>Ga0310690_10012518_pt1 | contig 10406 bp, 4 predicted proteins | sample AusTroGonzalo_MG_2_FD_207661 | JGI IMG/M metagenome (GOLD analysis project Ga0310690, IMG submission 207661) | Bovine rumen microbial communities from tropical cattle in Woodstock, Queensland, Australia - Gonzalo_04 (v2) (version 2) | ecosystem: Host-associated > Mammals > Digestive system >...
GCATAAGCCTTCTGGCCCCTGTAGGTGTAGATGTCCGCATACGGGCCCAGCGGGACGTTGACGTAGCGCACGCCGTCCCCAATCGGGCTTTTCGCCGTCTCCCCTTTACTGGGCTTCCTCGGCGCGCGTATGTCGAAGTCGCACTTGACGCCCATCTTCCCGGTCATCGTCCGGCGGCCGGCGTCCGTCAGGTCGTATCCGTGGGAGTTGCCGTCCTTCTCCACGACAAGCTCCATCTCGGTGCCCCTGTACACGCGTCCCATGCGAAGTCCCGTCCAGCCGATGTCGCGGACGTTCCGGATGCCTTCGACGTCGAACCACGGAATCTCGCCGGGCGTCTTGTCGTCGTTCATCGTGCCCTTAATGAACTTGTGCACGATCGTCGTGCGGCACATCGGGTCGTCCTTGTACGCGGCGCGCGCGGCGCGCACGTATGCGTCGGAGGCCTCCCCAGCCCTGGCCGCGGCGCAGGCCATGGCCAGCGGGGCCGCAAGCAGCATGGCTGCCGTCGTCTTCTTCATGATTGTCCTTTCTTGCTGCGGAACCCAAGCGTGCGCAGCAGGCGCGGCGCATCGCAGTCGGGCGATAGGAACGAGACCGAGTATGACTCCCCGCCGGGCGGCACCGTCACGACGACGTGGCAGCAGCCGTACGACTCGGGCGCGACGTCGCGCTTCGCGTCCGCCTCGCCCATCTCCGCCATGCGCTCGTCCAGCGCGTAGTGCGTCGGCGCGATCAGCCTGTCGCCTGGGTACGTGGAGCGGTCGGACAGCCTGCGCATTGTCGTGGGCCAGTTTGCGTAGTGCGAGATAGAGCTCGTCACCCAGACCCTTGCGGACAGGGCCCTCACGAGGGCAGGCGTCATTGAGTCGGAGGCGTGGTGGTTCGTCTTCGCGACGTCCACGCCGTCGACCTCCGCCGCCAGCGCGTCCTCGGTCTGGAAGGCCGTCCCGTCGGGAAGCCGCCAGAAGTCCTGGAAGTCGCCCGCGGCATAGAGGCGGAACGCGCCGTACGACGCCACGAAGCCAAGTGACAGGCCGTTTTCGCGCCGCCATGCGTCGGCATTGTCCTTCGGCACGAAGCCCTCGTACAGGTTGCGCACGCCGCCGTTCCTGGTGCGGATCACCCCGTTGCCGCAGATGTTCAGCACCTTGAAGTCGGGAAATTCCGCGGGGTCGTTTCTCAAGACCACCTGGTCGTCGGCTCCGACGCGGAACTTCTCGATCTTCACCCCCTGGCGGCGCTCCATCCATCGGTACGTGCGGGATATCTGCGCGAACTGGCGCACATGGGTGTCCTTGACGGGAAACGGATCGGAGAGGTTCGGCCAGCACCTGTCGAACCCCTTGCCGAAGCGGATGTAGTCCACCAGCTCCGCGAGCCCGCCGTAGAGCCACACCTCGCCGTCGCGCTCCCCGCGCCGCTGGTAGGAGACCTCGCAGCCGCCGTGGTCGGCGTGCCAGTGCGTCAGCATCCAGTAGTCGACGAAGTCCTTCGACGGGTTGACGCGGCAGATGTAGCGCGCCACGAACTCGCCCGGCCCCATTCCCCTGAGGGGCTCGACGGGGTTCCTCATCTTCCAGTTGCCGCCGCAGTCGTAGTCGCCGCAGTCGACGAGCATCGTGGTGCCGTCCGGGAAGATGTAGAACGCGGACTCCGACGACCCGGCGTAGATGAAGTGCACCTGCAGCTCGCCGCGCCGCCACGCAACCGGCCGCTCTGCCGCCGCCTCGCCGCGCGGCAGCGCAAGGGCCGCCGCGCTCGCGAGGAACTCTCTCCTGCTCGACGTCATCTCACGATTATCAACGCGCCGGCCGGGATGACCTGCAGGCATATCGCCTGGCCGCTGCGCACGAGACGGCAGGAGGAGGAAGTGCCGCTCAGCGTCGCGTTGAGCGTCCAGCCGGACGGGTCGGCGTCGCCGAGGTCGTCGGCTTCCAGGATCACGTGCAGGCCGGACGGCGGCCGCACGAGCGCGCCCGCGATGTTGACCGTAACGTCGTCCGCGAACTTCGCCGAGCCTTCGATTGTCAGCGGGACGGTCGTCTTGAGCCCGGCGTCGTAGGCGACGTCGATCGTGGCGATGCCCGAGACGACGGACGCCGCTATCGTGCCTCCGCCGGACAGCGCCTGCGCGGATATCGCGCCGCCCTGGACTGCGAGCGTGGCGCCGCGCGCGACGGATATGGACTCCGCCTCGCTGGTCCAGACAGGCGCGCTGCCCTTGCCGAACCACTTGTACAGCAGCTTTTCCTGAAGGTATGCGCGCTCCTTTTCCGACAGGTAGTCGGGGAACGCCATCACCTCGCCGTAGCAGCGTCCGCCGGAGTAAATGGACGTTTCAATGCTAAGCGTACTCGCGTCCTTCCCGGACAGAGGTGCGACCGACAGGAGGTAGAACTTGTCGTTTTCAAGGTATTTCGCTGCAGTGGTCTCGTCGCCGTCGATGGCTATGTAGCCGTCTAGGACATCTGAACTGCAGGCGGCCGTCTCGTTGGCCAGTCGGAATATCTTTGCCGCTGTCTGACCGTAGTTCTTGAGTCCTCGCTTGAAATCCACGTTTGAGCTTCCGGTAATGAGATCGCATGCAGTATGTGTCGCCACGACGGCGTGAAACTCCTTCATTGCCGTAGATTTTGGCGCAGGGCTGATGTGAAGTCCGGCACCGGTCGGCGGGTTTACGTTGCGGCCTGTATATTGAAGGAAGTCCAGGTAGGGCCGCGTCACGCCCGGAGCGAACTCCGCAAATCGCACTATCGGGTTCGTGACGTAGAACATGTTGCCTGCGCTTGGCGACCATGGCGCGCTCTTGTAGGCGTATGTGCCGTTCCCACGCACGTCGGCTATCTTCTGGACGTTCGTCTCGCCGTTCGCGTCGACGAAGAACTCCTGGAAAGTCGAGGCGTCGCTTACGTCGAAGTGGTAAATCGAGTTGTCCGTCGGCTCGGAGGGCTTCGTTATCGTCAGCGTGCCGCCCTCTACGGACAGCGAGGTGAACGTGTCTGCGAGGTCGGCCTCCACCGTCGTCGCGCCTTCGCCGCGCTTCACGAGAGAGCCGTTGCCGCCGGTAACGGAGGCGACTTCAGTTCCGACGTCGTCGACCAGGACGGCGGCCGCATCCGGCGCGAAGGAAAGTGTAGGCGCCTTCGAGGGCGCGGCGGCCTCTGGGTGCTTCCTGCCGAGCCACTTTGCCATCAGGTATGCCACGGTGTCGCGGCGCTCGGCAGACGACAAGGCCGTCGTGTAGGTGACGATCTCGCCTATGCGCACATCGCCGCATGGGTTCCGCGAACCGCTTGACGCAATGAGATTGAGCCCGTACGCAGCCGTGGTCGCAAGGCTCGCCACATACCACTTTTCAGCCTCGAATGTCGAGCCGGTCGTCTCGAACGGACGCACGGGGATGCCGTTGACGGTGTAATATCCGCCGCCCATTTCGTCTGGCGCAACGTTCGGATGGGCGAAGAGGGCTGAAGTGCTGCTTTTCCACCGGTCCGTCTCGTAGCCGTCGGAAACGACGTTGTTCTGCTTTGCCGCATTCGCGGTCTTGTACTGGAACACGACGAACGTCTCGCGCTGTCCGCCCGTGTACGTATAGGCGGACGCGGTCGGGAAGTCCAGCACCTTGTGTCCGGGCAGGGTCGTCTCGTCTATGGACGGGTATGTCGTTATCTGGGTGTAGTTGGCCCTTGTCGCCTGCCCGCCGTTTCCGCGGCAGTCTTTCCAGGCGGTGACAAGCCCCGCCTCGTTCGTCGTGAAGCAATCTGCCGCGTCGGCGTCGAACCAGAACTGCGGAGTGCCGGCTGGCGCGTTCGTCGAGACGTCTACGACTGTCGGGGAAATCTTGACGTCGCCTCCCTCTACTGTGATTGTGAGGTTCTCGGGGTAGATGCGAGAGACCTCAAGGGTGCCTGCGCCCTTCTTGACGAACGTGCTCCCAGTCGCACGGAGGGTGCCGATGGACGCAATGCGACCTTCCGGCACCTCTATCGCCGTTCCGTTTGCGACATCAGCCAGCTGGAAGTCGTTTCCGCCAAACCACTTGTGCATCAGGTAGTCGTTTACCGCAGCGCGTTCGCCGTCGGTCAGCGCCTGCTCGAAAACGATCAGCTCTCCGAAGCGCACTCCGCCCGAGGCGCTGCCGGCGGTCGCGTATAGGCGGTCGGATGCGAGGTACTTGACGGGCTTCGTGTTTCCGTCGCCAAGCCTTATGTTGACAAGCTGAAGCGACTGCAGGCCGGGGGTATACGAATCGTACAGCCGCTTTATGCGCCAGTAGTCGCCGGACTTTTCGAGGTCTGGCGTGCGGAAGCCTCCGTTGAGGTGCACGAATCCGCCGTTGTTGGTGAAGCTTTCGCCGTAGGTGAAAAGGTATGAGTTGTTTCCCGAGAACGAGTAGTCCGTTACGTCGCCGAGAACCTGGTAGCCGTCGTTCGGCATTGCAACCCAGAACACCTCCTGGGCCGAGTCAATCCTCGAATGGAGGCGCATGATGCACTGCGGCCCGTAGGTGTCGACGTTGGCTGCCTTGTTTGCGCCGAAGTCGACGAGGGGAAGCCCGGACGGGGACTTTGCGGGAGAGACGAACGGCGGCTTGATGTCCTTCACGTGCGATGTAGTCGTGTCGTGGGAGTTGTCCCAGACCTCGGCGTAGTTGTCGCCGCCGGAGGCGTCCGCCCACTTCGTTATGCGCACCCTGTCCGCGTCGTCCACGTATGTCGTGAAGGTGTTCGTCGCGCTTGCGTCGAGATGCACGGATGCCTTTGCGAGCGCCGACGCGATAGACGCGGCGGCGTCCGAGGCGCGTCCGTCGAGCGTCACCGTGCCCTCGGCCACCTCGAGGATGAGGTCCGGCGAGTCGTGGACCTCGCGGATGCGGAGCGTTCCCGGGCCTGACTTCTTGACCGAGCCGGCCGTGCCGCACACGTGCGCGACGTCGGCGGTGACGGCGGCGTTGGTGACGGCGATGCAGAACTGCTGCGAGGTGTTTACCGCGAAGAGGTTCTGCGCTCCAGAGTCGGCGGTGAGCTTCAGCGTCTTCTTCGAGCCGTTGGCGGCCCACTCGCCGGCATAGCCGTTCACGTCCTTGACGCTGAACGACATGGTGTAGTCGCCGTACGTCCCGTCGCCCTTGGCGTTCAGCCTCAGCTTCCACTTCGCGCCGCCGTAGATTGCGTCTATCGACGGGTTTACGTCCTTTACGTTGAGCAGGTTTACCGTGCGCATCGTCCTGTCGATGTAGGGGAACGTCGCCGTGTCCCCGTCGGCGCCTGGCACGGCGCCGTCCTGCCAGTTGGACGCCGTCTGCCAGTTGGCGACCGACGTCGTCTTGTTTGTCCACACCGCGTCGACGGCGTGCAGACCAGAGGCCGCAAGCGCCGCCGCAGCCGCGAGAACCATGTGCATTGCCTGTTTCATTGCCTGTCCTTTCGTTGGCGTGATTGTCAGATGAGGTCGCCCAGCTGGTCGACCGCGTCGAAGATCGCCTTTCGGTAGTCCGGCAGCGTCGCGCGCCAGGTCGTCGTAAGGTAGCCCTTGAGCCGGCCGTCGCGCACGACGGCGTCGCCGCAGCGCACTATTTCGGCCATGTTCTTGTCGGTGCAGTAGTTGCCGCCGCAGGGGATCTGGTCGAAGCCCATCCGCTCCAGGTCGGCGAAGAGGCCGGCCTTGGCGAACATCCTTGGGTCGCGGCACGTTATGAGGTCCTTCATCTCTGCATACCACCAGGCGCTCTGCAGGACGCTCTTCGGCATCTTCCTGGCGAACGTCTCGCGCGGGCGCCAGGCGGGGTAGTCGGTCCACGCCCACGCCCTGACGCCGAGCCTCTCGACTTCGCCGACGATGAACCCGAGGTCGTGCCACCAGAGGTCGTCGGGGCGTTCGTACTTGTTGCCGAACTCCTCCTCGTAGCCGATGTGGAAGAACCGCGGCGTGTCGAATATCTCGACGGTGTCGCGTATGACGTCGGCCACGACCTCGTAGTACTTCCTGTCGCCCATCATGTGGCCGTAGTCCTTGAGCCAGGCGTCGTGGCAGGCGGAGAAGTTGAACTTGGGTATCGGCTCGAGCCCGAGGGAGCGCAGGCGGTCGAGCTCCTTCCTGAAGCGCTCGACGCTCCAGCTGTCGGACGCAGCCAGTTCAGGACGGCGCGGCAGAACGACGGCCTCGCCCATGTCGATGAGGGCCATGTTGAGGCCGCGCTTCGCCATGTGCTCGGTGGCGGCCTTCCAGGTCTCGTAGTCGAAGCGGAGGTGGCGCTGCGGGCCTTTCTCTTTCGCGAGCGCGGACAGGGCCTTGGCGCGGTCGCCCTTGACGAACTGGTCCTCGGGCGCGGCGCCTGCGGCCTCGCCGTCCCATTCGCCCCAGAAGTTCATCCCGAAGTGGAGCAGGATCCCCCATGCGAAGCCCTCGGGCCTCGCCTTGCGCGGTTTTGCAGCCGGCTTGGACGCCGCCGTCCCCGCCGCCGTCGCCGCGAGCGCGGCACTGGCCGCGGCGCAGCCCAGAAACTCCCTCCTGTTCACTTCGCGTTCCCTCCTTTCGCGCCGACGTCCTTTTCGCCGAGGTCCGCTATGCGCGACTTTGCGGACTCGATTTCCGCGGCGGAGAAGCCGTTCGCCCTCATGTCGGCGCCGAGCCTTTCCGCCAGCAGCTCCCACTTCGTCGGCGTCTTCTTCGCCGCGATTTCCGGCGCGACGTCGGTAGCGGGGCTGTCAGTGTAGTGCTTTATCAGCTCGATGCGGCAGTTTGCGCCGTCCGGGTTTGCGCAGCTGAAGCGGACGGCGCGGACGCCCTCGAGGACGTGGGAGGTGGGCACCTTCACGCGCCTGCCGCCGGAAACGTCTGGCACCTTCACGGCAGTCCACCCGCCCTTGGTCGCGAACTCGAGAGTCCCGCCGGAGACGTCGCCGACGACCTGCACCTCGAGCTGCGCTCGCTCGCCGGGGCGCATCTTCAGGTCGGGGATCTCGGTCGCGCCCTTGGCAGGGCAGTATTCGGCGGGCAGGGCGGCCTCGAACATGCCGTGGCGCTTCCACTCGGCAGGCCATTCGGAAACCGGCTTCAGCGCTTTGCGGCGCATGCCTGGCACGATTAGCTTCACGTCCGCCCGGGGCGCGCCGCGCACGGCCTTCGCGGAGAACGACACCTTGTTTGCGCCGGCGGCCGCCTGGAGGCTGTCGCCGGTCCTGACCTTCTGGCGAAGCTCGCCCTTGGCGTCGCGGAGCGTCCATACGCCTTCTTCCAGGGCGATCCTGTCGCCGGAGGCCATCGACGCGAACGGAATCGCGCACGTGCGCCCGTTCACGGTCAGCGAGGCGTCGGACAGCTCCAGCTCGCGGCGGGGCAGCGCGCGCACTCCCGAGACCATCACGTCAACGCCGTCGCTCTTCGCCATCTCGGCGTCGGCGTTCGTGTCGAGGAACACCTCCTTGTCCTTCTTCACGGGTATTTCCGCCAGGACCATCTCGAACGTGTCGACCTTCGCCGGGGTGAAGTGCGTCCCCATGATGGCATACGACGCCTTCGTCGGCCAGATGTGCCGCAGGTACTCGTAGGCGTCGCGCTCCAGGTAGAGGAACTCGAAGTAGCGCCAGCCGGAGAAGTCGAGCCTGACGAGGCAGTCGTTCGGGGCGAAGCCGTGGAGCTTGTGCTGGCACAGCCGGATGTCGAGCAGGGCCCCAGACCCGTCGCCGCGCACCCAGAAGCCGACGCCGTCCGAGGGCTCGAACGCCTTGAGGTCCTTTGACCAGTCGAGCCGCGCGCGCGCCCATGCGTTCGAGGATGCGCCGGACGCGTTGACGGCGCGCATCCTGAAGCACTCGCCGCGCTGCGGGTCGGAGACGCAGGCCATGTCGGCCGTGACCTGCTTCGCGGAGCTCGTCTCGACCCTCATCTTCCCGGCGCACGACCCGTCCGCCACGGGGATCGCCGACGGGTCGCCGTACGGGGCCAGTCCGCCGAGGATGCGGATGTCTGGCTCGGCCGGGCCGGCGTGCGGGGACTCGGCGGCCCAGCACTCGTCCTGTGCGTCGGCGAAGCGGTGCGAGAGGCATGCGACGTCCTCCGCCTGCCAGTCGCCGCGTTCGTCCTGCCGAAGGCGCGTCTCGGCGTCGAGGTCGCGGTACTTCTCCAGCGTCTCGTCTGAGAACGCCTTCGCCATGCGGAAGTGCTCGTACCAGCCGAGGATGGTGATCTGCGTCTGCCAGTGCATGCCGAGGGGGCCCTTGTTGACGTCGCGCACTGGGCCGTAGAGCGACATGGCGCCGTCGACGCCGGCGAAGTGCGACATGAAGTAGTCGGTCTCGTCGGTGTACGGCCCCGGCGCCCACCAGCCGAGCTGGGGCTCGAGGAGGTTCGACTTGCGGGACTTCACGGCGCGGGCGATGTGCTGGCGGTCGAACACCTTCAGGGCGTACTTGCCGCCGTCGATGGCGCCTCCGTTCGCGCGCAGCCACCAGGTGTACGTGTTCACGCAGCTCGACTCGGACTGGACCGGCTTCTTGCCGTTGCCAAGCCTGGAGAACATCTTGTTGAGCATGAGGGCGATCTGGTATTCGCCCTTGAGCCCGTAGCGGGGCCCGATGCCCTCGGCGCCGTCGAAGTAGACGCGGTCGGCGTCGATGGTGTTGAACACCTTGGCGAAGCGGTCGGCGATCTCGTCCATGAGCGGCGACTCGGCGTCGGGGTAGATGCCGTAGTACCTGGACCTGAGGTAGTGGGCGGTCTCCCCGGCCTTGTGGTCGTAGACCTTCGTGCCCATCGCGCCGCGCGTTATGCCGGTGAACGCGTACGGCGGCTCGCGGCGGATGCCGGAATACTGCACGATCTCGCCGCCGAGGCGCAGGTAGTTGCCGAGCGAGCCGTAGGTCACGACGGTGTCCATGTCGTCGTCGGGGCGCTCCTTGACGAGCAGCTCGGTCGTGCCCTCTGCGAGGTCGTTGAGCGTCGTGTACTTGAACACGCTCAGGAGCCCGTCGCTGGCGACGGGCCCCGTCCACGGGTTGGGGCCGGCGATCATGGCCGAGAGCGTGTGGAGCGAGACGCGGTAGCCTGCGGCGTGGACTGCGTCGGCGACCTCCTTCATGCTCTCCAGCCCCTTGGGGAACTTCTTCCTGTTTATGTTGGTGTAGTTGCCGCTGGACGAGTAGTAGAGGTGGAAGTGCAGCGTGCCGATGCCAGTGAGCTTCAGCACGTTCAGCCACTCGTCGAAGTTCGTGCCCTCGTAGTACGAGAAGATGTATGAGTTGCGGCACTCGGGCGAGCCGAGGCACCACGCCCCGCAGCACTTGGAGTAGGGCACGCCCGCGACGAGCGTCATCGCCTGGAGCATCTTCTGGATCTTGTCGCGCGGGCCGGCGGCGAGGCCGCAGCGGTAGCCTGTGAAGCCGAACTCCTCGTTTGCCTTGACGGGCTTGAGGAAGCCGTCCTTGGTGCCCCACTGCCCGCCCGGCGAGACCATCTGCAGCTTGATGTCGTAGGAGCGTATGCAGACGGCGTCCTCGTCGTCGGAGAGCATGTGCGCGTAGTTGCCGTTGTACTTCGAGCATACGGGGACGACGCGCATGTACTCGACGCTCGCGGCGTCCTTGACCGTGAACTTCTCGCTTTCAAACGTCCACCCGCCGTCGAACGGCACGACCTTGAGCAGGAGCCCGCCGCCGCCCTCGAAGGACCAGCCGAGCCTGTCGCCGGTCTGGCGGAAGCCGACGGGGACGGCCTTCTTCCCGTCCTTGAGCGTCGCCACGGCGAACGGGACGGGCTTCTTGACCAGCTCCCTGCCCGTCGACTTCACGCGGATCGAGGCTATCTCGCCCTTGTGGCCGAACGAAATCGACACATGCTCGTTTTCAAGGCCGGCGCCTGCCGCGGCAAGGCAGGCCAGGGCGGCAATCGCCGTGTAGACAGTCTTCATGGTGGGGATTATAGCAAATCCCCCGGGTTTTCGCTTGCAGTCATGGTGCCATGGGCGCCTTCCGGTAATGTATAGTGTATTACCGACGGCAAAGGGCGATGTGCCTTTTCGTCTGGAATTGGTGAGAAAACATCAAGACGCCGCGGATGTCCGCGGCGTCTTTTTTCTGGTACGCATCAAGCCGCGTCAGCCCAGCTTGTAGCCTTCGCGGTAGTCGTAGTGCAGCAGCGAGTTCGCCTCTTCGCAGTTCGTGAAGCGCTCGTTGACCGGGTCCCACTCCAGGCGGCGCTTCATCTTGAGCGCGATGTTCGCCAGCAGCGCGAACGACGTGGAGCGGTGGCCGACCTCGAGCGGGCATATCGGCTCGCGGCGGCTCTTGACGCAGTCGACGAAGTTCCTGACGAGGCAAAGCCCGCTGCCGCCCCAGCTCCCGTCGGGAAGCAACTCCTCCTTGTGGGCGAAGTGGTGCTCCTCGAAGACCGGCGACTTCGGGTTG
>Ga0310690_10012519_pt1 | contig 10405 bp, 16 predicted proteins | sample AusTroGonzalo_MG_2_FD_207661 | JGI IMG/M metagenome (GOLD analysis project Ga0310690, IMG submission 207661) | Bovine rumen microbial communities from tropical cattle in Woodstock, Queensland, Australia - Gonzalo_04 (v2) (version 2) | ecosystem: Host-associated > Mammals > Digestive system >...
GAAAAAAGATCTTCTGAAACAGCTTTTAGTCACGGCCACTCCTGTTTTTTTCAATGAGATTACCTGGGCTCTGGGCATTCTGGCACTCAACTGGGTTTATGCAAAACTGGGGACTGAATCTATTGCCGCGATCAATATTTCCGACAGCGTTACGAAACTTTTCTTCGCCGCTTTCATCGGGATCGGCAATTCGGGCGCAGTCGTTTTAGGGCATGACATCGGAGCCGGGATCGAAAGCGAAAAAGTGTGGAAAACCTCAAAAAGACTTGTAAAACTTGCAATCTCGACCGGTGTTTTTCTCTCCTTCCTTGTCTTTCTTTTCACCGACCCGATACTTTCAGTCTACAATATTTCGGAAAGCGTCCGCGATCTGGCTTACAAAAGCACACTCGTCTGGATAATTTTCCTGCCGGTAGTCGCGTTCAATAACCTCAATATCGTCGGCATCTTACGCAGCGGCGGCGACACGAAGGCTGCGTTTCTCATCGATGTCGGCGCGCTCTGGCTCGTCTCAGTCCCCGTTTCTTTTGCCGGAGCGGTCGTGTTCCAGCTTCCGCTTTACTGGGTCCTCCTCCTCGGAAAAATCGAGGAAGCCATAAAATTCGGCTGGGGCTTCAAACGCTACATCTCGAAAAAATGGATCAAAAATCTGGTTAAGGAACTGAACTGAGAAGATTTAGTGCTTGACAATGTTTCCGTTTTGCGTTAGTTCAAGCAAGAAAAACGGAGGTGCGGCCAATGAATCCATAAAAGTTATATATAGTTTTAAAATGTTTGAAAAAAGAGGTGAACATTATGACAAAATCATTTTATTCATGGTTACTACAATTTGAATCAGATGGTACTCCATTAGGTGATCTAGCAAGAGATGCAAAAGAGGATAAGCATTTCCCTCACTATGCAACAACACAAAAGTATTTAAAAAATTATCTTGAGAGACAAGGTGCTTGTGAAGACGCTTTATCTACTTTTGAAGAGGCATTTATTCGTTATAGTAATGAATGAAGAGCAGCTCAAAGAGTGGAAAAAGTATCTGAAAAAGTATAATTATAATGATCCTTGCTAAACAAGGGAGAAATCTGAAATTATTTAAGAAAATCCAAGATTTTATTCGTAACATTCTCTACGGCAATGGGCAAAACATCGAATGCTAAGATTATAAAGACAACCGGAGCCAGCAGAATTGCGGTTATAAACATGCAAGGCAGAATCGCGACCATCATAAATGTAATGAAACTCAGGATACGTGGAGCATCGGAGGCAAAAGGTTCGCCCATATAAAAATAACCTGCGGCATCAAGAATCAAAGACGCAAAAATCCATAGTTTGAGTTTATAGTGGCTTTTCAGACCGCGTAAAGTTCTAAGCATAATCCGCTTTGCTCTGTTTGGTTCACGATCAATCGGGTCTCTTCTTACCCGCTTAAATCTTACGGATTCAGGTTCAACGGTCTCTGTTATTGAGGCTTCGCTTTCCGAATATTTGTTTTTGCGTTTTCTGATCGTTTTGACAACTGTCACCAGAGCTCTGATTATAGCGATAACAAACAAAAGAATTATGTCGCAGCCAATTACAACCTGAATAACTGCGGAATAAGGGTAGGACATTTCCGGGTCGTTATTTCTCGGGTCAAAATACCAGCGAAGAGTGAAGAAAAGCCAAATTAAAACGAGAAGTATAGGAGTGTAGTGCTTTTTCAAAAAGCGAGAAATTCTTGAAGAAAAACTGATGTTTTCAATGTATTCGTATTCAGTTTTGTCTATCATTTTGCACTTCCTTTTTTTCTATTATCGTTATTTCTGTTTTCGGCCGCATTATTGAAAAGAAAACCGCCCATGAAAGAACTGCGCCGAGAGACAAAGTCGCGGTAGTGCCAACAAGGACAAGGAGAAAGACTGTTCCGAAAATAAGAGTTATTGCTATTGCAATCAAGTATATCGGAATAGCCGGAAATCTGAACAAAAGATAGAGGATCCCGATCGCTGAAGAGATCAAAAGACCAACCAACATGGTGTTTTCTATAAAATCGCTGCCGAATAATGACGGGAAATGGGGCTCGACAAGCGGCTCGATCAAAACTGAAACCGCCATTATAATTGAGTATCCGATCAAAATTGAGGCTATCAATTGAGGCCAATGTATTGTCGGAGTCTTGACGCTAGTCTTGTTTTTGGCAGGAGTTTTGGAAATTTTAGCCCCATTTTTATCAAAAACTCTCAGCAATATGATCCAAAGCGGAGATGACGCCCACATCATAACCACAATGAGAAAGAGGCGCCCTGCGAATTTTATTGAAGAATTTTCGGCAAAAATAAACGGTTCAAGACAAGCGGCTATTGCAGTCATGACCGCGGTCGCCAGAACAAAAAACAAAAGAGTAGAGGCTACGGAATGAAATATAATTTCGCTGAATTTTTCCAGAAAGCTGCGGTCATCGCCAGAATTTTTTCCGAATTTTTCCACGAATTTTCTAATTGTTTTCGGGATTTCCTTCAGAATTTCAATAAATACAAAAAAGAGTCCGAGCACGACGGAGCAGAAAAGCAATAAAACGAAATATGACAGTTCCGGATCGTTTTCAGGTCCGATAAACCAGAGAAAAGTGAGAAAAATCCACATCAGGACAAAAATTATCAACCTGTAATGGCTGGTTAGTATGCGCAAGAATTTATTCATTTTGCACCTGCATAGAGTTTGATAACGCGGGTATAATAGCGAAAAATTTGATGAATGCAAGGGAAAGAGTATTTTGTGACGAAAAAAGGAGGATGAAGATGAGTAAGGAAATTGACTGGAACACGGTTGAGACGGTCTGGGATTACCAACATAAATTTTCAAAAGATGATTATTTTGGTTACCATAATTCAAAAGCTGAATATATTGAATGGGTCAAAAAGAACGGCGGCAAAGATCACGAACATGACTTCAACAAAAGACTTTAAAAAGTTAGGGTTTCAAATGCCTCCGTATCATTTTCATTGCAGAACAACGCATGTGGCTTATTTTGAGAAAGAAAAAGGGAGTGTTTATTCTGCAAACAAAGACGGTGTTTGGGGCGACAAAATCAAAAGTGATAAAGAAACTAAGGGGTTTTTGACATCTTATTCAGACAAAGAACTGTTTGCTCTTATCAATCAAAAAAAGGACTGGGCAAAAAACGATCTTATTGAGTATAACCCAAAAGATTTCGATCAAGATATAAGAGATCACGGCAAGGAGATCGGAATAGATCAAACGCTCAGCGATGAAATGAAAAAAGCGGAAATGAAAAGAATGTGTAATGAAACGGTCAGAAATGCAACAAATGTATGTATAAACAGATGGATCGAAAAAAAAACAGGGGAAGTCACTTTGCAAAGCTCCTATTACGACGGCAAAAGAATTGTGGTGGTGGACGATAATGGAAAATTTAGATGCGTTATTCGGGGAAATGATAAAAACTGGTTAAAATGGAAAAAAATTGACGGCAGGCTTTTAAGAGGGAAATAAAATGAAGAAACAAGATGTTTTGGATGCTTTAAACGCGGTTTTAGGGGTACGCAAAACACATTTTGACGGTGATTGGATAAATATAGAACTGGGTATACCTTGGAATGATGTATCTGACGCGATTGAAGAAAATCCTGAAATTTTTGAGGATCGCGAAGTTAAAGAGTTACTTGAAAAGGCGGTCAAAGCGACCGAAGAACTTGTCGCAAACAATTCTAATTTTTACGAAAGACTTGAAGAAACCTTCTGTCCGGTTCGCGATTTATTTCCCGACAGAGAAAAACATTACTGGTGGTATATTCCTGAAAAGATCTTAAACGAAAACGAACTCAAAGAGTGGAAAAAGTATCTGAAAAAGCACGGTTACAAGTGATTTTTTTATTCAATTTTTTCTCACGAAATCCAATTTTCTTTATTTTTTCGTTTGATTTTTCCGATTTCGCGGTTATTATGAATAGCGGCTTTTTGATCGGTTCTTAGGAGGAAATCATGGAAGAAAATAACAAAGAACTCTTAACTATTGAAGATTTCGACAGAATGTTGAGGGAAGTCGGGGTTATTCCACAAAAAGAGCAAGATAAACAGCCCGAAGATTTTCAAGATTATGAAATCGAGAAATTTACGCTTTTAGGGGAAGACACGGGATCAACCATCGTTACTTTATAAAAAGAGGTTCCTATGCCAGCTTTTCACGAAATATATGAAGAAATGCAGGAAGCATTGAAGGCACAAAAAGAAATCGGAACAATTATTGAAAAATACATAAAAAGGATTTCAGAGGTAACTGGAAGAAATACTGTAGCTTATTATTCCGGTTTTATGTCTGCTGGGAATAAAGGATATAGAACAAGCATCATTGATGAAGACATGAATGGTTTTATGAGCATGTTCTATGGTATAGATAAACGTAAAGGACTTGATCTTATATTGCACACGCCGGGTGGCGATGTTTGTGCAACGGAAGCTATCGGCAATTACATAATAAAAATGTTCGGGCATGACATAAGGATCATTGTTCCTCAACTTGCAATGTCAGGCGGAACTGTTTGGTCTTGCATGGGAAAAGTCATCATCATGGGTAAAGAGTCAAGTATTGGTCCGATTGATCCGCAAATAGGCGGACTGCCTGCTCACGGCATAATAAGTGAATTTAACAGAATAATGAAAGAGGTAAAACAAGATCCTCAATCGCTCCCTGTTTGGAAAGAAATTTTATCGAAATATTACCCCACACTTTTGTGGAATTGCCAACACGCCTTGGATTTATCGAAAGAAATAGCCAGCAAATGGCTTGCTTACAATATGTTTGCCAAAGACAAGCAAAAAGAAGATAAGATAGAAAAAATCATAGGAGTGTTAAATTCGAGTTCCAACACTTTGACTCATAATCGGCATTTCGATTATGAATATGCAAAAAATTTAGGATTAAAAGTTGAACAGCTCGAAAAGGATCAAGATCTTCAAGATGCTGTTCTTTCACTTCATCACGCTTTAATGATCACTTTTTCTAACAACTCTAATTTGATGAAAATTATGGTAAACAACACAGGAAAGCCATATATTTTAGCAACGCCTGGAAATACTAACGCCACAAAATAAATTTATCTTTCTTTCAGACAGACAATCACGGCTTTCAGTTTTTCTGCGTAAGCCTTGAGGTCTGCGATATTATTGAGCAGTTTCAGCATCTTGACTTCGTCGGGATCATCGCGGCTGATGCGCTCGAAAACGGGCTCATCGGGAGACATGGCGGAACCCTTCCTGATACTTCTCCGGGGAACCCACGACAGTCAGTTGGCGAATACGGCGATTCCGCTTTCCAGACCTCTGCCGACCATAACAACGAAGGGAGATCACTTCGCACTGATAAGACCTGTGTGGCTGGATCAGGCGCACACTAAGAACGACGGTGTTTCCGGGACGGTGGATTCTCCGCTGAACACGATCACCTGTTCGCACGGAACTCATTCAGTTATAGTACCGTTTATCAGCCGGTATAACGGCAGCGACAAGCGCAATCACAGCATTGATGCACCGCTGCCGGTGATTGACACTTCGAACAGATACGGGGTTGTAGAACCGTTATTTATTCCGCAGCAGAGCAAAGGAACGGTAAAACCCTCTTCAAATCCTCTTTCAACGATATCTACAAGCGGAGCTATCGGGTTTGTAACACCTCTGATCGATAAATATTACGGAAGCGAGACAAGTGCGCACGAAGCCGACAAACCTCTGGCGACGATAACGACAAAAGACAGGTTCGGCTTGATCCAGGGTCGGATACTGACAACGCCGGACGGAAAGCAGTATAAACTTGATATTACACACAGGATGCTCACTGCCGGGGAACTGGCAAGGGCGACGAGTTTTCCTGAAGGATACGTTTTTTCCGGAGGCGACACGGCGGCAAAAAAACAGATCGGAAACGCGGTGCCGCCTGTATTGGCAGAGGCTCTGTACAGAGCGGTTTTGGCAAGTTAAGGCAATAAGGGAGGAAAAGATGATTGTAAGATTTGACACAGAAAAAGAAGCATCAGATCGGTTCAAGCTGCTGTATGTCCAGGCTCAGGAAGATGTCAGGAAAGGCGAACTCAGAGCCTGTGACATTATTAAGTGTGAGCGGAGACTAATCGTTTTTCGTCAGAAATTTCATACGTTTTATTATCTTGGCCACGAAGGCGAATTTCCGTGCATTCACGCTAAAATATGTCCGCACGGATCGATCGAAGATTTGCAGACGCTTTGGAAGATGCAGCGCATATTCGAGGAGGTGTAGGAATGCTGACTTTCATTCTGAAAAAGGAATGGTTTGAGAAAATCGAACGCGGTGAAAAGACGGTGAAATACATGGAAATGACAGGCTACTGGAGCAAAAGAATTTGCAATTTTATCATCAATTCAAACGAAAGCCGTCTTATTCAATTCAGGCTCGGTTACACGAAAAAAACGCTTTTGGCAGAGGTCACAGAGATTGAACCGATGATGGGTGACGATACCGATCTGAAGGTTCAGAAAATGGTTTTTGCGATTCATTTTAGACTTAAAAATTAGACTTGGTGAGAAAAAAGAGGAGGAACTTAGATGATTAACGATTTGAAGAAAAAGGCGACGGAACATCAAAAAACCACAAAACTTTTGTTTCCTGACCCAGCATGCAAATTGAATGAAAAGCGGAGAGCGACAGATCTTCAAAGCAATTTGAAGAAAGGAAAAGAGATTCAAGTGAGCAGAGGTAAAGACGCGAAAGATAAAGCCGGACAAGTAAAAAATAAGTTGCCAAAAGCCGCGAATCTTTCGGGAAATTTCTTAGATTCTGAATTGCACTTGAAGTATCCGTTAAAACTTGATAATGGAGAGTGTCCAGCGTTTTTGCATTCTGAATCTGAAATTTATTCTGATCCTCGATACTCGTATGTACCAGCAGATCGGATAAAAGCTGCTGTTCCTCTTTTGACAGTTCCTTTTTCAGTTCCTCAAACTTCCGATGGTTCAAATCCGTTTGTTTCCGAACATCTGAAAGAGTCATTTGATTCATCATGTTTAAACTCCGTTATAACAAACAATAAAACAGAGGATTTTGGCAAAAAAGCGGAAACAAGGCAATAAAATTGGACTTGGTGAGAAAAAAAGGAGGATTAAGATGAGCAACAACAGAAACGATATTATTATAACGATTACACAATGCAGCGAAAGAACCACTAATTGCTTTACTATATACAGTGAAGGCGGTTATATAACAGATTCATCCAACGGAAGAAAGATGGGTAATGAGGACGTAATTTTTGCGTCCAATGCCATATATATTCTGTCACAATATCTTGCTAAGAAAGCAGCGGAGCATAAAGATGAATAAAAACAAAAAAGCGGCGCAGCTCTCAATTTACTTAGGCAGAGGAAGATCAATTCGTGTGGAGGTGTTGAAAAACGGGGAATCTTTTGTGACTCATCCGAAAGACCTGAACATTAAAGAAGCTGTCAGCAAGATAAGAGAGAATGCCTATTATTTTACAAGGATCGCTGCAATCGAAGAATTTTTTGATAAAGATGAAGAAGAAGATACAATGAAAAAGGAGGAAGGAGATGAGTAAGAAAATAGACTGGAACACAGTTGAAACGGTCTGGGATTATGAGTCTAAGATTGATCGCGATATTTTCACAACATTGTATAAAAATACAAAAAAAGATTATATTGAATATTTAAAAAAAGACGAACATTCTAACATGCGACGTTTATTAGATATTCATTTTATTTTTGATTATTTCGGATTAGGCAGTGGCGCGGATTTTGAAAGGATTAAGGCAGAACTTGAAAAGGACGATGATTATATTTCAGAAAAAAATCTTGACGGCGTTTTGCTATCTTAAAGAACATCAATAATTTCAGCAACTTTTTGTGTTATCAAAACTTCTCTTTTCGCTTGTTCTTTTTTGGTTTCGCCTTTTACAACTGAGTTTTTTATCGCCCAATTCTTCAAATTGGTTTCGACTTTATTGTAACCGTGTTTAAGAACAATGTTTTCAAGTTCCTTAAATGATTTGTTGTCAATATTGATATTACATTCATCGATGAAACCTTGAAATTTGGCGACATATTTTTGATAACCCAAGCTTTCTTTTATCAATTCTTTTTGGTGCATGGCTGTTCCGCCGAGCCGCTCTATGAGCAAATGATATGTTTTCCGAGACGCAAATTCATTTACAGTTTCCATGTAAAGCCGTTGTCTTTCGGTTAAATTTGAGTCGTAAGCCTTAGCTTTATTGTGATAAATTTCATGCCAAAGAGTCTGAGCTGTAGCTTCCTCTTGAATAGTAAGGGCTTCCCCTCTTTGAATTTTAATAAGAGCCTTATTTAATGTTTCTGCCAGAAAAATTCTATGATTTTTAAATTCAAATTGTGCTTGTGATATGGAATAAACCCCGGAACCGTCTGTCTCCATTAGTGCTGACGGTTTTAAAAGTTTAGTCTCAATAGATTTGAAACCTCTCCGTGTTTCTCTTCCATACTCTTTCATATAACCTGTCATTACATTTGAAATATTAACTATAGCTTCATTTTGCTCAGACACTATTCCGTTGAGTTTAGACGGCTTATCTGTATTACTTGAAAAACTTAATTGAGGAACTACGCCTTTCGGATTGCTGAAATACGCGACGTGTGTGGTTCTGCAGCGGAAGTGGTAAGGCGGCAGTTTTATTCCGAGGCGTTTGATGTCTTCGTCGCTGATTTCGCCGCTCATGGCTTTACCGCTGATCATGGGCTGAGCTGCTTTGTATGCTTTCAAATCGTGCTTTTCTGCGGCACTAATGATTTTGTCGTATTGTTTTCGGAAGTCAGCGACTTTAAAGACTTTGTTGTTCATTGCGCGGCATACCGGCGTGGTTTTGCTGTCGAGGACGGCAACGATTTTGACGTATTGGACTCCGGCGGTTTCATAGCCGGAAACATGACCCATGTTCTGAATTTTGGTCAGGGTATGGTCGGCGAGCAGTTCCCAGTAGGTTTTTGAGTCGGTGACATGGTCTTCAAGGGCGGTTTCAAGGGTTTGCGCAAATTCGCGCTTTGTTCCGCCTCGTTCCAAAAGATCTCCGAGTTCACGGTTTATGATGTCGGAGGTGTCTTTTGAGAATTTGTCGCGGATGTACCAGCCGTTGAACTCATCAAGGGTATTCAAAGCTCCGAGGTCTGCATCATCAAGGGAATAATCGATTTTAAAGGGTTTACACACTTTGCGCTTGCCTTCGGTGTAGGCTTCCATTGAGGCTTGCAGGAACGGAGCTTCGGCGAGCGATTCGAGTTTCTGACCGAGGGTTTTCTCAATGTCTTTCAGGATGAATTCAAGGTCTTTTTTGGTTGCCGGGTTGTCAAGGCCTTTTTCCTGTGTTTATTTCGTCGATCATGTTCGACAAAAATACATGAATTTTGTCGATCGTACTCGACAACAAGCAAAAAATGAGTATGATGCTTCCGGTTTTTTTAGTGGAGGAAGCCATGAACCATGAAATTTTGAAAAGTGTTATATTCGACCAGCACGAAATTATTAAAAATATTGATATTGTGCCGCGTGATTACGAGTTCGACAAGAACGCGAACTATGTTCTGACTGGGCTTCGCCGTGCCGGAAAATCGACTATGCTTTACAAAAAATGCAGGGATCTTGTTGATGCCGGAACGAACTGGAACGATATAATCTACATAAATTTCGAGGATGAGCGGCTGATTGAGTTCAATGCTGACGACTTCAACGACATTATTGCGGTTCACAGCGAGATCGGTGACGGAAACGGCTATTATTTTTTTGACGAAATCCAGAATATTCAGGGTTGGGAAAAATTTGCACGCCGTATGGCCGACATGAAAGAGCGCATCTGCATAACGGGAAGCAACGCGACAATGCTCAGCCGCGAAATTGAAACTACTCTCGGCGGCCGGTTTATCACAAAACATATAACTCCTTACAGTTTTCCGGAATATTTGCGTGCAACCGGAACGCCGTGGAATGCCAACGGAAATCTTTCCACGAAGGCTGCCGGACTGATTATGAAACAGTTCGAAAAATATCTGGCTTTCGGAGGATTTCCGGAGTTGCTGCAGTATGAAATCAAGCGCGAATACATTATGAGCGTTTACCAGAAAGTGCTTCTGGGCGACATTATAACTCGGAACAAAATCAGAAACGACTACGCCGCCAGAATCCTTTTCAAAAAAATCGCCGAATCGGTGTGCAGCGAAATATCGTATTCAAAAATGCACAATCTGCTGAATACCGTGGGCATATCGGTCAGTAAGGACAGTGTCATCGAATATGTGAACTACGCGATCAACGCATATCTTCTCTTTCCGGTGCAGAATTATTTTACAAAATTCGCGGAAAGAGAGGGAAACCAGAAGTATTATTTCAGCGACAACGGAATCCTG
>Ga0310690_10012521_pt1 | contig 10404 bp, 2 predicted proteins | sample AusTroGonzalo_MG_2_FD_207661 | JGI IMG/M metagenome (GOLD analysis project Ga0310690, IMG submission 207661) | Bovine rumen microbial communities from tropical cattle in Woodstock, Queensland, Australia - Gonzalo_04 (v2) (version 2) | ecosystem: Host-associated > Mammals > Digestive system >...
GGACCAGTATTTTCTTGAACGGAAAAACAAAATCTTCGAGTTCGTGCTGAACCACGGCGGAGCCGCGGTGATCCCCACGGAAATGGGGGCGGCCTGCGTCGCGGAAGCCGCGAGGACGAATAACAAAACCGTATTCGATCTGCTTGTGAAGAACGGCTTCGACTTCAATCAGAAAATCCCGAATGGAAAGACCGTTCTGGAGTATCTTCGGGAGCAGAATATCAAGGTCGATCCCGAGATCATGGGCAGGATCCAGGCTGGAACCAGACCGTCGCTGTTCACACTGGTCCTGGAGGGCAATGCGGACGGACTGAAGAAGGCGCTGGAGGACGAGGTGAACCGGGCGGCCGTCAACACGCCGATCGAACCGACCGGCGGAGGCGTTGCGGGGAAACCCCTGCTGGAATATGCGCTCTCCCCTAAAGATGGCTTCCCTCACACGGAGACGGTGAAGACGCTGCTCGCTGCCGGTGCGACATTCAAGGTCAACGACATCGGCGGTCTGATGCTGTCCAAACAGGAATATCTCATTCCCCTTTTCTGGGAATACCGCGACCGGATATCCGGGGACGACTGGGACAAGTGTTTCAACTATGCCGCATTGTACCGGAACACCGACGCGTTCAAGTTCTTCCTGGAAAAAGGGCTGGACCCGGAGAAACCTGAAAACTCGGTTTCCACCCGCACCCCCAGGTTCAACGCGTACCTGCAGGGAACGCCGGAGATGGTGGACATGCTGGAAGCGCGCGGCTTCAAAAAGCCGTTCTGGGCGGCGATCATGTGGAACGACCTTGAGTTGGTGAAGGAATATCTCGCCGCAGGAGCGGACGTCAACGAGGCGGACAAAGTCTCCCGCAGCAAGCCGATCATGCATGCTCTGTCGGACAGTCATCTGGAAATGGCGGAACTGCTGCTCAAACACGGCGTGAAGGTTTCGCCCGACGATTATCGTCGCGCGGGCGAGCATTATCCTGTTGAAATCGCCGCCCACGGCGGCCAACCCAAAATCATGGAGCTGCTCCTGAAACACGGATTCGTGCCGGATTTCCCCAAAACGCCCGGAGACACCAAACATCCGTACCAATCGTCCGGCCTGTATATGGCTTTGAGTTACAAAAAATATGAGACAGCAAGGGTCCTGCTGAAATACGGCGCACGCACGGACCTGACGATGAACGATACTGTCTTTGACCGCGCCACGATGAAGACGGTAAAGAAAGACGTCACTCTGGAAGAGCATTTCAGCGACAATCCCGAGGCGCTGAAGGTCCTCAGGGGGAAAATCGAAAAGGTCGTGGTCCCCGGAGCCGGAGTCGACAAGGAACCGTCCGCGGGCGGCAAAAAAACGCCTGAGGTCGGCAAAAACGGAGGCAACGTCGGCAACGACCTTGTTGACGATACGGAAGACGAGGTAAAGATCGAAACATGGGCATCCGACGAACTGCTCGACATCGTCGACCGTCTGCCGGGCATCCTGAGCGCCAAGCACACGCCGAACCACAGATCCCGCGAATATCGGGAAGAAGCGGCGGAACTGGAAGACCTTCTGGAAAGCGCGAAACCGGATGCGGAGATCATCCGGATCGTCCTCGAAAAATACCCGAAAGCGAAGCCGGAGCAGAAGCGGGAAACGGAATCCCCGGCAAACAAGCCCGGGAAGATCGATCTGAAACCCGTCGAACTGCTGGCGAATAAGGCCACCTCCGAGGCGGCGGGCGGCGTCGAGTTCGGGGCCGATGCGCGTTTGCGGGCCGCCGCCGAAAAGGCGGTCCGGGCGCTTGCCAAGGACGGCGACGCCGGAGCGAAGACGATCGTCAGGCTCTTTTATGACGGGCGGAACAAGGACGAGGACTTCCTCAAAGCCATGAAAAGATTCCTGCTGAAGAACGAGCTCTCGGTCCCAAGAAGCGATCCACCGCTGGATTCGGGTGCGCTCAAGAGCTATTTCGACGCCGTCATAAAGACGGCCCGGAAACTGGCCGAAGACGGGGACGTCTGCACGCAATTGATGCTCGGCGTCTTCTACGCTCGCGTCGGCAATGCTCGGCAGGACCTTTCCGAAGCCGTGAAATGGTTCGGGATGGCCGCGGATAACGGAATCGGACAGGCCGCGATGCTGAACGGGGAGATATACGGCAAAGGCGGTCCCGGACTGGAGCCGGATTTCGCCGAAGCAGTAAAGTGGTACGAAAAAGCGGTCGAACTGGGGAATAAAGACGCCGCGATGACTCTCGCCGGGTATTATGCCGACGGCGGTCCCGGTCTGGAGCCGGACTTCGCCGAAGCCGTGAAGTGGTACAAAAAAGCCGCAGAGTTCGGAGACAAGACCGCCCCGATGATCCTCGCCGAGCAGTACAGGCTGGGCGGCCACGGCATGGAGCCCGACCTCGCCGAAGCCGCGAAGTGGTACAAAAAAGCCGCCGGGCTGGACGAGCAGAACGGCAGAGCCATGTACCGTCTCGGCGAATGCTACGAATACGGATTCGGCGTCGAGCCCGATCTCAAGGCGGCGTCCGAATGGTACGACCGGGCGCTGCATCATGCCGCCCGCATGGGGTGGTTCGGCCTCAAACGGTGCGCGGCGAAAGGCTCCGCGGACGCGATGTTCGCCATAGCCGATAACATCGAAAACAACTGCGCCTTCTCGTACCGGTACCTGTCGAACTTCCACGAGGAGGCCGCGAAATGGCGTCGGCAAGCGGCCGATCAGGGAAATGCCCGGGCGATGAGGGAGCTTGCCGAGGCTCACCGGGAAGGCATGGGCGTCCTCAGGGACGATGTGGAGGCGTTCAAGCTCCTCCGGGCGGCAGCGGAACAGGGCGATGCGGAAAGCATGTTCTATCTGGCCGACTGTTATGACGCCGGGATCGGAGTCAAACGGGATGTCGACGAAGCAATCAAATGGTACAGGCGGGCCGCGGAGAAGGGGGAAGTCCATGCGCAGAATCATCTCGGATTTCTCTATGAATGTGTCATCCAATACAAAAACCTCCCGGAAGCGATCAAATACTATCGCATGGCCGCCGCTCAGGGGGATGAGGCCGCAAAGACCCGGCTCGAGAATCTGGAAGCCGCGAGCAGGGTCCGGGAACAGAGCAAAGACCTGCCGGAGCCCGTCGGAAGTCTTATGGAGAGGGTGTTGCAGCCTTTCCCCGATCGCGATGCGATGTACGGGATTGCCTTGTGCTATGAAAACGGGAACGGCGTACGGCAGGACGATGCGGAAGCCTACAAATGGTATCTGCGCACCGTCCTGGGGAACCCGCGGATCGAAGAGGCCGGGCTGGACGATTTGAAGAAGGACCTGTCCAACAGGATCACGACCTCGTATCACGATGCCCAGTACAAACTCGGGGTGTTCTGCGAGACCGGGCGCGGAACGGAACAAAACATGGAAAAAGCGTTGTTCTGGTACCGCAGGGCCGATTCGAACGGATCGGCGGCCGCGAAATTCAGGCTCGGAGAACTTTACGAGCGGGGACTCGGCGTCGAACAGGATCCGAAGAAGGCGGCGGAATACTATCGTGTGGCCGGAGATCATCCGGGTGCGAAGGAAGCGCTTGCCCGCGTCCGCAGGGATTATTCGGTCAAAACGGATCTCGATGTCCTGGCGGAGAAGGCGGAGCAGGGCGATGTCTCCGCGATGACGGATCTGGCCTGGAAGTACGATCTTGAGGCCAGAACAGCGCGTTCCAGATATGCGTATGCCGATGCGGAAATCAAAGAAAAAGAGGCTGTGAAATGGTATCGCAAGGCTGCCGAACTCGGCGAAAAAAACGCGCAATACCTTCTGGGGACCTGTTATGAAAACGGGCGGGGCGTCCCGAAGGATGAGGACGAGGCCGCGAAATGGTATCGTGAATCTTCGGAGCAGGGGTATCGGGATGCGACGGCCTCCCTCGGCAAGTATTACGGCAGACGCGGAGATTACAGGGAGGCGCTTCAGTGCTTCCTCAAGATCGAAGATCGTTTTGCGATTGCCAGATGCTACGACCTGCTCGGAGACGAGGAAGAGGCGTTCAAATGGTATCGGAAAGCCGGCGAGCCGGGGAGTTACGCGAAGTACACCTTCTATCTCGCACTCTGCTATTTCGAGGGGAAAGGCACGGAGCCGGATTATGACAAGGCGGTCAAGCTGTTCAGCGACGCAGGAGACTACATCGGGCCGTGGTATTATCTCGGGCTCTGCTACGAGAACGGGCTCGGCGTCCCGAAAGACCCGGAAAAGGCGTTCTACTGGTTCTCCCAGACGGCCGAATCCGATATGAATTACGACTATGAGGTCGAGGCGAAGGAAAAGCTGGCGTACTGCTACGAGAACGGCTTCGGCGTGGAAAAGAATCCGGCCGAGGCGGAAAAATGGAAGAAGATCGCCGCGGAACAGAAACGGAATCTGGAATCGAACCCGGTGAAAAGAGACCCGTTCACCCCCAATCTCGATTTTTGAGTTGCTTCCCGCCGGGAGCATACCGTTATCGAATTGCGTTCTACTTCAATTTCGAACCCGGCGACCGGAACCTGACCGTCCGCTGAACGCAAACGGAAACCTCATCACCCCCAGCCGACTAAACCCGACACATCGGAGAATAAAACATGAAAAAGAAAACAGCTTGGATTATTGCGTTAATCGTGATACCGCTTGTCGCGGCAGTGAGCGTCCTGCACGCACAGACGACAGACGACAAAGAGGCCGAGATGGCCAGGTGGGAGGCTTTTATCGCCGATCAGCAAAAAACGCTCGACGCTACAGAATTCGATCTTCAGTTCACGATTACCGACACCGACGGCAAACCGCTGGACGGCGTCAGCGTGGAAATCGAACAGGATCGCCCGGTCCTCCAGCAGCTTCTGAGCGGCAAAATCGAGACAAAAAAAGAGAAGAAAACGGTCGATTCCAGATTCCGCATTCAGGCGAAAGGCTGGCCGAGCCTCGAACTTACGTTCATGAAAGACGGCTATTATATCGAGACCCGCAGATATCATATCAACTTCATGCCGAACGATTCCCGCGACCTCGGCCCGGACGGCAAGCCGAAGCTCGTGATGAAGGAGGATATCCAGGTCGTCATGTACAAGGGCGTCCCCGCCGCCGAACTGGTCGGGACCACCAGAGGAACGCTGCAATACGATTTCGAGAAAGTGATGAGAACGGTCGCCGATCTTTCCGCGTTCGACAAAAAAACGGAAAAACCCAAAAAGACGACCGTTTCCGAGGAGGACGGGGAGGAAGAAGAGGAGGAAGACGAAGAGGAATATGTGGAGAAGAGAATCAGGATCGAAATGAAGTCGGTCGACCTGAAGGCGAAACCGAAAGCATCAAAATATATCGAACTCGATTTCAGGCGGGACGAAAACGGTGAAGCCCTTTTCGACGGGATGCTGCAGGATACTCCGTGCCCCGCCTCGTTCATCATCCGGCTCCATTCCGACGATCCCGGCGACGGTTTTGTTGCCGTGGATCAATTGGGATCGGGGTTCGTCAGACCGGAAGAATACGACAAGCGTTATCCGGCCGCTCCTGAAACAGGCTACCAAAAAGAGCTCGTGTTCGATTTCGGAAAAAAAGGCGCCGACGGGAAATACCAGTATAAATCGAATTACCTGTTCGCTTTCGTGAAATGCGGGGGACACTACGGAAAAGTCTATATTCATCCCCCCGTGCTCGACGCAAGACTCAAGACGATCCAGCGGGTCCGGGTGCCGCTCGAGCAACTTTTTTTCAACCGGGTCGAAGACGACAGGAACGTGGCGGAAGGAATTTTCTATGTCGCACCCAAGGAGCCCGCGCAAAACAGGAACGACTTGAAGAAATCAGAAACGAAGAACGAAGCCAAAGACGCTTCCGATGACAAGGCCGAACTGGCGAAAGAACAAATCCTGCTGATTCATGATGCACTTGAGCAGTACAAACTGGACGTCGGGACTTATCCCTCCAGTCTGCAGGGCCTCGAAAAGAACGTCGACAAGTCCGAACGCTGGGACGGCCCCTACATCGTGCCGAAGGTCCCGCGGGTGGATCTCTGGGGCAACAAATACCAGTACCGTTTCGACGCGGAAAAAGGAACGTATCGCCTGTACCTGATCTCGTTCGACCTTTCCGAAACGAGAATCGAGGATCCCCCGGAACCAGCACAGAAACAACAGGCCGAACCGGACGATCCGAAACAACCGGACATCTTCGCGGGATTGCCCCTCTGGAACACGGCGCGTGACGGAAAGCCCGAAGTCATGCTCCCCAGACTCGTCAAGGATGCGGCGAAACGTGCGGAGGCAAAACTCCAGCGGCTTGGCGACGTCAAGTTCACACCGATCGACGCCGGGCATTCCTACGCCGAACTCGATCTCGATGTCGTCGACGAATACGGCAAAGTCGTCCGCTTCATCGACGAAATCGAGAAGAAAACGCCGAAACTTGCCTGGCGCCGCCTCGAACTCCGCGTCAATTCCGCCCGCGAGCGCATCGCGGCCGAACTGCAGGATGCCGCGTCCGTTGCGGCCACCGCCAAGGCGTTTCGCATGAGCGGGCAGATCCGCGTCATCGCGTACGATCCGGCAGCCGGTCCCTCCGCATCGCCGAAGAGATTTTTGACGGATGACATGCCGGTTTCCCCCGGCGAAACGGACTTCCTCACCCTGCTTTACGATTTGTCTGTCTCGCTCCCCGATGATGCGCTCGTGACCGTTTTCCGGCTTGACAACTGGAAATGCGAGTTCGTGATTCAGACGCTGATGCTTTATACCGATCTCCCCCGACACCTGCGCTTCCCCGCCTGGAATATCGGCAGGTTGCAGAAGAGGATTCTTTCCGATGACGTTTGTACTTTCTCCGTGGCTCTTCAGAAAAATGACAATCCGGAGCCGCGAAAGGACAGCGTGACCCCGGATAAAAAGATTGCGACCATCGTGGCTTTGAACTTCTTCGACCCGGAAGCCGTTCCCCGTAAGGCGGCCGCCTCCGGCATGCCCGCCTCGAACGGTACGCGCGCGAACAACGCGAAAGACCCTGAAACGGAACTGAAAGAGCAGCTGAAGAAGGCGATCAACAACCAGAATGAACTGAAAGAACTGCTCAAAACGCTCTCGAATACGCCCGGCGCCACGAAAGAGCAGACCGATATGGTCGAGCAGCGCCTGAAACGCAACGAACAGGAGATCAGGCGCCTTCGGGAACAACTGAAGAAGCTTCGTCCCTGATAGCTCTTACTCCTCACCACACCAAGCCGACTAACCACGAAACCATGGAGGATTTAACATGAAACACCGAGTTTTTCTGACTGCGCTTTTATTCTGCTGTGCATGCGTGATATCCGGTTTCGGAAAAGATCTGGAAATCGCGGCTGTTCACCTTGACCGTTACAGCGACGGTCAGCGGATGCAGACAGGATTCAATCAGTTTGTCACGATCGCGAACCGGTCCGACAAAACGATCGATCTGTCCGGCTATTCCGTAACGAACAACGGGAAGGAAATCCTGCGGATTGGGGAACACATCAAGCTGGAAAAAGACGCGAGGAAGGAGTTCGAGCTTCCGCCTGTCAAAGCAGGAAAAGACGATGAGCTCAGGCCTCCGATCGACGCATGGTTCGGATTCGCAAAAGAAAGAGAGTTCCCGAAGGAGAGGGAAGAACTCGAGCCGATCATGAAGCGATATCTGCCGTATATCACGGAAAAAAGCATGAAATACTTCACCGATGTCATTCTGACGCGCAGGTATCAGTACATCTTTTCGGAAATCGCGCTGGTCTCACCTCAAAAAGAGGTCGCGGACCGGATTCTCGTGACGACTTCCGACGTCCGGGAAAACCCGTATTCCATCGTCGCTTTCCTGGATCCCCAAACGTACATCTATACGAGCGTCTTCCGGAAGGGGGACCGCATCACGGTCAGCACGATCCCCAGAATGATCCCCTTTCAGCTGGCAAACGTGATGTATAACAGAGACGAGGCAGCGTTGAGTATGACGAAAACCCCGAGCGAGTATTTCGGCATCGGCATGATGCACGTCCCGTATCAGAAAATGACGCTGGCCCTGTATCGCGACAAGGACTTCAATGATGAAATCGTCTGGATCGAGGGGCACGATTTCTTTTTCTACGGGATCGACAAGGAGCAGGCGGAAAAACTGGATGCGTTTTCCGGTCGGAAGGTCTATTACAAAGTGTTCGTCACGCATCCCGATTCCCCCGAATTGTCGCTTGCCGAACCCGTGACGGGAGAGTTCGAGCTTCATGCGTTCGGGGCGAGGGTCAGCGAAGACCCGCCGGTCGGACCGAAACAATCCCCGGGTGTGCTCTGGGCCGAACGCGCAAGGGCTCAATGGGATCCCTCGGGCTTCTTTTCCGACGTCTTCGAACGCAGAGCCGCGAATCAGAAGCAGGAACCCGATTCCCCCTCACCACACCAAGCCGACTAACCCCGACACACCACCACCAGCCGACTAACCACGACACTCATGGAGGATTAACATGAAACATAAAACTGCTTGGATCATTGCCCTGATCGCGCTGCCGCTTGTTGCGGCGGTGAGCGTCCTACACGCACAGACAAAAGACGACGGACGGGACAAACAGGAGCGCTCTTTTGGAGTTGAAAAGATTTATATTAGTGATGGTATTTTAAATTATTGTTTATCTCCAGATGCAGCTGACAGCGCTGTTGTGCTTTATTCCTTTGATATTCGAGATAGAGAATGTAAACAATACTATTTACCTATGACAATCGTTCCGGAAATCGACACCAGAAATGATGGGAATAAACAAATCATTAAATTCCCCCTTGCATGGTACATGAACAGCGAAGAGTTACTTATTGTATTTCATGATTTACATTCAGATGCAATGGGCAGAGTTATATTTTGTCTTTTTTCAACAGCCAGGACCCGCGATTTTGATTTTCGGTCTTTTACAGATTATTATGAATATCAAAATGATATAATGAAGTATAAGGGGTTTTATTTCGGCGTGGGTGGCCGCATTTATATCCATGGAATGAGTTCTGCCCCATTTGCTCGTCTAACTAACAATTCTAAAATATGGTATGATTTTGCTGGCAAAAATATTATTGCACGTTTCCCTTCTTACTCAGACTTTTCAGACTGGATGCCATCAGAAAATCCGGCATACTATAAATGGATGTCGTATGCAATTGAAGATGGTAAGATTATTGTTATTCAAGATGATAAATTGAAAGATTTTATTCCATTATCAAGTATTTCTGTAAAAGGGAAAAAAATCTATACGGATCATGGTGAAACGATCAACTTTCCAAACGATGTCGATTCGATCATTTGGGGTATTGATAAGAAACTATCAACTCCAAGTATAATATTGTTATCTCAAACCGATAAGATTAAAATTTCTCAAAGAGATTATCCGAAACTTCCGAAGTTGATTCTTGCAAATGAAGACTCTGATTACGTAATGTTTATTTTTGACCGCAAGATTGATTCATCGAATGTGCAAGGTTCTTTACAAGAGATCAAAGATATGCTCGAAAAGAGAAGTTTATTGCAACAATATCCACCTCGTCCTAAGGAAAAGGAAGTTAAGCCAACAGAAAATGTGATACATACTGCTACGCCATCGCCTGAAGAAATGGAACGGAGAGAAGCTGAATATTTAGCGAATCATCTCAAAGTATTGTATGAATCCGCCAATATTATTGTTACAATTACGCCACCAGATATCAATCAATTCAGTGAAGGTAATATTAAATTGCTTGATAAATCGAATCAAAATAAAATATTATGGGAAATGACAATTCCAAGTCAAAAATTAACAGGAATAGGGACTGGGGCTATAAAATCAACGGCGTTTTTTGAAGATAATAAACGCGGATTTTTCTATGCTGCTATTATCCGCAATGAACTGTTTCCTGAAGTAGTTATTCTTAAAATTGATTCAAAGAATGAAACAGTAAGTGAATCAAGGTTTGCCAGTCCTTTTCTCCCGGACCTGCCATTTAAAAAGATGAAGTTGAATGTGGTCCAAAATATTGTTTTTTTATCTGCCACATATATTGACAATAAACATCAAGAATCTGCTATAGATATTTCTTCTGGCTTTAACAATATGATATTGAATGAGAGACATAGAAAATATCCATATATACCGACAGAATTGTTTTTATTGTTGACATCAGGTGACGCAAATGATAATGATGATTTTCTCAACATACAGGATATAAAACTTCAAAGGTTAAAGTCACTGTATGCAGACCTGACGATTTTAGGATTAAGTTTCGCCGAATATTTGTATCGTGTCGATGTTAAAGGCTCTTCCATTAATGATAGCACATTTGCTAATCTAAACAAAAAATATCATGTTAGTTCGTTGCTTAACAATAAAGTTTATGAAGATGAGTTAGATCACTATTTGGATCAAAACTCAGAGATTTTATGGTCTA
>Ga0310690_10012523_pt1 | contig 10404 bp, 12 predicted proteins | sample AusTroGonzalo_MG_2_FD_207661 | JGI IMG/M metagenome (GOLD analysis project Ga0310690, IMG submission 207661) | Bovine rumen microbial communities from tropical cattle in Woodstock, Queensland, Australia - Gonzalo_04 (v2) (version 2) | ecosystem: Host-associated > Mammals > Digestive system >...
ATGACGAGATTACCGCACAGACACTCGACTATGCTCGCAACCTGTCGGCTCCTGCTGATGCTGCTTCTGCAGATGCAGTCGTCGACGAAACGCCCGTGAATGTCTATACACTCTGTCTGCCTTACGATCCTGCAACGGGCGAGGGTATCAAATACTATACGCTGAGCGGCTCTACCGGCTCGACACTACAGTTTACGGAAATCGACGGCGATCCCGTAGCCAATACTCCGTATCTTGTAACCGTTTCGGCAGCATTCAGTGTAGGCACCACAACACAACTCACGGATGTCGCGTTGAAGAAGGAAGTCACCGCCAGCGTGACGGCAGGCAACTATATTTTCAAAGGTACGACCATTGGACTGACCAATGCTGAGGCAGTAGCCGAAGGTGCCTATATCCTCATGGCAGGCAACCAATGGGGACAGGTACAGGCTGCAACGTCTGAACATCCTGAATATGGCAGTGCCTATATCCCACCGTTCCGCGCCTATATCGTCAGCACCTCTGGTGCCCGCTCACTCGACAATGAGTTTAGCGACGGCGATGCCACTGGTATCCAGTCATTGCAACTCATCGACCGCGATGGCTCAGAGCAGTGGTTCGACCTTAGCGGCAGACGCATCGAGAAGCCAACGAAGAAGGGTATCTATATCCAAAATGGAAAGAAGGTCATTAAAAGGTAAGAAGGTAAAAAAGTAAAAAGGTAAAAAAGTAAAGATATGAAAAAGATATATCAGAAGCCTCAGACAGAGGTCATCGAGATTGAATATCGGGGTATGATCGCCCTCAGTGGTGGCATGGGTGGTACACCTAGTGGACCCGCCCACAGTCGCGAATTCGATTGGGAAGAAGAGTAAAGTAACGTTTAACGGTTATCGTTTAACGGTTATCGGTTATAGACTGAGTCCCGCGGAGCATATACTTCGCGGGGCTTGTTATGTATTATTTTAATTATTTTAATTATGAAAAAAGAAAAGATTGTTTTAGGTAATGAGATGGAAACTCCATCATGGTCATTAAGAAAAGAGATTCTGAACTTCGACGAGGCTTTGACAGCCTATGACCACATGTCAACGGACGCGGATATACCGCATGTGTATTTCGCCCTGTGTCTTGCCTCATGGGCTTCCGACATCAACGAGGAACTGGAGGCATACCTGAGAGACTTGGATAAGGGAGAATGTAAGGAAGTGCTGGGCATCGACTTCCAGACAATGACCAGAAAAGAGTACTGGCTGAAAAACGGTAAACTGGAGTCCTACCTCTTTGCCATGAACGGAAAGCCCCTGCGCGACTATCTCTCTTCCAGACTATTTGAGGCAAAGGCGGGAACGACGACAGACGATATCTTCCGTTCCATAGACGAGGGCGTGAGTGAAATGGTGGAACTGTTGAAGGAGGTGAAGAGAAAGACGATGGAGGCATCCCCAGAGTTTTACGAGAACTTCTATCATCGCATGAAGGCAAAACAGGATGAGGAGGCAACGACGGCAGCCTATGAGGAATGGAAGATGGGCGCAGGCAGACTGACCTTCGAACTGTTGAAAGACAAACAGGTGCTGACAGTGGCGGAGTTCCTGAAAAAGCAGATTCTACGGTATACGCTCATCCCCTCGAAATGGGAGATTGACGAGGTATGTCTTGAGAAGGTGAAAAGACACCTACCCTACGACTACGAACTGCCTGATGAGTTTGAGAAATGCTGTGCCCGTATCCGTCGTTATATCTCATGGGACGGTGACATCCTAAAAATCAGATACCACAAATACGGACATTACCTTTTCCAGCATTACTATTCCCTCTCTGCCGAAGAACGCCAAGCCCTCTTCGACCTCGACACCACCCTGCAACTGATTCATCAGGATATGGCGGAGATCAAGACGAATGAGACTACCCTACTGCCCGAAGTCCTTAGGACGGAAGAAGCGATGCTACTCTGGCAGAAGGTACAACAGGCAGGGTATATCGACAACAACTACCAACCGCTAATCTCTCGGACACAGGCAGCCCTTTTGGCTGATGCGATGGCAGAGAAACTTGGTATCAGGGAAAGATGGATTGCATTCGAACAACTTTGGGATCGTAAGTATATACGGAGTGACTATAATCTGGCATTGACTCAACAACAGTCACTCAAATTTCAGGATAAACTAAAAATTTTATTCTCTGAATAACAGAAAGTTACGCCCAACCGTGGGTACCCTATGTGGGTAGTACCGTAGGTAGTTGTGGGTAGTAAATAAATTTCTTTTTTCTTACCTTTGCCGCCGCAAATCATTATATCTATGACAAAGAGTAAGAATCAACTCAAGGAACGGAAACAGAACTGGCAGGAGGTGTATGCGAAGGTGGATGACATCAAGGCATTCCTCGCCGACCGCCTCTTCCTGCGACACAACGTCATCACGGGACGCGTGGAATACCGCATCCCTTCCGAACTGCCCCCACACCTACTTCATTCCACACTCAACACTCCACATTCCACATTCGAATGGCAGCCCATCAGCGACCGCATCGTAAACTCGCTCTGGGTGGAGATGTCGAAGGAGAAGCCCGTGCGGGTACAGGACATCTACCGAGTGATAGTGTCGGACTTCGTGGGCGACTACCACCCGTTCAGGTACTACCTGGAACACCTGCCACCCTGGAACGGCGACAACTACATCTTCTCGATGTCGATGTCGGTACAGGTGAAGGGCGACACCGACGAGCAGATGCGCTTCGCCGACTACCTGACGAAATGGCTCGTGGCGATGGTGGCGGGCTGGGTCGACGACAGCGTGGTGAACAATGTCATCCTCGTGCTCATCGGTGAGCAGGGCTCGTACAAGACGACATGGTTCAACTACCTGCTGCCGCCCGAACTCTCGAACTACTTCTACACGAAGACGAACGCCAACCGCATGGGTCGTGACGACCTGCTGACACTCGCCCAATACGGGCTGGTGTGCTGTGAGGAGTTGGACACGATGAGCAACAAGGAACTCAACCAGTTGAAGGCGGCGGTGACGATGCCCTCGATCGACGAGCGCGCGGCGTATGCCCATTTCCATGAGCACCGACGGCATATCGCGTCGTTCTGCGGCACGGGCAACAACGCGCAGTTCCTCTGTGACCCGACGGGCAACCGGCGCTGGCTGCCCTTCGAGATTGAGAGCATCCTCTCACCCCGCGACCATCCCTTCGACTACGAGGGTATCTACTCGCAGGCGTACGCCCTCTACCGCCAGGGCTTCCGCTACTGGTTCTCGCAGACGGAGATAGAGGAACTAACAAGATATAACCGCCAGTTTGAAACGCCTCGTCTGGAGAGTGAACTCGTACAACTCTACTTCCGCAAGCCTGTGGGTGTGGAAAGTGGTATCTTTATGAGCGTGGCACGTGCTATGCAGATAGTAAGTGCTAATATTTCCCAGAAACTCAGTGCAGTGTATCTGGGTCGAGCTTTCATGGATCAGGGCTTCCAGCGTGTGAAGTCGTGTGGTCAGCGCGGCTATGTCGTAGAACTGCGTACGGGCGAGGAGATCCAGCGACTACAGAGAAGGATGGTTGATGAGGATTTCGTGGACAGTGGACAGTAGGACAGTACTTTTCCCAAACTCCTCACGCGTACGTACCCGCCCGTACGTACGCCTGATAAATTTCCTTATTCTACTGTCCAGTAGTGTCCACTGTCCATTTAATGTTTAATGTTTAATGTTTCTGAGCGAAGCGAATTTAATGTTTAATCTATGGAAATCAAGAGTTATCCTAAATCGGAATTAGCAACACTATACTTCCCTGACAGCCATCCGCGAGTGGCTGTCAACCACCTCAACGAATGGATTAAGCGCTGCCAGCCGCTGGCTACAGCACTGGCAGACTGCCATCAGGGGCGCTATGCCAAGTTCTGGTCTGCCAAGGCTGTCCGCCTGATCGTTGATTATCTCGGGGAGCCGTGATGGGGAATTATGGGGTTCATGGGCGATATGGGCAACTTGGGCAATATGGGACCCATTCAGCCCATCATGCCCATCACGCCCATTCAGCCCATCACTTCATATTTTTCCGCTGCCAGTCTTTTCGGGCTCGATACATTTCTTCCTTGATGCCACCGTTCTTGATAAAGTCTTTTTTCTTCCACTCTATCAGTCCCCGTATCAATACGTCACACTGATGAATCAGTGTAATGGCAATATTCGCTATCGTTTCATCAGAGCGCTTTTGTATCTTCTCTCGGTAGATGGCTGAGTCGAGATGTGCCTTGCAGAAGTTCCTGGTCTTGACACATCGAGGATCATTATACGCCCACTGTTCCAAGCCGCGCACACGAAGATAGTCCTCGTAGTCAAGCAGCAACTCATGAAGCGATGCACGGTTGACGTTGGTCAGTTTCAATTCCATTTCACGGGATGTGTTACCGTCGATATTTCCTTCAGCCAAGTTCTGCTTGCCAGAACGTGCTGCCTGTATCATCTGGTCAATGGTACGGTCGCCGGTCTTTAGGAACTTGTGGGCAAAGTAATAGGTAACATCAAAGATGCATTCTGCCTTTTGGAATGCCTTTAACGACCGATAGTTATTATCTTGTTTTAAGAACTCTTTATTCTCTTCCATAAGTCTGTTTTTGTGATTTGACCTGCAAAGATAAGATAAAAAATTGACTTACATATAAGAATCCCAAAAGAATCGACTGGGAAAGCAGGGAAACGCATGGGAACGCATGAGTCCGCCCGTCGGATTCCCTACCTTTGCAGTGTCAATGAGAAAGGCGGCACCTTTCGCATGGATAGGCGGCACCAAACGGGGGGAAAGGCGGCACCTATCGCATGGACAGGCGGCACCTAACTCGGAGACACCCCCCACATAGTAGTAACCCTTTAAAAAACAACAACGAAACATGACAAAAAACAGAATCGCACTGAAGATCAATTTCCGCAAGAACGGTAACGCACGTTCCGTATCCTATGGTAAGTACTACCCCGAGGTGGACCGCAACGAGACACTGTCGCTGCGCGGTCTCGCCCAGCACATCAAGGACCACGGCACCATCAACACCCGTGACGTCATCGAGGGCGTGCTCATCAAGATGTCGGAGTGCATCCCCGAACTCGTCTCACAGGGTATCGGCGTGAAACTCGACGGACTGGGTAAGTTCTACCCCACCGCGAAGTCGGTGAAGGGCGGTGTCGAGGAGGCGAACCTCAAGGGCGTGAACGCTGCCGACGTGGTGAAGGGCATCCGCGTACGCTTCCTGCCCGACCGTGCCACCCTCGACAACATCACCAGCACTGCCTTCAAGGACAAGTGTTCGCTGGAGGCTGCGCATATCGTCGAGACCACGAAGGTCAACGGCAAGCCCGTCGTCACCAAGATCCCTATTGCAGACTGGCTGCTGAAGAACAGTGGCAACAACGGAGGGGAATAAGTTAAAGGTTAAACATTAAACATTAAATTCGCTTTGCTCAGAAACATTAAACGTTAAACATGAAGAAAGAGACGATAAAACAGATTATCCAGATTGTCATCACAATCTTGACAGCGATTAGTTCTGCAATCTTCGTACAGTCATGCGTGGCAAATTAGGAATTAGGAATGTGGAATGAGGAATTATTCTCGCTTCGCTGCGATGTTAAATTATTAATTCTCAATTGATCATCGCCGTAGGCGATCATTCAACACTCAACATTCAACACTCAACATTTAAAAATGCGTAAGATTACGTTAATCGTGATTCATTGCTCGGCAGTGAGACCCGACCAGACGAGTTCGGCGGCACAGATAGACACATGGCATCGCCAGCGGGGCTTCCACCTCGGCATCGGCTACCACTACGTCATCCGTCGTAACGGAGAGATAGAAGCAGGTCGACCGGAATATCTCGTCGGTGCCCACTGCAAGGACCACAACGCCCACTCGATAGGCGTCTGCTACGAGGGCGGACTCAACGCCCGCGGTCAGCCTGCCGACACGCGCACCGAGGCACAGAAGAAGACACTGCTGAGTCTGCTCCGCGCCCTGAAGGTCGACTACCCCGATGCCCTCATCGTCGGTCATCACGACCTCAACCCCCTCAAAGCGTGTCCCTGCTTCGATGCAGCGCAGGAATATAAGAATCTGTAAAACAAGAGAAAGGAACCAAACGGTTCCTTTCTTATTTATGGTGCAAATATAGCGATAATTCATTAATTATCATTACCTTTGCAAAAAAATTACGGAAGATGTATTTCACAGGAATAATCATTGCTATTTGTACTTTCTTGACCATAGGCATCTGGCATCCTATTGTCATCAAGACAGAGTACTACTGGGGTACACGCCCCTGGATTATATATTTGATAATCGGTTTAGCCGCCATCGTGGCTGCATTGTTTATTGAAAACACCCTTGTCTCTGCCATTGTGGGAGTGTTCGGGGCTTCAGCCCTATGGGGCATTGGCGAACTCTTTGAACAAAAGAAACGAGTAGAAAGAGGCTGGTTTCCCAAAAATCCCAAGCGTAAATAAAGATTCCAATTATTTATTTGTATATTCGCGCAGATATATAACAAAAAACGTTTATGAATAAAGTTGTATTGATAACAGGTGCAACAAGCGGAATAGGACTGGCTTGTGCAAGAAAATTCGCAGAGAATGGTGATAGACTGATTCTTACAGGAAGAAACGAAACACGTCTGGCAGACATCAAAAAGGAACTGACGGAAAAGGGGGCTGATGTATTGACACTGGTCTTTGACGTGAGAGATCGTGAGAAGGCTGTAAAAATGATGGAATCGTTACCAGCAGAATGGCAGGAGATAGATGTATTGGTAAACAATGCAGGGCTGGCTCTTGGTCTTGAACCAGAATATGAAGTCAATCCTGATGATTGGGAAACCATGATTGATACTAACATCAAAGGATTGTTGACGATGACAAGGCTTGTTGTGCCAGGTATGGTAAAGCGTAATCGCGGACACATCATCAATGTAGGCTCCGTAGCAGGCGATGCAGCCTATGCCGGAGGAAATGTCTATTGTGCCACTAAAGCCGCAGTAAAGGCTCTTTCCGATGGATTGCGTATCGACGTTGCCAACACTGCTATACGCGTAACGAATCTGAAACCAGGTCTTGTGGAGACTAACTTCAGTAATATCCGTTTCCGTGGGGACAATGATCGTGCAGCCAATGTCTATAAAGGTATCAAACCTCTAAGTGGCGACGATATAGCCGATGTCGCCGTGTATGCCGCCAATGCACCAGCGCATGTACAGATAGCAGAGGTACTCATACTTGCCACTCACCAAGCGAGTGCTAATATGATTTTTAGAACAAAGGAATGAGTTACGACGGCATGCTATAGACATGGACGCTGGAGCCTTGGGCAGCGGGCAGGTAATTGATACCCCACCAACACATCTGTAACAAGACAAACGAAATGAGCAGTACCCACAAAGCGAGCTTTGGCTTGTGAGTGGGTATCTGTCTGTAATGCACATACACCAGATAGGCGAACCAGGTGATGGCTGCCCACGTCTCTTTAGGGTCCCACGACCAGTAATGTCCCCATGCCTCCTTCGCCCACAAGGCACCGAAGAGCATACCGATGGTAATCAGGGCAACACCTATGAAAACAAGGTTGTCTAAGTTGCCTTGCTTCGACCGTATCAGAAGATACAAAGCAATAACAGCGGCAGATGCCATCAGCGTATAAGCCAGCATATAGACAATGATATGGGGTCTGAACCACGGGCTTTGCAGGGCAGGCACCAACTTATCGGAATGGAGGATGGGCATGAAGTGATGAACACAGAAGAAGGCGGCAACTATCACCACAGTTATCGTGAGCGCACTTTTAGGATGCTTTTTGGCTTGTCGCCAGCCTCCCTTCCAAGGTATAGCCAGTAGCATGAAGAAAACAGCGCCTGCCAACATCATGTAGATGCCCGTATAAACTAGCGACAGCCACGGGTCGCTCACCAGTTCCAAAATGCTTGTCTGACTCATGGCACCCATCTGTGTATCATAGCCGTATTGGTAGATTTTCCAACCGTCCACCTCCACGGGCTTGTTCACCTCGACAGTGGTCTCAATCTTAGAGGTGAGAGGATTATTAGGAGTAATAATGATATCGGAGGCAAAGCGTTTGGGCGAGCCGTCATCGTAGGTCTCCATGATAAACTCCTTCAGTTCGATGGTAATAGGCATTTCCACCACCTGCTGCTGTGAGGTCAGCGCACGCCACTCTGGCTCTCCCTTCACCGTGATCATCTTCAGTCGCTGCATGTCGGCATTGCCTAATGTGGCGGTAGTCATGGCGAGAAACAGACCGAGATGGTTCAGTAAAAAGGGAATATCCCTTTTCAAATTGATAATTGACAATTGACAATTGATAATTCGTCGGAGGATAATCTGACCAAGGATCACGGCGACATAGACATAAATGAGCACAAAAGGCCAGAACGACAGCATATTGTTCAACCACGTCCCATTCACTTCCTGCCTCGTCAGTCCCATGATGATGGTCAGCAGAACGGTGTATACCAATGCAGGTATCGCAGCCTTATGGGTACCGATAAACAGGAAGCCATACACCCGTTTCCTCAGCAGATAGATAAGGGCGATGATGCTCAGGAATCCCGCCAACACGATGCCATTGACAGGCCAACGGTATGCATCCCAGTTAACAGGACCGACACTCAGTTCGAGTATCAGTCCCGCAATGATAAGGCATCCTCCCATGAGGAAGCCCTCTTTCTGTCCGTATGGTTTGGTCCACATTGTTGCAAAAGTACGAAGAAAACTCGTTATTTGCTAATTAATCAACGCTTCCTTAACAACATTTAAGGAGTTCACACCTTCTTGTGCTGATATTTAATCTTACCATTCATCACATTTCTTGTACTGTTTATCCCAAATATTTGGTCATATTCGCAACTATTCGTACCTTCGCATCGTCAAATGAGAAAAAAGAAGTCATGAATATCAGATTAGAACAACCACAAGATTATCGTGAAGTAGAAAACCTGACGAGAGAGGCATTCTGGAACGTCTATCGTCCTGGATGCACAGAGCATTATGTGCTCAACCAGTATAGAAACAATCCCGACTTTATCCCTGAACTGGATTTTGTGATGGAAGAAGGCGGAAAGATCATCGGCCATGTGATGTTCTCGAAGGCAGAGATCATCCTAGATGATGGGACGGTATTTCCTTCTTGGACGTTCGGTCCAATCAGCATTCACCCCGATTACAAGTGGAAGGGCTATGGGTTGAAACTCCTGCAGTATGCATTGGAGAAGGCGAAGGAAATGGGCATTGGCATGATTCAAATGGAAGGAAACATTGAGTTCTATAAGCATGCAGGCTTCGACCTTGCGAGTAGGATGAAGATTCATTATCATGCAGAGCCGAGGGAGGCAGAAGTCCCATATTTCCTTGCCCAAGAACTGATTCCCGGCTATTGGGGCAACCGCGAGGGAACCTATTGTCCACCTAAGGGCTACTTTGTGGCTGATGATCATCCAGAGACTTTCGAAGCCTATGAAGCTACGTTCCCAAAGAAAGAAAAGGCATTCCAAGAAGGACAATTACCTCAGTTCTGTCAGAGTTGTGGCATGCCCCTCACTAAGAATGAGGACTGCGGCACTAACGCAGACGGCAGCACAAACTTCGACTACTGCAAGTACTGTTATGCCGATGGCAAGTTCCTACAGGAATGTACGATGGACGAGATGATTGAGCATTGTGCTCAGTTCGTCGATGAGGTCAACAAGAATATGCCTAAGCCCATGACGAAGGAAGAGTACAAGCAGATGATGCGAGGCTTCTTTCCAATGCTCAAAAGATGGAAGAAATAAGATGGAAACAGAAAAGATACTATTGCGCCCTTGGCTAGATAGTGATGCCGAGACGCTGTTTAAATACGCCAGTGACCCCGATGTAGGACCTCGTGCCGGCTGGCCACCACATCAGTCTGTGGAGGAGAGTCTGGAGGTCATCCGTAATGTGTTCAACAAAGACACCACCACTTGGGCTATCGTTCTCAAAGAGACTGGCGAGGTGATTGGTTGTGTGGGCTACCTTCCATCATCTGCATCGAATCTGAAGATTGCCGAAGAACATGCGGAGGTGGGATATTGGATAGCCCGTCCGTATTGGGGTAAAGGCATCTGTACGGAGGCACTTCAGATGGTCATCGACTATTGCTTTAATGAAAAGGGCTTCACAACGCTTTGGGGTGACTATTTCCCTTCAAACCCAGCCTCTGGTCGCGTGATGGAAAAGTGCGGATTCGTTGATACTGGCGAGGAAACACTCTGCCCCAATCTGGAAATCGGCTCAGATCGTCCTGTAAGAGTTATGAAGTTAGAACGAAAGCGAGTACTATAATTAAATGAAACAATAAGAAGAGAATGAAAAGAACAATATTATATTTGTTTTTCAC
>Ga0310690_10012524_pt1 | contig 10404 bp, 8 predicted proteins | sample AusTroGonzalo_MG_2_FD_207661 | JGI IMG/M metagenome (GOLD analysis project Ga0310690, IMG submission 207661) | Bovine rumen microbial communities from tropical cattle in Woodstock, Queensland, Australia - Gonzalo_04 (v2) (version 2) | ecosystem: Host-associated > Mammals > Digestive system >...
TGGCCGCCGGAATCCTACTGGGGAGCGTGATCTGCCATCCCGCCGCATGGGACGGCCTGCGGGACTTCATTCTTCCGCTGCTGGCGCTTGCTTTCCTGAGCATGGGCGTCGGTCTTGCGGACGACTATATCAAAGCCGTAAAAAAACGCCACGACGGACTGAGCCCCTGGCAGAAGATTGCCGGGCAGGTCATTATATCGCTGGCTTTCAGCATATACTGCTATTTTTCCCCCAAGGTCGGCAGCGCCATCCGGATTCCGTTTACCGGATCGGAGTGGGACCTGGGGATCTTCTATATTCCGCTGATGACACTGCTGCTAATTTTCATCGTCAACAGCAGCAACCTGCAGGACGGACTGGACGGCCTCCTGAGCACAGTTACCGCAGTCGGTACATCCGCCTGGGCGATGATCTGCCTGGTCATAACGGTGACGGCTTCCCTGACAGGAAAGGACGGAGCGGAGGATGCCGCGACCATCGGCGTGTTCGCGATGAGCATGATGGGCGCATGCGTCGGTTTCCTGCGTTTCAACCGTTACCCTGCCAGGATTTTCATGGGCGATACAGGCAGCATGCTCCTGGGAGGCGGGACAGCCGCGATGGCGCTGCTGCTCAGGCAGCCCCTGCTGCTGGTGCTGATTTTCTTCACGCCGATCATGAGCAGCGTGAGCGTCATTATACAGCGGTATTATTTCAAACTGACCCACGGGAAACGCATTTTCCTGATGAGCCCCATCCATCATCATTTTGAGAAAAAGGGCTATACGGAGACACAAATTGTGAGCATGTACGCCGGAGTTACACTGATCCTGAGCGTGATCGCCGTGATCGCTGTGTGCGCGGCATACTGAGGAGTGAGGATACGATGGATTTCGAGAAGAAGAAGGTCCTGGTGGTCGGTATGGCCCGCAGCGGCGTCGCGGCGGCGCAGCTGCTTCGCGCATTCGGCGCGGAAGTGACCGTGAACGACTCGAAGACCGAGGAGGAACTGGGCCAGCAGCTTAAGCCGCTGGAAGGGCTCCAGCTGGAACGCAGGTTCGGATGCGGCGCCATGGAGCTGCTGGAGGGGAAGGACTGCCTTGTGATTTCCCCCGGCATTCCGGATACAGCGCCTTTTGTGGTAAAGGCAAAGGAAAAGGGGATTTACGTCATCGGCGAACTGGAGCTGGCTGCCCAGCTGTCCCGCGGAACCCTGATATCAGTGACAGGCACCAACGGAAAAACCACGACCGTCTCCCTGCTTGGTGAAATCTTTGCCAACAGCGGAAAGGTGACGCACGTGGTGGGCAATATCGGCTATCCTTTCTCACTGGCCTCCCTGATCAGCCGGAAGGAGGACGTAATCGTCTGCGAAGTGTCTTCTTTCCAGATGGAGACGGCGGATACATTCCATCCGCATGTGGCCTTGCTGACGAACATTACGGAAGACCACCTGAACCGGCACGGAACAATGGAAGTCTATACGGCGCTGAAGATGCGGATGTTCAGAAATCAGACCGCGTCGGACTACGCCGTATTCAACGCTGACGATCCGGGACTGGACGGGCTGAGCAAAAAGGTGAAAAGCCATGTGCTGTTTTTCAGCCGTAAAAACGAGGTAAAGGAAGGCGCCTTCGTCCGGGACGGACAGATCGTTCTGCGGATGGACGGAACCGAGAAACGGATCTGCGAAACAACAGACGTATTTATTCCAGGCCCCCACAACCTGGAGAACGCATTGGGCGCCGTCTGCGTCGCCGCGGCCATGAACGTGCCCGTGCCGGTGATCCGCCACAGCCTGAAGACATTCCGGGGTGTGGAACACAGGATTGAGACGGTGCGCGAACTGGACGGCGTCGAATATATCAACGACAGCAAAGGAACAAACGTGGATTCCACAATCAAGGCCGTGCAAACCATGAGCCAGCCGACCGTCATCATCCTGGGCGGATATGACAAGCACACCTCCTTTGACGCATTGTCCAGGGAGATAATTAACAGCCCGATGATCCGGCATGCGGTACTGATCGGCGAAACAGCCAGACTGATCCGAAACAGCCTGGAACGTGTCGGATTCCATCAGCTGACGGACGCGGGGAGTATGCACGAGGCTGTGGAGAAGGCCAGACAGCTGGCCGAGAGGGGCGGATGCGTCCTGCTGAGCCCCGCATGCGCGAGCTTTGACATGTTTAAAGACTATGAAGAACGCGGTCGGGTCTTTAAGCAGATTGTTAACGACCTGAAGTAAATTCTTTTAAAACAGACCAAAGTCTGCTACCGTTTTTCCGGATCAAACCACGGAGGAGGAAAAAGCCAGTGGAAGGGCCGACAGGCGAACAGCGCCGAAGAACCGCGGGCGACCGGACCGGTATGCCCGGGAGCGACGGCGGCGTCCGCGACTGGCAGAAAAACACCTGGTTCGGCCCGGCACCGCTGAACAGCAACCCTTTTGACGAACCGGAAGACGCGCCGGAGCTGAAGGCCAGCCGATCGGAAAATGTGAACGAGCGCGTGGGCGATTTCTGGAACGCTCCGGGCCAGGGCTACCAAAATCCGGTGAACGACCGGCACCATCCGGACGGCGGAAACAGACAGACAGCGGCCGCAAAACACAGGAACCGGAGCGCACTGCGGGTAATCGCCGGAATCGCGCTGACACTGACCGCCGTGCTGCTGGTACTGCGCTTTGCGGTATTCAGCATCAAGGAGATTCATGTCACCGGCAACACAAATATCTCCGCGGAGGAAATCATCCGGGTCAGCGGAATCAGGACGGGATCAAATATTCTCACACTGAACGAAGAAACCGTGAAGGAGCGGATTCAGTCCGATTACCGGCTGCAGTTCCGTTATATGTATCGGGAGCTGCCCAGCAGAGTCGTTATCTCCGTCCGGGAGCGGGAAGCGTGCTGCTGGCTGACCTACTGCGGGATCATGTATGTGATGGACAAGAACCGGATGGTTCTGTATGAATCCGAAAATCCGGCGGAGAAACCGGCCAACCTGGTGGAGATCGAGGGCCTGGAGGTCCGGTCCAATACGGTGGTCGGACAGTATATCAACCTGGGCAGCGAAATCCAGCAGAGCATTTTCACGGAACTGTTCCTGGAAATGAAGGTGCTGGGGCTGACGGACAAAATCGCCGAGGCGGATATCAGCAACACGGAATCCATTCTTCTGGTAACCCGCGGCGGATATACAGTCGGGCTTGGGAACCGGGACAATCTTCACGCAAAACTGCGCAGCATGATACTGGTGCAGGACGAGCTGATCAAAATGGGAAATTACGGCGGGACGATCAATGTCTCCAATCCGGAATCGCCGATTTACACCCCCTAGATCATTCGGAATTCAGAATAAATACAGTGCTGCAGGTTTCCGATTGCATATCGGGTCAGAAATATAAAACAAAATGTTACAGAAATTGCGACAAATTGTAATAAAATTGCACAAAACCCTTGCAATTACGGCGTGGAAAAGGTATAATTTCCAAGGTATACATTATTTTGTAGAGACTGACCGTGATCTTTTGACGGGATCCGGTGCACAGGGGGCATGAGAAACCTATGAAAACAACGGTTGCGGCCATTGATTTCGGGACGAGCAAGATTGTGACGCTCGTTGCTGAAAACAGCGGCAGCCAGCGCTGTGATATCACGGCTGCAGGCGTAACAAAGTATGACGGTTATCTCGAAGAGGGGTGGAACAACCCCGGCATGCTGGATGAAGCGATCCGCCGTTCCATCGCGGATGCGGAAGAACAGTCCGGCAGCAAGATCAAGGAGATCAATGTCGGTGTTCCCGGCGCCTTTACCCATGTATACGCCACCAAAGTCACCGTTCCACTGAAGGGAACGGACCCGCGCGTGACAGCTGCCGATGTCAAGACCGCCTTCAGCATGGCGGCGGAAAATCTGGCCAGCGTACCGGGTGTGGTGGTTCATTCAAGCCCTGCCTGGTTTATGGTCGACAGCGGAAAGAAAACCCTGGAGCCCGTGGGCATGAAGGGACGCGAGATGACCGCGTTCATCAGTTTTGCGGTGGGCAACCGGTTCTTCATTGACGATGTGACAAACCGCATGGCGGATCTCGGCATCGTGGTCACAGGTTTCTATTCCACCTCCGCCGGAGAAGCCATGCTTTACCTGAGCGAGCAGGAACGCGATCATACTTCCGTGCTGATCGATATGGGATACCTGAATACCGAGATCATCGGCGTGGAAGGTGACGCCATCATCTATCACAAAGTGCTGGACGTCGGCGGCGGCGACATGTCGGTTGCCCTGGCGGAAGAGCTTGACATTTCCCTGGACGCCGCTGAGGATATCAAACGCAAGTTTGTTTACGGTATCGAAACCGCGGGAGAGACCTACGAGGTTCCCGGAGCGGACGGACAGAAGGGAACTGCCTTTACACGCGAACAGGTCAAGCCGATTCTGTGCAAGGAACTGGACGAAATCTGCGGCAAGATCAAAGAAGCGGTCGACGACGACTTCGGCGGGCTGGGCAGCTGGTCAAACGTTTTCCTGACAGGAGGCGGCCTGAGCTTTAACCGGGGCGGCAAGGAATATCTCGCCGGCCGGCTCGGAAGGCCCGTACAGGAAACACCGAGACGCACGACCAAGCTGAACAGCCACTGCTTCTCCAGCGCGCTGGGACTGATGGATCTGATCATCGACACGATTGAACAGCAGCGTCAGCCGGCGGCCGGCGCAGGCGGCAAAATCAAAGACTTTTTCCGCAGTCTGTTGGGAGGTTAAGAACATGATCGAATTCCAGAATGAAGAGCAGAGCACCTTTGCGACAATCAAGGTTGTCGGATGCGGCGGCGGCGGAAACAACGCCGTGAACCGCATGGTAGACGCCGGCCTGCGCGGCGTAGAGTTTATCTCCATCAATACAGACCGCCAGGCACTGGGGCAGACGAATGCCCAGGTCAAGATCCAGATCGGCGAGAAGCTGACCAAGGGACTGGGCGCCGGCGCCATTCCTGAGGTGGGACGCCGGGCAGCCGAAGAGAGCCGCGAGGAGATCGCTTCCGCGCTGAAGGGCGCCGATCTGGTCTTTATTACGGCAGGCATGGGCGGCGGCACCGGCACAGGCGCCGCGCCCATCGTGGCGGAAATTGCCCGGGACCTGGGTACGCTGACGATCGCCGTGGTAACCAAACCCTTCAACTTTGAGGGAAAACAGCGGATGAAAAACGCGGAAGCCGGCATTGCTGAGCTGAAGCAGCACGTGGATACGCTGGTGGTGATCCCCAACGACAGGCTGCTGCAGGTGGTTAACAAGGGGACGACCATGGTGGAAGCCTTCCGGATCGCAGACGATGTGCTTCGCCAGGGTATCCAGGGAATCAGCGATCTGATCGCTGTTCCGGCGATGATCAACCTGGACTTCGCGGACGTAAAAACCGTTATGGAATCCGGCGGAATGGCCCATATGGGCATCGGCCTCGGAAAGGGAGAGAACAAGCTGGTCGAGGCTGCGAAGAACGCCATCGCTTCCCCGCTGCTTGAGACAAATATCGACGGTGCACGCGCCGTGCTGATCAACGTGACCGGCGGCGAGGATATTTCCATTGTGGATATCAACGAGGCGGCCAACCTGATCATGGAAGCTGCGGATCCGGACGCGAACATCATCTTCGGCGCCGGCATCGACGACACGATGGCCGACGAGGTCCGCATCACAGTCATTGCCACGGGCTTCGAGAAAACGCCGTTCCCGAACAAGGAACCTGCCCGCAAGCCGCGCGAGATTGAGCATGAACGCCTGTTCGGCTCCTTCGGCACCAACTTCAGCAGGGCCGAATCTGCCGCACCGTCCTCCTATGAAGCGCCCGCGGTTTCCTCCAGCCCCTTCTCCTCCGGCGGTACCGGGGAGATTCCGACCTTCATGAGCAGCAGCCGTCCGAGCATGGGAGTTCCAGGGATGGTGAACACCGGATCCTTCCAGACCGGTTTCAGCTATCAGCAGACCGCACCGCAGCAGCCCGCGCAGGCCACGCAGCCCTTTGTTCCGATGGGACAGGGCGCGGCAGCCGGAGCGCCGGTCCAACAGACTCCCGCCTTCACGGCGCAGCCCACGAATTATCAGCCGGTATTCAACAGCAACGGCCAGGTGACCGGCCAGCAGACCGGCAGTTTCGGGGCAGTGCCGCAGAGTCAGGCTGTTGAGACGGATACGCACGGGGTTCCCAATTTCATGAAACGGAAGAAATAAAACCTTCTGTCCACAGACGACGGGCGATGTTCCGCCGTCTGTTTTTTATGCCTCAAAGGGAAAGAATGCTGGAAAAAGTCGCCGGAGTAGGATATAATATTATGTCAATGAACATTCTCCGGGAGGGATACGCGTGCGTAAAGCAGTTGTCTGGATTCTGGCGTTACTGATGCTGTTTTCCTGCGCCTGCGCAGAGAGCGGCCAGAAGGCGCCGGATTATCTGATGGAAGGATTTGACGGAGACCTGAGCTACCGCGTCTGGGACAGCAATCTGTTCTTCAGCCGTATGCAGGAAATCACCGGCGTTTCATTTCAATTCCGTCAGCATACAGACTACGAGGAGTGGACAAAGCGGAAGAAGGAAATAGCCACAGGGGAGAATCTGCCGGACGTGCTGTTCAAGGCTGAACTGACAGCCTCTGAGGTCCGGGATCTTTACCAGCAGGGCATCCTGATTGACCTGTCCCCTTATCTGGAACAGTATGCCCCGGACCTGTGGAAGCTGCTGCAGGAACATCCGGAATGGGACAAGGCAATCCGGACGGACGACGGAGCCATTCCCGCACTGCCGGCCATCAATACCCTGCAGAGCAACGACGCGATGTGGATCAATACCAGCTGGCTGAAAAAGCTGAAGCTGGACATGCCGACAACCGCCGATGAACTGACAGAGGTGCTGCGCGCCTTCAAAACGGGCGATCCAAACGGTAACTATTCACAGGACGAAGTGCCGCTGGCTTTCCTCGGTATGTGGGAACTGCGCTTCCTGGGTCACGCATTCGGGATTGTCGATAACGATTACTATATCCGTGAAAGGGACGGAAAGGTAACATCTTCCCTGACAACAGATGAAAACCGGGCTTTCCTGACCTGGCTTCATCAGCTGTGGGAAGAAGGCCTGCTGGACCACAACGGATTTTCAACTACGGACAGTATCCGGCAGGTGACAGACGACAGCAAGCCGATGACATACGGAATGCTGATGTCCTCCACGCCGCTGACCATCCTGCCGCAGGCAGCGCTGGATCAGTACGAGCTGCTTGAGCCGCTGAGCTGCGGCGGAGAAAAGGTATACCGTGACCTGGCCGGGGATCTGATCCGCGGAACCTTTGGCGTGACGTCCTCCTGCAAAGAGCCCGAAAAGCTGGTTGCATGGGTGAACTATCTCTATACCGAGGAAGGAAGCCGGCTGGCCTTCTACGGCGTGGAAGGAGAGGACTACATCCGGGTTGAGGACGGGATGTGGGAATGGGCTGCCTCCCTGGAAACCGTATCGGACGAAGTGCTGCCAACGCATACCATCAGCGAGGGCGGAACAGCGCCCGGCTATACGGACGGACAATTCCAGCAGCAGTATAAGGACGAACAGACCCGTAAAGCCGTACAGGCGCTGAAAACGCTCAAGCAATACAGTGTGATTCCGTATCCACCCGTGACGCTGAGCGCAGCGGACGAGGAACGGGTCGCAAAAATCCAAAGCGATCTCTCCAGGTACGCTGAAAAGACGATGGCCTGTTTTGTGACGGGGGATCTTGAGCTGACGGAAGAAAACTGGGAGACTTTCTGCAGAACCGCTGAAGAAAAGGGCCTGCAGGAAATGATCGAAATCTGGCAGAAGGCGATCAAGTGAAGACAGGGGGAAAACGCATGAGCCACGCGGAGGAGAAGATCCGGGGTCTGAATTCACAGCATGCCGGGGAACAGCTCCGGTATCTTTACGGCGCAGATGAGGAACTGCTGAACGCTCAGCGTGAACGTTACGCCGCCATGATCAGACGTCACGCGGAACTGTTCGGAGACAGGGAAGATATTCAGATGATCAGTGCTCCGGGACGTACGGAGATCGGCGGCAATCACACGGATCACAACAACGGCCGCGTACTGGCGGCTGCCGTCAACCTGGACGCGCTGTGCGCAGTCAGTCCTCGGACAGATCTGAAGGTGTGCTTTCACAGCGAAGGATACGAGCCGATTGAAATGGATCTGGCGGATCTCTCACCGCGTGAAGAAGAAAAAGGTACTACGCGCGCGCTTATCCGAGGCGTTGCGGCCGGCATGCAGCAGGCAGGATACAGGATCGGCGGCTTTGACGCCGCCGTGACCTCCACAGTCGCGGGAGGAAGCGGGCTGAGCAGTTCCGCGGCGCTTGAGGTGATGCTGACAGGCGTCCTGGACGGTCTGTATAATCGGTTTGATATGCCTTATATCCTGCGGGCGCAGATCAGCAAACAGGCTGAGAACGACTGGTTCGGGAAACCTTCCGGCCTGCTGGACCAGATGGCCAGCGCGGCAGGAGGACTGGTGACAGTGGACTTCCGAAATACCGCGGAGCCGGTCGTGGAAGCGCTTTCCTATGACTTCGCGAGGAAGGGATACTCATTGGTTGTGGTCGCCACAGGCGGATCCCACGCGGATCTGACAGACCATTATGCCGCTATTCCCGCGGAGATGAAAGCTGTGGCCCAATGCTTCGGCCGGCCCGTGCTGCGCGGACTGACAGCGGAACAGCTGACGGAGAAGATGGATGAACTGCGCACAAAGGTCAGCGACCGCTCCATCCTGCGGGCTTTCCACTTTATCCGGGAGGACGCGCGAGTACCGGAACAGGTGAAAGCGATCCGGGAAGACCGGATTGAAGATTTCCTCCGGCTGATCCGTGAAAGCGGAAGATCCAGCTATATGTATCTGCAGAATATTTACGCGGATCACAGGGATCAAAGCCTCGGGCTTGCGCTGTGCCTGGCGGAAGAGATGCTCCAGGGCTGCGGCGCGTGGAGAATCCATGGAGGCGGATTTGCCGGAACGACGTTGAATTTTGTGCCGACAAACAAGACCGGAAGCTTTGTCGGCACAATGGAAAAGGCATTCGGAAAAGGCGCCTGCAAGGTGCTGAATATCCGTCCCGTCGGTGCGGCAAGGATTGAATTCTGACCTTAAACTCAGATTTACCGCAGCTGAAGGAGATCCTTCATATCAACCGGGACGATATGCCGGCTTTCAGATTCAGCCGGGAACAGAGGTTTGATCATGATTGTTACACGGAGCGCGGCGGAAACGCGGGAGCTGGGAGAGAAGCTGGCGGAAAGCCTGAAAGCGGGGGATGTGATCCTGCTGGAGGGCGAACTGGGCGCCGGCAAGAGTGAATTCGCCCGGGGCGTCGCCGGAGGACTTGGCGTACTGGAAACGGTGACCAGTCCCAGCTTTACGATTCTGAATGTCTATGAGAGCGGACGGATTCCGCTGTATCATTTTGACTGGTACAGGCTGGAAGACGCCGGGGAACTGTATGAGCTTGGCATGGACGAGTACCTGGGCGGAGACGGTATTGCCCTGGTGGAATGGCCGGAAAGGTGTCCGGACGCCGTTCCGGAGGACTGCCTGAGAATCCGGATCGCCGCAGAAGGGGAAAACACCCGGCGAATCCAGGCTGAACCGACCGGCAGGTTTCGTCCGATCACCCTGAAATGAGGCTTCAGAAAAGATGAGGATACTGGCAATCGACACTTCAGGTCCTGTGTGCGGCGTTGCTGTGATGGACGAACAAAAGGTATACAGCGAGTTCACAGCCCAGAACAGAAATACCCATTCCGCGAGTCTGATGCCGATGATTGAAGAAGCGCTGAACGCAGCCGGAAACAGCATCGGCGAAATGGAGGCTGTTGCCGCCGTGACGGGCCCGGGGAGTTTTACCGGCGTGAGGATCGGCGTGGCGACGGCCAAGGGGCTGGCGCACGGCGCAGGGATTCCATGTATCCCGGTGGACGCGCTGGAGGCACTCTGCGCATCAGCGGGAGATTTTGAAGGCGTGATCTGCCCGATTCAGGACGCGCGAGCCGGACAAGTCTACGGGGCCGCGTTCCTGAAGGAGGAACGGCTGACCGGCGACACACCGATGCGCCTGGAGGCGTTTCTCGATATGGTGGAATCCATGGGGGAAGCCTTTCTGTTCATCGGGGACGGTGTGCCTGTGCACAGGGAAACTATCTCCGCACGACTGGGAGAAAAAGCCGTATTCGCTCCCGCGTATCGCTGCTTCCTGCGGCCGTCGGCGGCAGGATGGATCGCGCTGAACAGGGGAAAGCAGACGGATTATCTCGGACTTCAGGCCACTTATCTGCGTCCGCCGAACGCACAGAAGAACAAAAAGCTGCTGGAGGCCATGAAGCATGGATGATACGGTGATACGATTCATGCGGCTGA
>Ga0310690_10012525_pt1 | contig 10404 bp, 13 predicted proteins | sample AusTroGonzalo_MG_2_FD_207661 | JGI IMG/M metagenome (GOLD analysis project Ga0310690, IMG submission 207661) | Bovine rumen microbial communities from tropical cattle in Woodstock, Queensland, Australia - Gonzalo_04 (v2) (version 2) | ecosystem: Host-associated > Mammals > Digestive system >...
CAGACAGAGATGGGTGCTCTTCAGGAGCGTATCACATCTACAAAGAATGGATCTATTACATCAGTTCAGGCTGTATACGTGCCTGCCGATGACTTAACAGACCCAGCTCCAGCAACAACATTCGCGCACTTGGATGCTACTACAGTTCTTGAGCGTTCTATCGCCGAACTTGGTATTTATCCAGCGGTAGACCCACTTGGTTCTACATCTCGTATCCTTGACCCACGTATCGTTGGTCAGGAGCACTTTACAGTTGCACGTGGTGTTCAGGAGATTCTTCAGAAATATAAGGAATTACAGGATATTATCGCTATCCTAGGTATGGATGAGCTTTCAGAAGAGGACAAGCTTGTAGTTAACCGTGCTCGTAAGATTCAGAGATTCTTGTCACAGCCATTCTTCGTAGCTGGTCAGTTTACTGGTCTCGAAGGAAAGTATGTGCCAATCGCTGAGACAGTACGTGGCTTCAAGGAAATCCTCGAAGGTAAGCACGATGATATTCCAGAGAGTTACTTCCTCAATGCTGGTACAATCGACGAGGTTCGTGCCAAGATGAACGCAAAGTAGGAGGTGGCAAATGGCAGATAACACCTTTAAAGTATCAATCATTACGCCAGAGCGTACTTTTTATGAAGGTGAGGCTACTATGGTTGAATTTAATACAGTCGAAGGACAGATTGGTGTGCTTCCAAAGCACATCCCTTTGACTACTGTTATTGCGCCGGGCATTTGCACAATCCATGAGGCAGAATCAGAAAAGAGAGCCGCTGTTCATGCAGGACTTGCAGAGGTTTTGCCTGACAAGGTGACAATATTGGCAGAGATTGCCGAGTGGCCTGATGAAATTGATTTAAGCCGTGCCCGCAGCGCGGAAGAGAGAGCTAGAGAGCGATTAGCAAGCAAGGCCGAAAATATAGATTTGCTAAGAGCTGAGATAGCTTTAAAGAAAGCATTAATTAGACAGGATATTCTTGCTAAATAATGCAAATGGGAGGAACGCACCATGTTAGATGCTGATACAAGGCGAGACATAGAAGATCTTAAAAGACAATTGAAAACCTATGAGGATGAAGAGGCTCAGTTGCTAAAAGAGCTGGAAGTTTGTCGTGCACGAAAAACTGAAGTAAAGGACAAGCTTAAAGTGTTGAGCGATGACGATAAGTATCAACAGGACATGTTGGCTATGGTCTACCAGCAACGACATGGTCTAGGTAAGTCTAAGAATCCCGAAGAATAAAATGTACATTTTATGTGGCACCGTATTTGCGGTGCCATTTTTTTATTATTATAATTAATGCAAGCTGAAGTTGCGTAAATGCAAATGTAAATTGGTAGAAAATAAAGGCAAGAAAGATAAACTTCTAAATATAAAAGATTGAAAGGAGGATAATAACATGAGTTTTGCGGAAAATCTAAAAGAAACAAGAAAAAGAAATCAAATGTCTCAGGAAGAATTGGCAGAGTTGCTGGGGGTAAGTAGGCAAGCTGTCTCTAGATGGGAATTAGGAGATGGATACCCAGAATTAGAAAAGCTGATTATTATAGGTGAAAAATTAAATGTTTCATTAGACTATTTATTACTTGATAAGAAAGAGAGTGATGAGACGGGCTTTGAAGGCGAAAGATTACAGACCCCTAGTAAAAGCATTAGAATTACATCCCCTAATGAAGGCGTAATAGTGGATACATCATTTGTTGCTCGTAGCCAAGAATTCAAGGGGTCAAAGAATAGTCCAAAGTATGCACTTTTTGCCTCAGAAAAATCAACCTCAATATTTGGCCCTCAGAATAGATTTTTAAGTTGGTATAGAGACATTGAGGATATCACAAAAGAGATTGAAGAAATCAATCAAGCAATGGATAAGGGCGAGGCATCATATACTTTGAAGTACAGTGTAAAGTGCAAGAGGAAGCTTTTGAAGGTTGAAATGGAATGAGCAGTAGTTAAATTTGCCTGATAAAAAATACAAACAGTATGAATACATGAACTAATATGATACAGTTATAAAAGGTAACAAATATAATTGTTTGAGGTAAAGGGGGACGTTATGTTAACTATTCTAGCAGCAGGACAAGGTCACACAGACATTGTATTATGGATTTGTATAGGAGTGGCTGTATTTGGAGGTTTAAACATAACAAAAAAGAAGTAGTCATCTACGCGAGGAGAATAGGCACTTATGAAACGAATACTGATATTTTGTTGTACTGGATTTGAGATGATGGAGTTTGCTCCATTCTACGACGTGGCCGGATGGGCAAAAAGCGAATACGGCTTTGATGTAGAAATAGACACATGCGGATTTACAAGAGATGTAAAAAGTGCCTTTTGGGGAACAGAAATCAAAGTTGATAAGTTAATCTCAGAAGTAAATGTGGATGACTATGATGCACTTACAATTCCTAGAGGAGACCATCTCTATGGTTTCTTTGGCGAGGCATACGACGAGAGATTCTTAGACCTAATTCGTAAATTCGATAATAGCAAAAAGGTAATAGCAAGCATTTGCGTAGCTGCTCTTCCTATAGGAAAAAGCGGAGTGTTAGCCGGAAGAAAAGCAACTACATATCATCTTGCTGACGCTTATAGACAAAAGGAATTAGCAGGTTTTGGTGTAAATGTAATACCTGATGAGCCGGTTGTAGTAGATGATAATATCATCACCTCATACTGCCCGCAGACTGCACCGGCAGTTGCTTATGAGATGATGAAAATGCTCATTGGAGAAGAGAAAGTAAATGTAATAAAAGAAGGAATGGGGTTTGATGAAATTATTATTTAAGAACATTAAGAAAAAAATATATACATTGGCTATAATTGGAGCAATGCTTTCAGCAACCTGGTCCAATTATGTCGTTGTAGATGCTGAGGAATATGTAGCACAGCAACCAACTATAGCATTTGATGCAGCAGGATGTCTTGTTGCAAATAATACAACTGGAAGAATCATATATTCACAGAATGCAGATGCAATATTGGAACCTGCTAGTACTGTAAAAATCATGACGGCGCTTTTGACAGTGGAAGCTATCGAAAGAGGAGACATTGCATTAGATTCTCCAGTACTTGTGAGCAGTACAGCATTAGCGAGCCTTCCATCAGATGCTAGTCATGTGGAGCCAAGACTTATGGCAGGAGAGGCGCTCAATGTAGATCAGCTTTTATCTGCTATGATGGTAAGCTCCGATTGTCAGGCATGTAATGTGCTTGCTGAATTATTGGGCGGTTCTGTACCAAATTTCGCAGCAATGATGAATGCTAGAGCAGTTCAGCTTGGATGTGTAAATACCAATTTTACGAATCCTTCTGGTTATCCAGATAATAAGATGTACACCAATGCGACAAGTTTGTATTTAATTACTGCAGAGGCTATCAAGCATCCGCTTTTTAACAAGTATTTCGGATTACAGTCTGCTGTGATTCCAGCAACCAATTTATGTGTTGCACCAAGAATACTAGTTAACACAGACGCCTTGATGATACCAGGAAATATTTACTACAATCCAGCAGTAATAGGTGGCAAGACAGGAACAGCCAATAGAGCAGGTCAGTGCCTTGTCAGTGTTGCCGAAAGAGATGGTAAGAAAGTTATTTCTGTAGTGCTAGGTGCAAGAAACAGGACCATGATTGATGGCAATGTTATTTCCATGAGATATTATGAGAGCAATAGGCTGATAGAGCACGGATTTAATAATTATTGGTAAATTAGAAAAAGTAGCATGATTATAGAGAATCAATGCTACTTTTTTTGTTTAAAAATAAGCGTATCTATAATAAAATAAATAAAGTAAGAGAACTGGTCATTAATACATGGAGTACAGAAGGTGTCGTAAAACATAAAACCTAACATGTAATGATAAAAGAGCAATCTAAGGGAGTCAAAATGCATAAGTTAGAAATAATCGATTTAACAAAAAAATATGGGGAAGTCCTTGCATTAAATAAAATTAATGCCACATTTACTGATGGAATATATGGTATTCTTGGGCGAAATGGAGCAGGAAAAACAACTCTATTTAGAACCTTGGTGGGGTTATTAAAACCTTCAAATGGAATGGTTAAATATTTTGTTGACGAAAAGAAAGTTTCAGATAGAGAGTTTGAAAAACATATAGGATATTTGCCACAAGAATTTGGAATGTATAAATACTACACTATTCAAGAAGTAATGAATGAGTTGTGTATTGTACGAGGCATTCCAAAGAAAAATCGTAAAGATGAAATAGATCGATTGCTTAAACTTGTAAATCTTTCAGACGACAGAAAAAAGAAAGTGGGAGCATTGTCTGGTGGTATGAAGAGGCGATTAGGTCTGGCACAGTCGATGATTGGCAATCCAGATGTATTAATTGTTGATGAACCTACAGCTGGCGTTGATCCGGAAGAAAGAATTCGCATAAGACAGTTATTAAGTGATTACGCAATAAACCATATAGTACTTATTTCTACTCATATTGTAGAGGATATAGCACATATATGTGATAGCGTTATTATTTTGGAACATGGAAATAAAAAATACGATGGTAAAATAAGCAATCTAATAGAAGAAGCGAAGGACAACTTAAACCAGGTAATATTTGAATCGCTATCCGAATTTCAAGAATTTGCTAAAGACAATGAAATCATTTCATTTTATAGGGATGATCAAAATGTAAGAGCTGTTGTGGCCAATGACGATTACGAAAATGCAACTGCTATTGGACTAGAGGATGCCTATATGTGGGCGATTAAAGGAAAATAAAATGGAATATATAAAAAACAGCATTATTTGTAGATGCAAACAACCATTTATTATAGCGTTTTTTGTTCTTTACACTTTATTCATTCTTTCTCAATTAAAAGAGATTAAGTACTATCCATTTGAAAAAGAGTCAGACATGGTAAGTGTAGGAGATTTGGGTGATATCGAATATATATATAAGGATTTATCTTCTGATGATATAAAAGAGATAGTGCTTAATGATGTTGAAGAGAAAATTAATAATTCTGCAACTTCTCCTAACACTAAAAAAATGCTTGAAGATATAAAAAAGCAGTTGGAAGTAAAAGGAATAGATGAGGTAAAAGAATATTACGAGCAAACGGACCATTATTTGTTGATAGATTCGTTAATAAGTAATGCTAAATATCAATATAAAACCATTGAAGATGCAAATGCATCTGTTATGAATAATAATTATAATTATGGATATCAGATAGATGTACAGAAGAAATTTATTACCTATTCCCAAGCAATTTTAGCTTTTATACTGTTGCCATATGTATATTTCTTTGTGCATGATAATCATAATCCTCAAATTGAGGAGGCAAGAAGAATTACAAATACTAGAAAAATCAAGTTTTATATATATGATTTATTAGTTATTATCATTCCTTGCGTTATTTATACTTATATCTTTGGTTTAGTGCTTAACGTATATAGTTTTATGAAATATAAGAATGCAGGGTATGACATACATTATTGTTACACTTATCCAAGATATTTAACCATATTTATACCAACATTATTGATGTGTGTTGCACTCTTGGTTTTTTTGTACAGATTATTTGGAGAAAGCTTTGCAGCAACCATTCCTGTATATCTTGCATGGGTAATCCTAAATATTACGCCTAAAGCATTCTCCATCCCTAAGATTATTTATAGATTGATAGTTATACAAAGGTTGGACGATATTCAAACATCAATTTACAAGTATTCTTTTGCGCAAAGGATAATAGTTTTGTTGGTGGCAATAATAGTATTTACTGTGGGATATAACTGTAAAAGAGGAAGAAGGAAAACACTTTGATTAAATCGCTAAAGTTCAATGGTAAATATATAATAATGGGTTTATGCCTTTCAGTCATAGTTTTAATTTCAATGTACAAAAGTACAACTTTAGATTTTATAAATGAATCTATAATGTATCTGCCATTATTTGCAATTATTTTTTCCATATTTATGAATCTTGAGTTGTATGAATATAGAATGGAAGAGTTATATTATGTTTCGAATATATATAAATGGCGGACCTTTCTTATTAGAATCATTAATGTTATTGCTATAGAACTAATAATTATAATTCTTAATGTACTAATATATTTGGCATTGTTTGATTTAGGCTTCGACTATGAATCTGAAATAGGAATCTATTTTGTAACAACGATAATTTCTTTTATATATTTTACAAGTGTGACAACATTTGTATGTGGGATAATAAAGAGAAAATCTGGAAGTTTATGTATTATGTCCTTATTTTGGATATATTGGATAATAAACGTGACAAATGATAGTATACTTAATCCTTTCATTTTCGTTGCCATACCTAGTAATTACGAAGGGACAATAATGATGCAATTGATAATATCATGCGTGCTTTTTATATTATCATTTCTGATTGAAAGAAGAGGGCCATTATGGCCAGAGATTAGTTTAAAAAGATATTTTTCAAGAACTAAACAGGGATAAGAAGTCCTTTTACATGAAAGCACCCTAATTGTAGGGTGCTTTTTACTATGGATTTTATGTGCTAAACTATATAAATACTGAAAATAATTTTGGAGGTAGTTATGGGCGAGAGATTAACCAAAGGTGATATAGAAAAAATACAGGCAGAGATAGATGAGAGAAAGTTAGTTATCAGACCAAAGCTTCTAGAAGAGGTTAAGGAGACAAGAGCGCAGGGCGATTTATCTGAGAACTTTGAGTATCATGAGGCAAAGCGTGCTAAAAATATGAATGACAGCCGCATCAGATATTTGGAGAAGATGCTTAAGTTCGCAGAAGTTGTAGATGATTCCAGTGCCGAGGATGAGGTGGGAATTAACAACACAGTTACCATTTACATTCCAGAGGATGATGTGGAGGAGACTTATAAGCTTGTCACATCTATCAGAGGCAATTCTCTGAAGGGACTTATTTCAATAGAGTCGCCTCTAGGTGCAGCAATTAGAGGCAAGCACGTAGGCGACAAGGTAATGGTAAAAGTTAATGATGATTATTCCTACGAAGTAGAGATTAGGAACATAGATAATTCATCTACAGATGAGGATGACCAAATTAAAAGGTATTAAATTAAAGACCTAAGTTCGATAGAATTTAGGTCTTTAAAATGTTATAGTAAAGATAGGTTTTTATGGGTAAAACTGAGTAAGCATCTTAGAGGGGTGCGATAAATAATTAATAGTTAGGAGATTTATTTAAAAATGGCAGTATTAAGCAATTGTAAGCCAGAGAGAGTATTTCATTATTTTGAGGAGATTTGTAGTATCCCACATCCTAGTTACCACGAGGAGAAAATTAGCGCATATCTAGTAGATTTCGCTAAGGCTCACAACTTGGAGTATTACCAGGATGATTTATACAATGTAATTATGATTAAAGAGGCATCTGAGGGAATGGAGAATGCAGCTCCACTTATTCTTCAGGGCCACATGGATATGGTTGCTGAGCAGGACCCTGATTGCAAGAAGGACATGCTCACAGAGGGTCTTGACTTAGAGATTGTTGATGGATTCGTTACAGCTAAGGGCACAACACTTGGCGGTGATGATGGAATTGCAGTAGCTATGATTCTTGCAATTCTTGAGGATGATCAGCTTAAACACCCACGCCTAGAGGCAGTTATTACCGTTTCAGAAGAGGTTGGAATGGAAGGAGCGGCCGCCATTGATGTTTCAATGCTCAAAGGTCGCAAGCTTCTTAATCTCGATAATGAAATGGAAGGACAATTCTTAGCTGGTTGTGCAGGTGGATGCAGAATGGAGATTAAGTATCCATTTGTAAAAGAGTCAGTTAGGGGCTCATTAGTTTCAGTAGATGTTAAGGACTGCACTGGTGGTCACTCAGGTGCAGAGATTAATAAGGGCAGAGCCAACGCTTCATTTATGGCTAATAGACTTTTAGCTGCAGCAGTTGAGGTTTCTGATATTAATCTTGTAGATTTTGTTGGTGGTACAAAGGATAATGCTATCCCACGTGCTACATCATTTAAGGTAATTGCTTCTGATGAGGCTGTTAAGGCAATGGAAGCAGAGGCGGCTGCAATTAAAAATGAATTTGCTATCACAGATCCTGATATGAAAATCGAGTTTAAGAATGAGGGTGATGTGACAGTTGATGGCGTAAGTGCAGCAGACTCTAAGCGTATTGTTGAGCTTTTATTATCTATGCCAGATGGAATTCAGGCAATGAGCCATGATATTGAGGGTCTTGTTGAGACTTCTCTTAATCTAGGTATTTTAAAGCTTAATGAGGATCATCTTTTATTTGCAAGCGCTCTTAGAAGCTCAGTAGACAGTGCTAAGAAGGCTCTTATGAGAAAGGTTTCCATGGTTGCTAAGGCATACGGTTGTGATGTTTCAGCTCATGGTCAGTATCCAGCATGGGAGTACTTGAGAGTCTCAGCTTTTAGAGATGAAGCAGTTAAGATTTACAAGGAAGTTACAGGTCAGGATGCAGTAGTTGAAACTATTCATGCAGGTGTTGAGTGTGGTCTTTTAGCATCAAAGCTTCCAGGACTTGATGCAGTTTCAATTGGACCAGAGATGTATGATATTCATACTCCAAAGGAGCGTCTTTCAATCGCTTCTACAGAGAGAATATACAATTATGTAAGACGAGTTATAGAGGAAAGTAAATAATTAATTAGGGGTAACTAGGAGGAAGGAGAAGAGACTATGTTTAGAATCGGAATGCTTACTAGTGGTGGTGATTGTCAGGCTCTTAACGCAGCTATGCGTGGAGTAGTTAAGGGTTTAGCTGCAAATGTTAAGGATTTGGAAGTTTATGGATTCTTCAACGGCTACAAGGGTCTTATTTACGGGGATTACAGACTCCTTACTAATCAGGATTTTTCAGGAATCCTCACAAGAGGTGGTACAATTCTTGGTTCTAGCCGTCAGCCATTTAAGCTTATGAGAGAGCCAGATGAAAATGGTCTTGATAAGGTAGAGGCTATGAAGTCCAACTACTACAAGTTGAATCTTCAGTGTCTTGTTATCCTTGGAGGTAATGGCACACAAAAGACAGCCAATCTCCTTAGAGAAGAGGGTCTTAACATCATTCATCTGCCAAAGACAATCGACAATGACATCTACGGTACAGATTTTACATTTGGATTCCAGAGTGCTATTGATATCGCTTGTAACACTATCGATTGTATTCATACAACAGCGTCTTCTCATAGCCGCGTATTTATTGTAGAGGTTATGGGACACAAGGTAGGCTGGCTCACACTTTATGCAGGTGTTGCATCAGGTGCAGACATTATCCTCCTTCCAGAGATTCCTTATGATATTAAAAAGGTAATTAAGGCTATCAATCGTCGTGCAGAAGAGGGCAAGGGATTTACCATTTTGGCAGTTGCCGAGGGTGCTATTTCCAAGGAAGATGCCAAGCTCTCTAAGAAGGAATATAAGAAAAAGCTTGAGACCTCAAAGTTCCCATCAGTTTCCTATGAAATCGCAGATAGAATTCAGAAGGAGACAGGCATCGAGGCCAGAGTTACAGTTCCTGGTCACATGCAGCGAGGCGGTAGCCCAGATCCATATGATAGAGTTCTTTGTACTCGACTTGGTTCTGCAGCAGCTCAGGCTATCATGGATGGTGATTACGGCAACATGATTGCTATGATTGATGGCAAGACTAAGAGAGTTCCTCTTGAAAAGGTAGCTGGCAAGCTCAAGATGGTTGAGCCAGATTGCCAGATGATTCAGGAAGCTAAGAGAATCGGCATTAGCTTCGGTGACTAATTTTAGAATAATTTAGGGTAGGTAATTGTTATGTCCTATATGGCATTATATCGAAAGTTCAGACCACAGACATTTGACGATGTTAAGGGTCAGGACCACATTGTTAAAACACTTCAAAACCAAATAAAAAATGACCGTATAGGACATGCATACCTATTTACAGGTACACGAGGTACTGGTAAGACCACAGTAGCCAAAATCCTAGCTCGCGCCATCAATTGCGAGAATCCTAACGAGGACGGTTCTCCATGTATGGAATGCGCAATGTGCAAGGCTATCACTGATGGTACATCCATGAATGTTATTGAGATGGATGCTGCTTCTAACAACGGTGTAGACGACATTCGTACTATTCGTGAAGAGGTTCAGTACCAGCCAACAGAAGGTAAATACAAAGTATATATTATTGATGAGGCTCATATGCTTACTGATGCAGCAGAGAATGCGCTGCTTAAGACTTTGGAAGAGCCTCCTTCTTATGTAGTTTTCATTCTTGCAACTACTGAGGTAGATAGGCTTCAGATTACAATACGAAGCCGCTGCCAGAGATATGATTTCCATCGTATTTCAATTGATACTATCGCTGCTCGTCTTACTGATTTGATGAATCAGGAGGGCATAGAGGTAGAGGACAAGGCAATCCGCTATATTGCCAAGGCCGGAGACGGTTC
>Ga0310690_10012526_pt1 | contig 10403 bp, 3 predicted proteins | sample AusTroGonzalo_MG_2_FD_207661 | JGI IMG/M metagenome (GOLD analysis project Ga0310690, IMG submission 207661) | Bovine rumen microbial communities from tropical cattle in Woodstock, Queensland, Australia - Gonzalo_04 (v2) (version 2) | ecosystem: Host-associated > Mammals > Digestive system >...
GGTTTGGCTTCTCCTGAGACCTTTGATATTCATTGGTCGGTAGCTTCCGGTGTAGATATCAATACCCCAATTGTGGAAGTAACAGACATCACGAATGAGTCGATCACCATTGAATCCAACCAGACCGATGCTGATGGAGCTCATATTATCATCAGCCGCGAGATGACCCCGGAAGAAATCGCAGCTAACTCGAATGTGGGTGATGAGATTTTCTTCTCGAAATACTACGAGGCTTATTCTCATAAGAAGCTATGGGCTATCTTCAACCCGACCGATCATAAGATATCGTTGGCAAACACCTATGTATGGCGTTCGTCCAGCAGCAGTAGTGCATGGTTGATAGACAAGGCCTTCTCGTTGGCCGGTGCGGGTGCCATTGAGGCTGGTTATATTCATCCGAACGAGGAAATCATTGTTTACACCAAGGATCAAGTAGGTTCTTGCGAAGCCGGCAAGGCGGATATGTCCGATTGGTACGCTGGCTCATCAAGTGATCAATCACTGAGTTTCTCCGGTGATGACGCGTTGCTCTTAGTACGTAAAGATGTAAGTGGTACGAGTGACGATCCTCCTTCGGAAAGTATTGATGGAGAGACTTCTTATAGTTGGCGTAAGTACACCGATGCAAATAGCGATAATTGGTGGATGTTGGATATGATTGGTGCACGTACTGCAGCAAACTTACCGACAGATGGCGCTTGTACAACATGGAGTTGGACGAACTGCAAGACCAGCACAACAGAGACAGGTGATGCCAGAGGCTGGGTAGGTACAGACGGTAAATATCTGGATAATACTACCTATTCAACATGTAGCCCGTATGTACTCTCCACGAACCGCTGTCTGCTAATCCGTGAACGTTCTGTGAAGTGTGGTAATAATGCTGTAGCTACTAACGTAGGTGATATGTACACTTTAGGTAAAGGCGGCGTTCCGACAGAGTGGAATGGTGCACACGTGCCGACCGGCGGCGATCAAGCAGCTGTATCGTGTAACAACTTTACCTTCGTCGGTGGTTATGACTACGCCGGATACTATAACTCGTGGGTAGAGATGGAGGATGTGGATATTGCTGAAGCCACCCCGAATGATGACGGTAGCTTTACCTTTGAAGATATGGAGATTCCGAAGTACTATTGCCACCCCTACCATATTGAGGTTACCCAAACTGTAACGCTGAATGGTGTGGAAGTAGAGAATATTCTTGCTTACACGGATTACAAAGTGCCTATTGTGGTAGATGAAGGTGCTAATACTACTACCGCGAAATTCTTCAGTACGCCGCACGCGGACAATACCTTGACGAGTGCCATCTGTAATGAATGCGATGTGGTGATTCGCAATAATGCGCAATTGTCGCATATAAGCGGTGGCCAAGCTCGATTCCGCAATATGACGGTATATCCGGGTGCTAAGTTCAGCAATGAGGCCAACCAGGCATTCCAGTTGAATCGCCTGTATATGCAGAGTCTGAACAATACGGTTGGTTATGCGATTATCAATAATGACGGTAGCAGTATTATAGCCGATACGATTATCCATATCAAACGAATCAATGATGCTGATTGGTATTCATTCACGTTGCCTTACAATTGTGATGTAACTACTATTCGTCAGTTGAACGGTAAAGTAGTGGGTAAATACTGGGATGGTTCTTCAAGCTATGTAGATGAGGACTGGACTATTCAGTACTACGATGGTGCCGCCCGTCAAGCCGCAGGAACAAGCGCTGCTGCCGGTCAAGATTCTGAGTTCTGGAGGTATGTTCCCGCCAATGGAACACTTCAAGCAGGCAAAGCCTATATAGTTGGTTTGTTTACCACCGAATGGGAAGGTCAACATAAGACCCTATACTTCCCGCCGACTTCGTATCCCGGCTATTCAGAATCCGGAAGTGATGCTAAAACGACGACAGTTAACAACTGGGCGACCAATCTGAGCAGTGAAAAGCGTCATCACGGATGGAACTTTACCGGTTCTCCGTATATTAGCCGCTTCGGAGAGAGCACAGAAGGTCAGGGTCTGAATAATACCGTCTCTCTCATTATGGGTAAACTGAACGAGAGTGGTTCGTATGAAGACGAGACAGATGTATATGTATCCATCCCAATTCCTGGTGCTAAGGCGTACGACCAGGTACGTGCAGCAGCAACAACTTTGGATCCGTTCAAAGGTTACTTTGTACAGGCCATTGACCCAGACAACGGTGAGGACGGCACACTGACTTTGACATATGCCAAGGAAGAACGGACTTTGAGCGCAGCACCGGCTCGCAGAGCGGCTTCTGCGAAGAAACAACGCGTAGTGGTGGATTTGGTTGTTGAAGGCAACAATTCGTCCGATATAGGCGGTATTGTAGTTGATGACAAGTACACGACCGAATATGAGATAGGCGGTGATTTGATGAAGATGTACGCTGCTGCGAATAAGCCGCAATTGTACTTCCCTGACAAGGACAACCAGAAACTGGCATATATTGCTATTCCGGATGCGAATGCAGAGAATGTTCCGCTGGAGATTTATGCTCCAAAGGCAGGCAAATATGTGATTCGCCTGAACGAGCGCTCAAGCCGCACGGCAGGTGCCGAAAGCGTTGAACTGCTGAAAGACGGCAATGTGGTAGCCAACCTGTTAATTGAGAGTTATGAGATAGAGGCCACCAAAGGCACTCTAACCGGCTACAGTGTACGTATCCGCCGTTCCGCCCAAGTGACGACATCCACGGAGACCATCAATGGCGAACATGTAACGGTAATCTGTAACAACGGCCAAATGTCTATCACCAATATTCCTTCAGATGCCGAAGTACTGGTATTCGACATGATCGGCAAACTGATACGTGAAGGTAAAGCCAACGGAGAAAACGTGGTGAATATTGACGCTCCGCAGCAGGGCGTATATAATATCGTTATCCAATCGACAGCAGGCAATGCTGCTATCAAGACATTTGTACGATAAAACAAAGAATATGAATTGTTGAACATAAAGAGAAAGGAAAACAGTTATGAACACAATCAAGTATATTCTTTTAGCAGCAGCCATCAGTATGGGCACAATGTTAGCAGCACAATCCATAGCGGAAGAGCCTCGTATGGAGTGGCGGTCAACAGGCGTCATGGCAGGTTCGGGATCGAATCTGCCTATGGCGGTTCAAGAAGGTGTAAACACGACGTATGATACCGAAGGCAGTACCGGAGGGAATAAACCGGGCATCCGCAAGGTGAGTCCCGGCAGTAACCCCGGTGACCCGGGAGCGACACCTGTCGGCGACGGTTTGTGGGTGCTTCTGCTGTTAATCGGAAGTTATTGCTTGTGTGTCGCTGTACGGCGACACCGCGCAAAAAAAACGATCGTAGCGGCACTATTGCTTTCGATGACCCTGTCTGTGCATGCAGAAGGTATCGAATCAATGGCGAATGCCTCCACTACCTATTATTATACAGATGTGACCAATTATACAGGCGACAACGGCATGCAGTGGCATGCCGTTGGTGCCTTGGACAGTCAGCTTGGAGGCTACAAGGTACTGACGATAGACCCTAATGTCAGTGGCAACGGCCTAAGCGGCAGTTTGTCAGCGGCACAGGTGGAAGAAGGTATCGGCGAAGTAAGTTTTTATGTGAAAGGCATTACGGCCGGCACAGGCTACGGCGACCGTACTTTCCGTGTGACAGTAGGCTCGACCACCAAGGAAGTGACGGTAAATATCCCGAGTAACAAACTGTCCTACCTGTTTACTGCGACCTTCAAACTGCGCAATGTGAGCACTATCAGCATCACTTCGGTAGAGATGGTTTCCGGTGAAACAGCAAAGTTCGGCATATACAACGTGAGCTGGACATCCTATAACGGAAAGACAGATTCACCCGTATTCGCCATAGACAAAACGGGAACTGAAATCGTAGTCAGCGGTTCAGATACCACTTGGTATAATGAATCTGCGATCACGGTCAATCTGAGCAGCACTACTGACGGTGCGACCTTCTATTACACCACCGACGGAAGCAAACCCAGCACATCGTCTGCATCGGGAAGTGTGGTATCACTGAGTTCGGCTGGTACCGTTACTATCAAGGCAATGGCTTATACTGCGTCTTTGGGTGAGAGTGACGTGGTTTCACGCACAATGACTGTCGGTTTGGGAAAAGTGATAAAGAACGACTGCTCCGAAGCAATATGGGCAGGCAATTACAACATCAATAAAACGACGTCGTATGTGGGAGAGTCGGGAAAACCGGTATATACGCTGAGTGCAACCAAGCCCTATACCATAACGCCTGTGTTATATGGTCCGATAGGACTGAGTCTGTATGCCTACGCTTCGGGAAAGACATTGACCATTGCTTATCAGACAGGAACGATGGAGGAAACGGATAGCGAAGAGTGGGCAGCGGATATGGATTGGAAAGACTTTGTTGTGCTGTCAAGTTCCGATTTCGCAAGTGCCATGAAGCGTTTTGAGATAAGTATCCCAACCGGCTTGACGGATAAGTATGTGCGTTTCCGATTTACATCTTCCGGTACATCAGTCTATACGGATGACATCAACACAATAGAGACCATAGCGGAACGGCTGTCCACGCCCACAGTATCCGTGGCATCGGGTGAAGTTGCCGCAGGGACGCAAGTGACATTGACAGGCATAAGCGGTTCGACACTGCATTATTCGCTTAACGGCGGTACGGAGCAGACAGCCGCAAGTCCGGCAAAGATTACAATAAATGGTCCGACAGTAGTACGTGTGTATGCCTCCAAAACCGGTTATGCGAAGAGTTATACAGCTAAGGCAGAATATACTGTGGCGGATGTCAAACCGACATTGTCCGCGCCGACATTCTCGGTGGCATCCGGTGCGCTCCAGTACGGTACAAAAGTCACTATCACCGCACCGGCAGACGCTACCTTGCATTATAGCGTGAACAGCGGGGCTGAGCAGACATCCGCGCAGGCCGTTACACTGACCATAAAAGAGGCTACCACTATCAGCGCATATGCCACGCGTGACGGGTATACGCAAAGTTCAAGTGTTACCGCCAGTTATACCGTGTTTTATCCGCAATTGGATGCACCGGTATTTTCTGTGGCTTCCGGCACGTCGCTGGCATACGGCTCGACGGTTGAGATTTCCTTCCAAAGCGGCGCTTCGCTGCATTACCGCATCAATGGTGGAGCAGAAAAGACAAGCCTTGCGACTCTGACGCTAACCGTTACGGAAGATTTGAGCATTACTGCGTACGTGACACAGGAGGGCTATACACAGAGCAGTGTTGTTGCGGCAAACTATACGGTTTATTATCCGCAGTTAGACGAACCGGTATTCTCCAAAGCCTCCGGCGAATTGACCCTTGGAACGCAGATAAAGGTAACAGGCGTGAGTGGGTGCACTTTGCATTACAGCCTGAATGATGGAGAATGGCAGACGGCCATTACCATGTTTTATCAAACGATTTCCGAACCGATGACCATAAAAGTGTATGCATCAAAAGAAGGTTTTACGGATAGTGAGATTGTTACTGCTATATATAAAGTACCACAGGTAAGCCAACCGATGTTCAATATGCCGGATGGGGAATACGGAATCGGTACGGTTGTGACAATTAGTACTGAAGAGGGGGCTGTACTCCACTATACGATTAACGATCTTCCAGAGTTTGTGAGCACGAGCAACAGTATCGAAATCACTATTACGAGTGATATGACCATATCCGCATACGCGTCAGCAGAGGGCAAGACAAATAGTGCCACCGCTGTAGCTATGTACACCATTGTAGCGGATCCGCCGACATTGGCTGCGCCTATCTTCTCTTTAGCTTCCGGCGAAGTGGAGAGCGGCACACAGATAACAGTAACGGGATCAGACGGATGCACCTTGCACTATAGTCTGAATGATGGCGAATGGCAAACGGCACTGACGATATTGTATCTAACGATTACGGAATCAACAACGATAAAGGTATATGCGTCCAAGTCAGGCTGTTTGGATAGTGAGGTAGTTGACGCTACATACACGATTAAAGATATATCCACCGGAACAGAGACAGTAACCTGTGCCGGAGTGCCTCAGAAAGTGCTGCGGAACGGACAGATAGTGATTGTTCGTGAGGGTGTGGAATACGATTTAACGGGAAGAATGGTGCAAGCGCACGCGCGTTAAACCGTTAAATAGTTAAACCTATAGAAAAAACACTAGATATAGACATAAAATATCATTTAACTAAAAAATAGAATCATGAAAAAAATTACACTATTCTTGTTTGCGCTGATGGTCAGCGTGATGAGTTTTGCGGCATCAATCGGTGCGCCAGCAAGTATTGATTTCGGAGAACAGAACATCTATGACAAAGAGTATTTATACGATTCTCTTGAAATCGTACTATCACCATCCGGTATATCCAGCGGAGGTATTTATCTGGAAATCAAGAATGATGCAGAAGGAGTCTTCGATATAAGCCATTCATGGATTTATTCAAACGGTCGCTCAGACTATCATGGAACCGAATATGCAAAAGTATATTTCTATGCTTTGGAAGCCGGCACGTACACAGCCACATTGCTGCTTGGCGCAGCCGACACATATGATGCCGTAACTGACTCCTATGAGATATATCAGAATGTGCAACTGAAAGTGGTTGTGGTGAATAACAAACCGATTGTTACCACGTTTGAAAAAGTGACAGCAGCCAGTCAGTTGGCAGAAGGCGATGAGATTGTGCTTGCTTCGCAGGCAACTCCGGCCGTTTGTGGTCCATTGAGCAGTACGGCTCTGCCTTTTGTAACAGAAAACGTGACCTATGATGCGACCGCCAAGACCATCAATGCTCCGGCAAGTGCGCAGACCTTCACACTGAGCAAAAGCAGCGGCAACTGGCAGTTGACCAAGACGGGCAGTACCCAAAGACTGACGATGCATATCTACCAGAGCGGAACCAAAGAAATGGTTGAGCTGGCATATGACGGTGCATCAGCTGATGGCTATTACTATACCTGGAATATCAGTTTTGACAGTAATGGAGACGCAATAGTTGCCAGAGCCGGCGATACGGATTATTATATCATGATTAACAATCTGCCTTCTTTGGGCGGCAATGTATTCAAACCGTACAACTCCAACAAGACGGTTTATACAACTCCATACCAGATCTATAAGAAGAAAAGCTCAGCCGGTGCTGTCAGCAAAATGGACGTTAGTCCGACGTCTGTCGATTTCGGCGAAGTAGAATTGGCAGAGACCAAATCGGTTGATATAACTTATACGGCAGAGTATCTGTTGGCTGACATCGAATGGAAATTAGAAGGTAGCAATCCGGAGTATTTTGGAATAACTAAAGCCAGCGGGAATGACCGCAAAGCCGGAAAAGTGACCGTCACTTATGAAGGTTTGGGAGATGTAACAGGAAGCAAATCCGCTACATTGACGTATAAAACGAAAGACTCTGACGATAAGGAGTTGAAAGGCAGCATTCCTTTGACTATCAATCTGGTGGCAAATACGATTCATCCGACAGGATTGGCATTCGCAGAGAGCTCTCCGCAAGATCTGGTTGTCGGCAAGACATTGCAGTTGACACCTGTATTCACTCCATCCACCACAACCAATCAGCAGGTGACATGGGTGAGCAACAAACCGACCATCGCCAGTGTGAGCGAGAGTGGTTTGGTGACAGCGCTGGAATACAACCAATACAACAACAATGTTACTATTACCGCGACCTCGGTTAAGGATCCGAGCATAAGCGCTCAGATCACTATCAATGTGATTCAGCCGGCAGTGACAGAGGTTCAGTTGAACCAATCCGAAATAAGTCTGTATATCGGCGCCACTGAAACTTTGACCGCTACTATTCTTCCTGAGGGTTCTTACCAGAAAGTGACATGGTCTTCAGCCGACAAAAAGATTGCTACTGTCTCGGATGGCAAGGTGACTGCAGTGGCTTTGGGCGATGTAGAAATCAAAGCTACGTCCAATGCCAATTCTGAGAAATATGCCGTATGTACGGTTCATGTCATCAAGACTCCGGTAGAGAGTATCGCGTTCAACCCTACGACGGTATCCGTTTCTGTCAACGGCACTCACACCCTTGCTCCGGTTGTTTTGCCGGCACAGGCAGCAAAAGACAATGAGGTGGCGTATAGCGGGTATGACGATGAGGTGATTGCTATCACCGATGGTGTAGTGAGCGGATTGAAGGAAGGTGAGACGACTATTACTGCCACCTGCGGAGGCAAGACAGCCACACTGACGGTGACAGTGTCAGCTACGCCGGTATTCTCCTTCGTAACAAACCCTGCCAACCTTTCCGACAAAGACACTATCATTCTTGGTAATTCAACTACTCCGGTTATTGCAGGAGCGTATGACAAATCCAACAAGAAACTGACGCCGTTGACAAGCGGTCTCACCTTTGCAGACGGAAGTGCATTTGCTGAAACCGCACAACGTCTCATATTGGAAGAAACCGGAACTGAAGGTCAATTCCAATTGAAGATAGATGGAACTACTACATATTTAGGCAACACTACCAATAAAGCGGATTTGGTAACCACCGCTAACCTTGATTGGGAGTTTGTAGCGGACGGAAGCAACGGCGTGTATGTCAACAATGTTGCAAACAACAGATATATCGGTCTCAATGGCAACTTCATCCGCACTTATGGAGGTACTTACACCAAATTGTATGTCTATGTCCGCAAGTATAACGGTCCGGCGACGGGGGTTGAGAGCATTCAACCGTCAGCTATCAGCATTCAGAAAGTGCTCCGCGATGGACAGCTCTACCTGATGTACAACGGGACAATGTACAATGTACAAGGGCAAAAAATCGGTAATTGGTGATTGGTGATTGCGTGATTGGTGATCACGTGGCCACGAGAATTCGAAGTTAGGTCAAAGAAGAACGATTTCGACCCGGCGGTTCATCTGGCGGTGTTCATCGGAATCATTCGGAACAATAGGGTCGCGCTCGCCGCGGCCCTCTGTTTGTATGCGGTCGGCAGAAATACCTTTGTCAATCATCGCGCGGCGCACTTCCTGACACCGCCCTTCCGAGAGAACCTGATTGGAGCGGTCGGAGCCGATATTATCCGTATGTCCTACAATACGAATATGTTGGCTCGGACGGGCCATGAGGAAGCGGTACAACTCCTGCAAGGCCGGTTCGGATGATTCCAGAATATGCGTCTTGCCATTCGCAAAATAGATATTATAGAGCACAAATGATTTGACTTCTTTGGGCGACATGACCACTCCCTGAAAGGCTTCGGGTTGAATAATCGTGTCGTGGAAGGGGAAATAGTCCACGGCAGTAGCTTCCACTGTATAGAAAGGAACCCGGTCGTCCAAAAGAACAGCGAGAACGGAGTGGATACTATCCGAGGTAGTCTGCATGATTTTATGCCCCTCATTATTGCGGACGATGACGTTCGCCGCCACAGGTCGAGAGGTGAGTGAATCGGTGACGGTGAAAGTGATACGCGTCTCGGGATAAAGGGAAATTTTCACCGTATCTTCGTCTTCGCGATGGTTGAAATAGACGGTATCTGCGGGAAAGAATCCTATCTTGGATGCATGCGCCCAGTACTGTCCTACCGGCAGTCCTTTGGAGACGCGGGCACGCTTGGTGTCGGTAGGTTTGTTGATTTTGGGTTTTCTATTCGGTCGCGCATTGAGTTCCTGCACTACCACTTGGGTAGCGGGCAGGGGTTCACCCGAGCGGAGATCATAGGTATAGACGTAGAGAAGCGGTTTGCCGTCTTTGATGCGCTGGCGTTTAGCGGCTTTGGCTTTGGCAGCCCGCTGTTTCTCTGCCTTGCGTTTGGCTGCTTCGCGTTTGCGCATCTGAATCTCTTTGGCACGCGCACGCTTCTGAGCCGGTGTCATCGCATCAAGGGGTCCGCACAACAGAAAGGCGAGACAAAGGGAAAGAAATATGTTCAGATATTTCGACATTTCGATATTCCGATATTTCGACAGATCGATGCTCTCTTTTAAATCAACAGGAGGATAGTCTCGGGACTACCCTCCTGCTGTGGTCCCACTTGGGCTTGAACCAAGGACCCCCTGATTATGAGTCAGGTGCTACTAACCAACTGAGCTATGGGACCTCGCGTTCGGCAACAAGATTGCAATGGTCAATACCGCTCTGCTACATTGACGGGCAACTTGTGCCTCCGCTCTCCCCACTGCAAACATTTCATTGGTTTGCATCGGGGGCCCCGTTGGGGCAGGTGCTTCCCCGTTAAAGATGGGGTTCTTGTTGTATTACTTACCTTGACGAGCGTTGCTGAAAAGGACAAGGCTCTGGTCTTTGGTAATTCTCATCTCCTGCGCGGTGAGTTCCGGAATAATCAATTCCGTACCGGGAACCAACGCATTCGGATTTGAGATTTTCTCTTTATTAGCGATA
>Ga0310690_10012527_pt1 | contig 10403 bp, 8 predicted proteins | sample AusTroGonzalo_MG_2_FD_207661 | JGI IMG/M metagenome (GOLD analysis project Ga0310690, IMG submission 207661) | Bovine rumen microbial communities from tropical cattle in Woodstock, Queensland, Australia - Gonzalo_04 (v2) (version 2) | ecosystem: Host-associated > Mammals > Digestive system >...
CAAACAAAATTCCAAAATTAAAGTCTGGATAGGGCGGATCAACAAAGAAAAGGTCTGATATACCACCAAAACGCGAAATTGCCGAAAGCGCATCGCACATTTCAATTGTGGCACTTTCGTTTATTGAAACGACATTTTTCTTTACTGTATCTATCGACGATTTTGCATTATCAGTAAACACAACCATAGGATTTACAAAACGAGACAAGCATTCCAACCCAAATGCCCCAGAACCAGCAAAAACATCCCATACCGAAATTGGCTTTGTTATATCGATAATGCCGTTCAGCATATTAAATAATGCGCCACGTGCCACATTTTGTGTTGGACGTGCATCATCTGGCAAATTCAGTTTCTTGCCACGATATTTACCGGAAATGATTTGCAAATTTGATTTCATAGTGTAAACTTTACCGTATGAATTTTATGAATCAAGCATTTTTATTAGCAAAAAAAGCCTATTCGCATGGTGATGTTCCTATTGGTGCGGTCATAGTCAAAGACGGGAAAATTATCGCACGCGGCGAAAATATGGTACAAAAATCTAAAAATCCAACACTGCATGCCGAAATAGTCGCTATTAACAAAGCCTGTAAAAAATTAAATGCTAAATTCTTAGATGATTGCGATTTGTATGTAACACTGGAACCTTGTGCCATGTGTGCAACTGCGATTTCTTTTGCACGCATTAAAAACATTTATTTTGCGGCAACAGACGAAAAGGGCGGTGGTATTACATCAAATGCAAAAGTATTTGAAAACGACAAGCACCTTTGGAAACCAACTGTTCATCAAATGGACGAATACGCAGAACAATCTGCACAAATATTGCGTGATTTTTTTGAAAACCTTCGCAAAAAGAACTAAACCAAACTTTTTCCGGTCATTTCAGCTGGTTTTTCAATACCTGTCAACTTTAATATAGTTGGTGCAATATCCGACAAACCACCATCGTGTGCAACAAAATCTTCATTTGAAACCATTATGAAATTCACAGGATTGGTAGTATGCGAAGTCAATGGCACATTATGTTCACTGTCCCACATTTGTTCACAATTTCCATGGTCTGCAATAATTAAAACACAGCCATCCAAATCCAGTACCGCCGGCACAATGCGCGACAACTGTTTATCCAAACATTCCATCGCTTTTATTGCTGCTGTTTCATTTCCTGTATGCCCAACCATATCACCATTTGCGAAATTCAATAACACAACATCAAATTTAGAAAGTCGTGTCAAAAGCGCATCTGTTATTTCGTTTGCAGACATCTCTGGCTTCATATCAAAAGTCGCAACAGACGGCGACGGAACCAGAACTTTTTCTTCGCCCACATAATCAATATTACGTTCCGCATCCATAAAATAGGTCACATGATTGTACTTTTCTGTTTCGGCAATACGCAACTGTGATTTTCCATTTTTCTCTAGTATATCACCCAAAGTATTTGTTGTTTTTACATCAGGCAAAAGTGCAGGGCAAACTTCGTCCAATCCTTCACCATACTGTGAAAAGCACAAAATATGACAGCCGTTTTCGACCACTTTGCGCATAATCTGGCGCGCACGATCAGACCGATAATTACAGAACAAAAATCCATCACGAACTGTCAATTTAGTTGGTGTAATAACAGTTGGTTTTATAAATTCGTCTGTTTCGCCACGCGCATAAGCATCTGCCAAAGCGACATCTATTGTTTTCGCATGATATTCAGATTCGCCGCGTTCAATTGCTGCAAAAGCTAAATCTGTTCTGTCGATATTATTATTTCTGTCCATCGTGTAATAACGTCCAGACAGACTTCCAAAAAATACAGCATTGTTTTCAAACGCATCTGCCAAATCTTGTTTTATAATGTCAATATATTTCTGTGCAGATTGTGGCGGTGTATCACGACCATCTGCAATAAAATGAATACAAACACGCAACCCTGACTTTGTGACATATTTGACCGTTTTTATTATATCAGCCAAATTTGCATGAACACGACCGTCAGACATAAGACCCGCAACATGAACAATGCCACCGTCCTTTTTTACAGATTCAATAAAATTATTCAACGGTTTATTTTTTGATAAATCTTCGATTTCAAATCTGCGCAAGAACTGATTCACAATACGTCCAGCGCCGATTGTAATATGACCAACCTCTGAATTTCCCATGATACCATCAGGCAATCCAACTGCATTTCCCGACGCATCTAATTTTGAATGCGGATATTCTTTTAACAATTTATCAAAATAGGGCATATTCGCCAAAGCAACCGCATTATGCGCTTCCGCTTTATTGATTCCAACCCCGTCTAAAATACATAAAACAACTGGTTTCATTTTTAACTTTCCTTACGCGAACATGGTATCACATATGTTTTTTCATTGCAAAACAAAAAGAAAAATTGTATAAATTAAAGCATAAGAAAGTTTTCTTGTTGAAAGGAATAAATATGGCACGCAAAGCAGGACTTATCAATTCAGTAGATCAGCACATTGCTCAACGCTTGCAACTGCGTCGTGTTATGTTGGGTATGACGCAATCAGATTTGGCCAAAAAGTGTGGCGTCAGTTTTCAGCAAATTCAAAAATATGAAACAGCGGGCAATCGCATTCCAGCTGCACGTCTGTTTGATTTAAGTCAGGCAATGGAAACATCTGTCGCATTTTTCTTTGCAGGTCTGCCGGGCAACTATCCACCAGAAACAAAAGCTATTCGTTCTATGCGTGTTTCCGAAGCAAAAGAAAATGACCCATTGGGCAAAAATGAATCTTTACAGTTGATTAACTTGTATTGGAATTTGCCAACTGATGCGCAACGCAAAACAATTATGGATATGTTGAAATTACTAAATGGTGAAGACAAATAAAAAAAACGCCAAATTGGCGTTTTTTTTATTCAAGTCCCTCTGTTACACATTCTTTGTAACTTTTCACATCTTCTTTGGTCCAACATTGATTTGTCACAACATCTGTACGATATTTTCCATACTGCATTTTATCCTTTGTTATAGCACGCGCAGTATCACATTCACATGTTGTTGAATTAAAAAATTGACCGACAGCACACTTTTTGCATTTACCATACAACGAATTTCCTACCACGTCACAACGTCCGGTTCTTGCGTCTGTTTCACATGCAACACAGCTTTTTAAATCGTCGCTTAAAGCCTTGTCCCCAGTGCAAACATATGTGGTACAATAATCGTTAACTACTTTTTCAAGTTCACTGGCTTTGGCATTGTAAACTTCTTCGCTGTATCCGTTGCACCATAAGGTTTTTCCACAATTTTTCGATGACACACCACAATTTTCATCAGCTGTAAAACCTTGTGCACATAAAACCTTGGTTTTACCACTTGCAACCCCAGATGTCGTCACACCTGTCACCAATGGATGCGTTCCAATAGAACCAACCAAAATAGGTCTTGCAACGATACCATGTTCCATAAAATCAACCGCGCCAATGACGATTTCATGCCAATATTTATTAGCTATATATGCAGAATCTAACACCGCAGTATATTCAGCCACACCAATACGCAAACGGTGTAAGCCAATTGCGTCTTTTCCTTCGTATATCGCCGCTTTAACATCGTTTATACGTTGTTTATAATCCGTAGTATTACATGCAGAATCTAAGTTTTTATTGTTATCCATACATCCAACACCATCCCAGCCAGGTTCACAAAACCACGCACATTGTAAACTGGGCCATCTTGGCTGTTGATGATACAATTCAAATTTATCATTTGATGATGCTGCCGCCAATTGTGTCAAACAAAACTCTGCCCCATGTTCTGTAATATCATGCGCAACAAAAGCCATCACAGCCACGTCATCTTGAGAACTAAGAACGATTGAAGTATTAGTATAATTACCACAACATGCCCAACCTTGCTTTATTCTGAAATCACCGTAATCTTTACTGTCATCTTGGATAAATGTTAAATTCAGTGTTGGATTTCCCCACGCAGTTTTAACCGCATCTGTGACTTTATATTTCAATCCTTTGCCTGCGATATCATCAGAATACACATAATCTGCGTTGCAGACAAAAGGCATAAAACAAGAAATCAAAAATACTAATATCTTTTTCATAAATTAAAATCCTTATTTAATATAGCATTGTCCCGACGCAAAATACCCACCAATACTTTCACATTTTGCAACAAACCAACTATCTTTTAATTCACAAGCTGTTCCTTTGTATTCTGCAACATTTTCCATACCAGGTAATTGGTTTTGAATATTACACAACTGTTCAACCGATGGAATCATACAAATTCCCCATCCAAAATCCCTGTTTCCGCCAATACGCAAACTGGAACCATAACGTTCGATTTTTAATGTATAACCAGAAACACCAGCGGTCTCCAAACTGCCTAAACCACGACCACCGTACACTTTTTCAAGCCACGCTGGCGACACATTTACAACGTCTATGCCTGAATCTTTGATAGAATAACCTGTTTTATCCCAAATCAAAGAACCTTCTGTTGGAATATTCCAACATTCGTCAGCCAACAGCGCTGCCATATCTTCCCTGACTTCTGCCATTATTTTATCTATAATTGCTTCGGTATCAGTTTTTAACTTTCCGCCATACTTGGCACCTTCGTTCATATTATAATCAGATCCAAAATCACTGGCGCAAAATGTTTCTGCACGTCTTGATATATTCTCTCTTAATGTAGCAGGCGACCATGATCTACATCCCCAAGGATATCCATGTTCTGTATCTGCATCTGCTGGCGCACAAGTACTTTTAACATAATCACGCAAAGACTCTTCACATCCTTTTTCAAACTTTACTGTATCGACAGTATCAACCAACGCCAACAAAGATTGCATACCACATTTTTTGCCTTCTACTGCTGATATTTTCTTTGTAGAATCATCGTATTTACAACCATCCACATCACCATACAATGCCGCACAAGCAAATACTTTTTGTTGGCACGCATCACGCGCTGCGATTGTAGAAATTGCCTTTGCAGAAGCCTCAACATCTCCGGCCAACGAATTCATCGCCCCAGTTTGAGTATCATAACATTCTCTTATGGTTTCAACACAAGATGCCTTGACTTGTTCTATTTTATCATCTTGCGCTTGAGCAATTTGAATCAAAGCCATACGCTTAAATTCATTCCACACGGTATCAGCAATACCACGACATGTATTAAGTGCGCTTTCTGCAAAAACTTTTTTACCTTCCAAAAATGTATTAAAGTCAGCATTTGCACCCAATACATCAGCACTGCCGTCCAATTTAATCAAATTATTCAAACCAAATAACGCTTGTGAATAAACAGGTTCACCCGTTGAAGGATTTATATACAATCCCGAATAGTCCAAACATCTTTCATAATTCGAACCACAGGCATTTGTTTGACGCAAAGCTGCTTCAACATTATTCAAACATTCGCTTATATCAGACGAGTTATGTGCACGATATTCTTCCAATCTTGCTTCGCGTAAATATTTTTCAGCCTTTCTTACCGTATCTTCCACACTGGCTTTTTTAGCATTTATATTTTTTTCGTATGCATTACAATCTTGCGTTATCAAGATAGAATAAGACGAACGTGCCAAATTAAATAATGCATCACCACCACACGATTCACGGGTAATTTGTGTACATTGTTGCATCGCGCCTTCGTACAAATCAGAACCTTCCAAAGAAGAAATATCTTTATAAGCAGATGTACCACCAGTGAAAGCAGAAGACAAACCACCACCAAACGAAGAAGAATCACTAAATGGATCTCCACTGGTTGTTGAAAAAGAAGACAAATCCAAAACGCCCAATGAAGATGTTGAATATGAAGACTTTGTTGAATAATGTGTTTTCTTTGATTTTGTTGATAAAATTTCACTGACGCTGTCTAACAACTTCTGTGAAGCACTGGTATCACGTTTAATAGCAGCTTCGCCTTCTGTTGCAGAATACATTGCGTCCACCTCTGCAGCAGTTTTATTAACCGCGTCCAAATTAACATTTTGAAATTCAGCCAACAATTTTAATGCTTCATCCAATCTGTCGGACATATCACGAAATTCAATGAAGCGATCACTGCAGAAACATCTGCGATATGTATCATTAGCGTTTGCACACATTTGATCCATACATGTTGCATAAGAATCACGACAACCAGAATAACCACCGCCAATTTTCGAAACATCATTAAACACAGCCGTTGCGCGCGCAGTTCCCGCACGCGAAATATTTGCCGTGCCAGTTTTCGCTTTTACCCCAGACCGAACAGCAGAAGATTTAGATGCGGTTCTTGCAACATTTGCACCTTTTACAACCGAACGCGCAGAACGCACAGTGGCACCACGAACATTTGCCGGCCGCGCCGTCACAACTGGACGCGACTGACGCTTATCTAAAACAGTAGAACGCGCAATCACAGAAGTTGCCGAACGTCTAACCGCAGCGTTGCTTTCCGTGTCTGCCGAACGAGCAACATTACGAGCATTGTTCACAGCACTGCGCGGATTTACCTGTTGTGCACCAAAAACCACACCTGGCACAACAATTGCAACCGCGGACATTTTCAAAATATTTTTGATAAGTCCCAACACTTTTTCTCTCTTTCTTTCTGCATTCTATCATTTTTGCCGAATCTATGCAAGAGTTTATTCTATGCAACAATTAACAGCATTTTTCACCCACTGACCTAATTTTTTAACACCAGAAACTTTTTCTTCTTTTTTTGTTGTTTTTTGTAATTTTTTATCATCTTTTTCAGATGCACAGGCTTCTGTTGCACCATCATAAAAAGCAGGAACGGATTCTTGAACGCCCCCCAAATCAATAAGGTGCATATTCAAGCCCCAAAACAAAGAATATAAATCATAGGCTTTTTCAAACATTTCATATGCTTCTTTTTTCTTGCCTGCACCAATAGCCTTGGTCCCAACTTCATAAATACGCATAGACGCAGCCAATAAATGTTTAGAAATACACCAAACTTCGCCATCTTCACCACTAGATTTTTTAACAATGCGTTCCATCAATTCTTTGCGCATAGAACGAACAGTATTTATCAAATCATAAAAACCAACCTTACCAGTTTTGGCACCGCTGAAAAAGAAATGCTCTTCCAAAGAAACCAAATTCATCAACGCAATCGATAAATCTTGATCAGACGATAAATCCAATGGATTTGCCTTTTTCGCAGCATCCAATTTTTCAATCATTTCTTCCATAGATAATTTTTTACTGTTCTTTTTCATGATTTTTTTCCTTTAATTTAACACAAAACTATCCCGATAGTTGGCAACCATTTGATTATTGCCCAAAACACACCTGTCATTACTAACAAGCCACCGAAAGGCATAACAACCTTTTGAAACGGGAAAAGGGCATGTCCACCGTGGTTCTTTTTAATACGCATATACCACAATTCCATCAAAATAAATGTAACAGAACCAACCAAAACCCCCAACAAGAATTGGTCGATACCCCACATGCAATTATCCCACCATTTCACAATTGGGCTGTTTGAAGGCACAAAATACACCGACACCAAGAACCCAGTGTAAATCAGAACATTCAACACGTACCATACCGGATTTGTAATATTCTTTTTGCGCATATAATTTGCAGTCCACCCAATCAAAGAAACAGTTAAACCGCCCGCCCAAATGCCTGTTAAAACATCTTTGACACCCAACATTCTTGCACCTTCTAATCCGGCACCTATCGCGATAGTACACACAGGACAAACCGCAGACGCAACGGACGAAAAAAGGACAATACCTGTCATTGCACACAGTAAAATTAATGGTAGTTTTTTCATCTTTTCTTCCTTTTTATTTAACAATCTTAACAAAAAACAAAACACCAGGTCAATAGCATAATTATACTTTTTCAACCCCACGCATGTGTGCAGATCTTGCACGCGGATTTTCATCCAGTTCTTGCAAAGATGGCGTTTTTGTCTTTAACAATCTATACCTTGGTTCTTCTATGGTTGGCAATCGGGGGTCCCCAACTGGTCCAGACCACTTGTTAAACGTATTCTTAACAATTCTATCTTCGATTGAATGAAAGGTCACACAAACACAGCGTCCGCCAGATTGCAACAAATTGTCAACAGAATTCAAAGCGCTTTTGACTTGCCCCATCTCGTCATTAACAGCAATTCGCAAAGCCTGAAACGCTGGCGCAACATCACCAGGAACTTTTATTAAATCACGCAATTCAAATGTTGTTTTTGGTTGTTTTTCTTTTAATACGGTCGCCAATTTATGTGATTTTTTTATATCACCGTATTCGTACAATATGTCTGCTAATTCTTCTATTGTTTTGTTATTTATCAATTCAGCAGCAGTTATACCAGTACGTATATCCATACGCATATCAAGTGGCGCATCAAAACGAAACGAAAACCCACGATCTGCATTATCTATCTGCATCGAAGAAATTCCTAAATCAAACACAACATCATCGAAATCGCCAGCACTTAATTGTTTGATTTCAGAAAAGGGCGCGCTGATAAACTTAAATCTGTCATCACCAAATTCTTGTTTCAGATTATCAGCATCTGCAATAACACTGACATCTCTATCAAAAGCAATAACCTTTGCGCCTTGTTCTAAAAAGGCGCGCGAATACCCCCCGGCACCAAAAGTACAATCAACTATTGTGCGCCCGCTTATATCGCCCAGTGCATTCAATACATCGTTTAAAAGAACAGGTATGTGTTTCATCATTCAATCGCTACCTTTGTTCCAAGTGCCGTCAAATCTTTGGCTGTTGTCGCCCCCAATTCAAAAGTTTTCTTAAGAGCTAATGTGGCTGTTTTATTACCAGAATGTAAATTCAAAACAATTCTGGTATATCCTGCCGGCAAAGAAGCCAACGCCTTTTTGACATCCGTCAAAACTGATTCATCATGAACATCTATCGTCATAACCTTTGCAATTTTTGCCACCCACTGATTTAGAGGTATAATAGAATCTACAAAAATCGATATTCTGTCATCACGCACAGATGTTTTTCCAGACACAACAACTTCCGTTTCAGAATTCAAAATCTGAGACAAATCAATAGACGCATCGCCAAAAGCAACACCTTCGACATTACCAAAACTGTCCGAAGCGTTTATCGTCAGCATATCTTTACCAGTTTTTGTTTTACGACGCGAAAAAGAATTGACATTAACCGCAATTTGCACTGGTTTTCTGTCACCCAATGTGGCTATAGTTTGACTTGTAGTCAACTTTGCCCGTGTAATTAAATGCTTGTACTGATCAAGTGGGTGCGCAGAAATATAAAAGCCCAATGCAGATAATTCATTTTCTAATCTTTGTGCGAAAGTCCACTGTTTTGTCTTAGGCAAATCTTTTAACAATCTGTCTTCACTGACATCATCTTGGGTAGTATTCGCAAACAAAGATAAAGAATTAGTGCTTTCGCGCGTTTTAGATGCATATGCCAATATCGCATCGGCGTTCATAAATATCAAGGCACGATTTTTTTCCAAAGAATCCAGAACACCTACTTTTGCAAACGCTTCCAATATGCGTTTATTTATAAACGATGAACAACGTTTAATAAAATCAGTTAGATTCTTAAACTTTCCATTTGCTTCGCGTTCCGCAACAATCGCATCGGTTGCGACAGTCCCAACCCCCTTGATTGCAGCCAAAGCATAAACTATCTTTCCATTACGAACAGTAAACAAAGATTCACTTTCGTTAATATCAGGTGCAACTATCTGAATATCAAAATTAGATTTTGCATCATCTACAAATATCGCCAATTGGTCTGTGTCGTTCATATTACTGGACATAGATGCAGCCAAAAATTCAGCCGGAAAATGCGCTTTTATATATGCACATTGGTTCGCAACAATAGAATAGGCGATAGCATGCGATTTATTAAACGCGTATTTTGCAAATTCTTTAAACTTTTCCCACAAATCTTTTGCTGTTGCTTCGTCCAAAGTACCTTCTTTCTTGCAACCTTCCAAGAATTTAATTTCCATTTTGGCCAACAAATCAGCTTTCTTTTTACCCATTGCCTTACGCACAGTATCTGATTCACCGCGCGTAAAGCCCGCCAACGCACGTGTCAAAAGCATAACTTGTTCTTGGTAAACAATAATCCCATAACTTTCTTTTAATATATCTTCAGCCTTTGGATGAACATACTCGATTTTTTCTTCCCCGTGCATACGCGCAATAAACTGTGGAATAAATGCGATTGGTCCTGGACGATTTAAAGCATTTAACGCAGAAATTTCCAAGAAACTGGTCGGGTGCATCTTTTTCAAGGTTTGTTGCACAAATGGTGCATCGAATTGGAATATGCCTTCGGTCAACCCAGACTGCCATAACTTCATGGTTTTTTCATCATCCGTCGGTATTTGATCCAAATCAATATTTATACCGTGA
>Ga0310690_10012528_pt1 | contig 10403 bp, 7 predicted proteins | sample AusTroGonzalo_MG_2_FD_207661 | JGI IMG/M metagenome (GOLD analysis project Ga0310690, IMG submission 207661) | Bovine rumen microbial communities from tropical cattle in Woodstock, Queensland, Australia - Gonzalo_04 (v2) (version 2) | ecosystem: Host-associated > Mammals > Digestive system >...
CCAACTCGGTTCCAGGCTGGATGAAGAACTGCATCTCCATCTGTTCGAACTCCCTCATTCGGAAGATGAACTGACGTGCAACTATCTCATTCCTAAAGGCTTTACCAATCTGAGCGATTCCAAACGGCAACTTCATGCGGCCTGTTTTCTGCACATTCAAGTAGTTGACGAAGATGCCCTGAGCCGTTTCTGGGCGAAGATAAATGGTGCTTGCGCCATCGGCTGTGCTTCCCATCTCAGTCTTGAACATGAGATTGAACTGACGAACATCGGTCCAGTTGCGAGTGCCACTAATTGGGCAAACGATTTCCTCGTCGAGGATGATCTGCTTCAAGCCGTCAAGATCGATGCCGCCTTCAGCGTTCATGACCTCTTGGAAACGATGATGCAGGTCGTCGTACTTCCTTTGATTCTCGAGGACGCGCTCGTTTGTAGCACGGAACTTTGCTTCGTCGAAACTGTCGCCAAAGCGTTTCTGAGCCTTTTCGACTTCCTTCTGGATCTTATCCTCGTACTTTGCCATCTGCTCTTCTATGAGGACATCGGCACGATAGCGCTTCTTCGAGTCGCGGTTATCAATGAGAGGATCGTTGAAGGCATCCACGTGACCGCTTGCCTTCCAAGTGGTGGGATGCATGAAGATGGCTGCGTCTATGCCCACAATGTTCTCGTGGAGGAGCACCATACTCTGCCACCAATACTGCTTTATGTTGTTCTTCAGCTCAACGCCGTTCTGTCCGTAGTCGTAGACGGCACCCAGTCCGTCGTAAATATCACTTGAAGGAAAGACAAAGCCGTACTCCTTACAGTGCGACACTATCTTCTTGAAAACATCTTCTTGCTGTGCCATTTCTCTTACCTTATTAATATAAAGACATTATTTTGGCTGCAAAGATAGCTAATTTTGCTGAAACTTGGTGCAGAATGAGCACTTTTTATTGTATAATAAGACTCAGTTGCAAAAAAATCTTCGCTTTTCTTGCTCGGAAACAAAAGATGTCGTAATTTTGTCTTCAGATAACGAGAAAAGCAAGATGACTGATATGAGAAAGCCGCTTTTTACGATATGTTTGGCCACTTTGGCTTTGATGATGACCAGTTGCGACTCGAAAAAGAAGACCGACAATAAGAAAAGCGAGTCGCAGACAGAGCAGACCTTTGTGATCGAAGAAGACGCAGGATACACAGAACTAACGAAGGTGGACCTCCCTTGCAGTAAGGAAATGCTCTATACTGCATGGAAGCAGATTGGAGTTGTCGATACTCAAAAGAAGAAAGGCCTTGATTATAGGCAACATACGCCTTCCCTCTTCATCTCAACCGACTTGGATAAAGACGGAGTTGCGGAAGTCATTCTGCGTGGCGAACCGCCTTATGCAGCCATCTTTACCTTCAAGAAAGACTCCGTTCACCTCATCACATTTGTCGACCACAAAGAAATGGGCCTCGCAATCACCCCAGATGGAACGATTATGAGGAACGGAATCGGCAGCAAAGGCTCGTCCATTTCCGAGTTCTTCAAGCTGGAAAACAGCCAGATAGCAGCTTCCGGACTGATTCGCGAAACCTTCAACATCAAGGCAGGTCAGGTGGTTTCTGGAGGCACTCAATTCATGCTTAAGAACGATTCGGCATTGGTGGAAGTCAGCAAAGAAGAATATTTTCAGGTCGCTCCTCAGCAAAGCGGAACTTATTTGGAAGATCTTGAGGGTTGGGACGACTTTAGAAAACCCTAGACATTCCGACCAAAATCTTTACACATAGAAGCCTTCGAAAAATCAACTCGAAGGCTTTCTTTTTATTTTCGGACTTAGAAGAAGGGATTTTTAGACCATTTTTCTAACTCGCTCATAATGAAGCGATTGGATTTTAGACTGACGAAGTTGGAAAAGATATAGTGTTATGATGGCCAACATAACACTATATGATTGCGATTATATAGTGTTACGATTGCAATCATAACGTTTGACGATTGCATTTTTCAAGTGTGACGTTTGCCAATTTCACACTAGTTTTTTTCTATCATAATTGGAGACAATATAAATCCTCGCAAAAAATCTTTACATTTTCGCCTCGGTTCATAAAGTCTTGAGGTTAATGGTTCGAGGCAGGAGAAAAGGGCGAAAAAACACGCAAAAAAGCCCACATCAAGCCTCGCTTTTTGGTAAAATGCAATAAAAATTGTACTTTTGCATAAAATTATGCGTCCCTAGACACAATAAACACATTATTAACTACGTTATTAAACACAGGATGAAAAGACTGCTCTGTATAGGTACGCTCCTCTTCTCCCTTGGAGTAAGGGCGCAATTCGATGCGGCGTTTACCAATACCTGGGCGCTGCAATCCTACTACAACCCTGCAGCGGCGGGGCTCGACGCTAAATTAAACGTCGTGGGAATGTATAGTCTCCAGATGGTGGGATACGAGGGAGCACCAAAGACGATGGTCATCAATGCCGATATGCCCCTGTTCTTCGTAGGACCGAAGCACGGCGTTGGAGCCGCTTTCCTCAATGACGATATCGGAGCCTTCAGCAATAAGAAGATCCAGCTCCAATATGCGTTCCATCAGAAGTTTCTTGGAGGTCGAGCTAGCATCGGCGTTCGTCCGGCCCTGCTTATGGTAGGCTTCAACGGTTCGAAAATCGATCTGAACGATCCTAATGATCCTGCTTTCGCGCAGAACGACATTAAAGGCAACGCTTTCGACCTAGATGTGGGCCTTCGCTACACTTATAAGAAACTCTGGTATGCAGGCGTGAGCGCCATCCATCTGCTTGGTCCGACCGTGAAACTCGGCGATGAGAAGACGCACGAAATAACCGTAGATCCGACAATCATGGTGCAAGGCGGCTACAATCTCTCGTTCCGTCATCCTCAATACAAGCTTGCAATGGACGCTATGGTGCGTTCCGACCTGCTGAACTGGAGAGGAGACATCAACGCAAGACTCTTGTATGATGGCGAGAAACACAAGCTCTACGGAGGTCTCATGTACAGCCCGACCATTAGTGTTGGCTTGCTTCTCGGCTTCGACTTCCACGGAATAAACATCGGCTACTCCTATGAAGTCTATACTGGAGGCGTTGGAGCCCTCAACGGCACACACGAAATCCTGATCGGCTACCAACACGACCTCGACGTCTATAAGAAAGGAAAGAACTTACATAAGTCAGTTAGAATATTATAGAAAACATACAAAAGCCTGGGGAAACTCAGGATTGCCTATAAATAATTAAATATGAAGACAAAAAGTCTGCTTTTAGTAGTTGCAGCAATCGGCTGCTTAGCCTTAGGCTCCTGCCTCGGTTCAAGCTCATCGGCAAATGCCGTCGGAGGCGAACTGACTGGCGTTAAAGGCTCATCTTTTTCGGAATCAACGCCCTTCGGAATGGTTCCCGTCCATAAAGGCTCCCTTAAGATCGGTCTCGAGAAGAACGATACACTTTGGGGCACGGAGTTCCCTCTTCGCGACATCAGCGTGGATGGCTTCTGGATGGACCAGCACGAAGTAAGCAACGCAAAGTATCGTCAGTTCGTCAATTGGGTGCGTGACAGCATCATTCGCGAGCGTCTTGCAGATCCCGCCTATGGTGGCGATGAGACCTACAAGATTGAAGAAGACAAGGAGGGCAACCCCATCACGCCTCATCTCGACTGGAGCAAGAGTATTCCTTGGCGCAAAGCCAATGAGGATGAGGACCGCGCAATCCAAAGCGTCTATGTCATTCATCCCATCGATGGAACGAAGATGCTCGACGCAAGCCAGATGAACTATCGCTACGAGATATACGATTATGTGGCTGCAGCCCAGCGTAAATACCGCCTCAACCCAGAAGAGCGCGACCTCAATACTGACCACGCAGTCAGCAACGAGCAGGTCATCATCAGCAAGGACACAGCTTGGATCGACGACGACGGCAGGATCATCCGTCAGACTATCACTCGACCTTTGTCCAGTCCATGGGATTTCCTAAACACATACATTGTTAATATATATCCCGATACAACTTGCTGGGTGAACGACTTCCAGAATGCCGATAACGAGCGTTACATGAAGCTCTACTTCTCAAACCCTGCCTTCGACGACTATCCAGTAGTAGGTGTTACTTGGGAACAGGCAAATGCTTTCTGCGCTTGGCGTACCAACTTCCTCATGAAAGGCTTGGGCGGCTATGCAAAGCAGATTCAGCGTTATCGCTTGCCGAGTGAGGTGGAATGGGAATATGCTGCCCGCGGTAAGGAAGGCAACCCGTTCCCTTGGGAAAGCAAGGAAGTTAAGAGCGACAAAGGATGCTTCTATGCAAACTTCAAACCCGATAGAGGGAACTATACAAAGGACGGTTCGCTCATCACTTGCAAGTGTGGCATCTTCTCTGCCAACAGTAATGGTCTCTATGATATGGCTGGAAACGTTGCCGAATGGACAAGCACCGTTTACACAGAAGCTGGCGTAGAAAGCATGGCGGACATGAATCCGGAACTCACTTACAATGCCGCTAAGGAAGATCCTTACCGCCTGAAGAAGAAATCAGTTCGTGGCGGCTCATGGAAAGACCCTGAGAGCATGATTCGAAGCGCTTGGCGTTCTTATGAATATCAGAACCAGCCTCGATGCTTTGTAGGCTTCCGCTGCGTTCGTACTATGGTGAATGACAAGTCCGGCTCCAACAAAGTAAGTGGCAGCGCAGCCAAAGCAAACAGCAAGGGCACCAAGTCATCCTCAACAGGACAAACGCTTAGCACACGCAAAACACGCCGTTAAAACAATTCTCGATTAGCATAACAACCATTGAAAAGATACAAGAAACATGAATCCTATAGCTAAAATGCAGAAGTGGATGGACTCCCCATCCGGTCAAGTATTTATGAATTACGCCTACAGCTGGGGTGCTGCAGTCGTGGTTTTGGGTGCTTTGTTCAAGCTGACACACATTCCTGGAGCCAACTTGATACTGTTCATCAGTATGATAACCGAAGTATTGGTCTTCTTCATCTCCGGCTTTGAGAAGACGTATGAGAAAGTGCCTCGTGCTGAAGGCGAAGGTGCTGTTGCTGGAGGACAGGCAATCGTAGTTGCCGGCGGTTCAGCCCTTGCTGAAGGTGCTGAAGTGCAAGAAGGTCCGATTGTTATTGGTGGAGGAGGTCCTGCAGTAGTAGGCGGCGGTTCTATCGACCCAGAGGCTTTAGCAGCAGGAACAGGCTTGAGTGCCGCAGCAGCCAATCTTGCAGCAGCAGGTCAAGCAGCTGCACAGGCTCAGCTTGCTCTCGAGCAGATTCAGAACGGCGGTCCTACCGTTGATGCCAACCAGATTAAGGCAACCGATCCTGCTTCTATCGAAGAGGCTATCACTAACTATGCTGAGGAACTTGCCGAACTTACGGAAGTCTTCTCTCGTGTCAAGAAACAGGCTGAACGCATGTCAACCGACAGCGAAGAAATGGAGAATCTCAACCGCTCTATTACCGGCATCGCTACTGTTTACGAGTTGCAGTTGCGCAACATCAGCAAGCAAGTCAGCACCATCGAACAGATTGATGAGCAGACACGCCGCATGGCTCAGCAGATTGAGGAACTCAACAATGTCTATGCACGCATGATAAAAGCCCTCACAGTCAACATGAAGGCTGTGCCCGGCACAGAAGAAAACGAGAAATAAGGGACTCTGAGCAAATCAAAGTATTCAGAATAATCCGATTATTCAGAAAACGATAAAGCAATGCCTATAAAGAAGAAAAGGATATCCCCACGTCAGAAGATGATTAACCTGATGTACCTGGTCCTCCTGGCCATGCTGGCACTTAATGTGTCAACCGACGTACTCGAAGGTTTTTCTCTTGTGGCAGACGGACTGAAGAAGAGTACCGAGAATGCCTCAAAGGTCAATATGGGCATCTACAGCACCTTCGACCAGCAGATGAAGAACAACCCTGCAAAGGTGAAGGAATGGTACGAAAAGGCACAATATGTGCGCGGCATGAGCGACTCTCTCTACAATCTGGCAGAGGAACTCAAAGAGGCTATCGTCCGTAAGAGCGATGGTAAGGACGCCGACGTCAACAATATACAGAACCGTGAAGACTTGGAAGCCAGCACACAGGTAATGCTAGCTCCCGGCACAGGACGCGGCAAAGAACTCTACGACGCCATCAACAACTATCGCAATCGCATTGTGCGCATGGTGACGGACAAGGAGAAGAGAGAGATTATCACTAGCAATCTTGCCACAGAAGTGCCTACAAAGGCAAAGGTTCTCGGTAAGAACTGGCAGGAGTATTCCTTCGAGAATATGCCGACGGCTGCTGCTGTGACGCTGCTCACAAAATTGCAGAACGACGTTCGCTACGCTGAAGGTGAGGTTCTTCACAACCTGGTAAGCAATATCGACGTCAAGGATATTCGTGTGAACCAGCTTAATGCATATGTCATTCCTAATGCTCAAACGGTAGTTCAGGGCGGACGTTTCAGCGCACAAATCATTATGGCAGCTGTCGATACTACTCGCAGACCTACCATTTACATTGGTGGCAAGCAGATACAAAGCGACAGAGGATACTATGAGACGGTTTGTAACAAGACCGGCGACTTTACCTTCAACGGTTACATCGAAATGCTGAATGGTTCTGGAGAAAAGGTTCGTCGCGACTTCTCACAAAAGTACACCGTAGTTGCTCCAAGTGCAACCGTCAGCGCAGACATTATGAACGTGCTCTATGCAGGCTACGACAACCCGATGAGCGTCTCTGTTCCTGGCATTCCCAGCAATAAGTTGCGCGTCAGCATGACTGGCGGCAGTTTCGAGCAGAAAGGCGAAGGCAAGTATAATGCACGTCCCACGACACCTGGCACAGAAGCAGTCATTACCGTTGCTGCCGAGAGTGAAGGACGCATGCAAGAGATGGGTAAATTCACATTCCGCGTTCGTAAATTGCCCGATCCTACTGCCTACATTGCTTATGCATCAGAGGGTGGTGGCGAAGATCACTTCCGTGGTGGCGGCCTCTCGAAGCAGATATTGATGAACACAGAAGGCATCGGCGCTTCTATCGACGATGGTCTGCTGAACATTGCCTTCCGTGTGAACAGCTTCCAAACAGTCTTCTACGATGCAATGGGTAATGCTGTTCCCTATAAGAGCAACGGCGCGAACTTCTCTGACCAACAAAAAGCACAGATGCGTGGCCTTGCTCGTAATAAACGATTCTACGTCACCGACATACACGCCACAGGTCCCGACGGCATAGAACGTACGCTCGTCGGTGCTATGGAAGTCATCATAAAGTAATAACAAGAACTAAAGATAAAGCTATGAAGCGCATACTTTTTCTAATAACGGTCACTCTACTTATGGCAGGCATCGCTAATGCACAGCCAGCAAAGACTCGTGCTGCAGCGACTCAAAAGACAGAACAGGCAGGAAAATCTACTGCTACTGACCGAGCATCACTTATGTTCCCCACTACAGCTATCATGCCAGAAGATGTGGTTTGGAAACGTGACATATATCGTCAGCTTGATTTGACGAAGGACAAGAACGCTCCTATGTACTATCCTGTAGAGCCTATGGGAAGGCAAGTGAACCTCTTCACTTACCTGTTCCGCCTTATTCTCACAGGTCGTATCAACGCTTATACATACAAGTTGGATGGCAATGAGTCATTCGATGAAAAGGATAAGTTGCCCGTGAAAGATTTGTTGGAGCGTTACGGAATCTATTACGAAGAAGAGGGAGGCAAATTGACCGTTGCCGACAGCGACGTTCCTAGTGCCGAAGCAACACGCTACTACCTCAAAGAGAGCATTTATATGGACCAGCGCACAGGTACCTTCTCAACAAAGGTGACTGCTCTCTGTCCTGTTCTTATGCGTGGAGCAGACGAATTTAGCTCTGATGCAACGCCCTACCCGCTCTTCTGGGTTAACTACGACGACATTGCTCCTTGGCTTGCAAAACTGCCTATGATGCCTAGCGACCTGAATAATGTCACCAATATGACTGCGGATGACTACTTCGCCATGAATCGCTACGAAGGTAAGATCTACAAGACCAACAATATGCAAGGCAAGATGCTCAGCAACTATTGCGAGACCGACAGCGATTTGGTGGCTGAGCAGAAGCGCATCGAAAAGCAGATTGATGACTTCGAGAAGAATGTTTGGGGAAGTGGTTTCCTGCCCGACACAACCAAGAAGGACAGCCTTGATGCCGAAATGGCGGCAAAAGAAGGGAAAGCCGCAAAGAAGCCCCTCTTCGGCAGCAGTCGCTCATCAAAGGCAAATAACGAGGGTTCAACTGCAAGGAAGGAGAAGGAAGAAACTTCTGCCAACACATCTCCTCGAGTAAGTGCCCGTCGTCAAAGAAGGTAAGTAAAACAATCATTTATATAAAGAGAGCCCCCTGCGGAAGTTTCGCAAGGGGCTTTCTTTGTTATTTTGACTTGTGATGTTTTTACATCATGCCGCCCATGCCGGGAGCACCGCCCATAGGCATTTCAGGCTTATCTTCCTTTGCTTCGCAGATGACGCACTCTGTGGTGAGGAACATACCTGCGATGCTGGCTGCGTTCTCAAGGGCAACTCGTGTCACTTTGGCAGGATCGATGATGCCTGAAGCCTTCAGGTTCTCATACTTATCTACGCGAGCATTGTAGCCGTAATCAGCCTTACCATTGCGAACTTCGTTGACAACTACGCTGCCTTCCAGGCCTGCATTCTCAACAATCTGACGCAAGGGCTCTTCGATAGCACGGCGAATGATCTGGATACCTGTTTCTTCATCGGCATTGCCACCCTTGAGACCTTCCAGAGCTTCCTGTGCACGGATGTAAGCAACGCCGCCACCAGGGATGATTCCCTCTTCGATGGCTGCACGAGTTGCGCAGAGAGCATCGTCCACGCGGTCTTTCTTCTCCTTCATCTCGACCTCGCTGGGAGCGCCGACATAAAGTACTGCAACGCCGCCACTCAGTTTTGCGAGACGTTCCTGAAGCTTTTCCTTGTCGTAATCACTTGTGGTGTTGCTGATCTCATTCTTAATCTGATTGATGCGATCGGCGATGAGTTCCTTCTCTCCATGTCCGTTTACGATAGTGGTATTGTCTTTGCTGACAGTCACCTTATCGCAGGTACCGAGCATCTCAATCGTAGCCTGTTCGAGCTTGAGACCTGTATCTTCGCTGATTACGAGACCGCCTGTCAGGATGGCAATATCCTGAAGCATAGCCTTGCGACGGTCGCCGAAGCCTGGAGCCTTTACTGCACAAATCTTGAGCTGAGTGCGAAGGCGGTTCACAACGAGTGTTGTAAGAGCCTCGCTATCAACATCTTCTGCAATGACGAGCAGAGGACGACCGCTCTGAACGGCTGGTTCGAGGATGGGCAGGAAGTCCTTCAGGTTGCTGATCTTCTTGTCGTAGATGAGGATGTAGGGATTCTCCATCACGCACTCCATCTTCTCTGTGTCGGTCACAAAGTAAGAGCTGAGGTAACCGCGGTCAAACTGCATGCCTTCCACAACACCGATAGTTGTGTCGCGACCTTTGGCTTCTTCGATGGTGATGACGCCGTCCTTGCTTACCTTTTGCATAGCATCGGCCAAGAGTTTGCCGATTTCGGGGTCGTTATTGGCACTTACGGCTGCAACTTGCTCTATCTTCTGATAGTCGGCAGCAACGGGTTCCGACTGCTTCTTGATGCTTTCAACGACTGCTGCGACAGCCTTGTCGATACCGCGCTTCAGGTCCATTGGATTTGCACCAGCAGCCACGTTCTTCAAGCCTTCGCGTACGATAGCCTGAGCAAGAACGGTTGCAGTAGTTGTACCGTCGCCTGCATCGTCGCCAGTCTTACTAGCCACGCTCTTAACAAGCTGAGCACCAGCGTTTTGGAAGGGATCTGCGAGTTCCACTTCCTTTGCTACTGTGACGCCGTCCTTAGTGATCTGAGGAGCGCCGAACTTCTTCTCGAGGATAACATTGCGACCCTTCGGGCCAAGCGTTACCTTTACTGCATTTGCCAACTGATCAATGCCCTGCTTCATTGCTTCACGGGCATCGAGGTTGAATTTAATATCTTTTGCCATGATTTTTCCTTTCTGCTTTATTAAGATCCAACGTTACAAGTTAAGAAAGAATAGCCACAACGTCGCTCTGACGCATGATGAGATACTTCTTTCCCTCAATCTCCACCTCTGTTCCAGCATACTTGCCATAGAGAACTTCATCGCCTGTCTTGAGGACCATTTCCTCGTCCTTCGTGCCATTACCTACGGCTACGATAGTGCCTTTCAGGGGTTTCTCCTTTGCGGTGTCAGGGATGATGATGCCGCCTACTGTCTTTGTCTCTGCAGGTGCGGGCTCAATAAGCACGCGGTCTGCCAATGGTTTTACGTTCATGATTTG
>Ga0310690_10012529_pt1 | contig 10402 bp, 5 predicted proteins | sample AusTroGonzalo_MG_2_FD_207661 | JGI IMG/M metagenome (GOLD analysis project Ga0310690, IMG submission 207661) | Bovine rumen microbial communities from tropical cattle in Woodstock, Queensland, Australia - Gonzalo_04 (v2) (version 2) | ecosystem: Host-associated > Mammals > Digestive system >...
CAGCGGTCTGACCTCCGTCACCATCCCCAACAGCGTGACAAGCATCGGAGATTATGCTTTCGCTGATTGCAGCAGTCTGACCGAAATCACCATCCCCAACAGCGTGACAAGCATCGGAGAATATGCTTTCTCCGGTTGCAGCAGTCTGACCTCTGTCACTATCCCCAACAGCGTGACAAGCATCAGAAAATATGCTTTCTCTGGTTGCAGCAGTCTGACCTCCGTCACTATTCCCAACAGCGTGACAAGCATCGGAGTTTGTGCTTTCAATGGTTGCAGAGGTCTGACCTCCGTCACCATTGGCAACGGTGTGAAATACATCGAAAGTTCTGCTTTCCAGGAGTGCTCCCGTTTGATCAGAGTGAACATTTCCGATCTTACAGCTTGGTGCAAAATAAATTTTACTTATAATGGTTCTACCGCGATAACATCTGCCAATCCCCTATATTACGCTCATCATTTGTATCTGAACGGAACAGAAATTACCAATCTTGTCATACCGGGCGATGTACAAAGCATCAGTGCATGTGTTTTCCATTATTGCAGCAGTCTGACCTCTGTCACCATTCCAAGCACCGTGACAGACATCGAAAGCGGTGCTTTCAAAAACTGTAACAGTTTGGTTGAAATCTACGATTATCGCGAGACTCCGCAGTTAATCGGTGCAAGTGTCTTTAACGGCGTCGAAAAATCAATATGCACATTGTATGTCCCGTATAATGCCGTGACCGCCTACCAAAACGCTGGCGTGTGGAAAGAGTTCCGCGATATTGTCCCCTTCGGCTTCAACACCTTCACTGTCAGCACCTCGGCCACCAACGGAACAGTTACTGGCGGAGGTCTCTATGCCGAAGGAAGCACCGCCACACTGATTGCCACACCTGCCACGGGCTACCGCTTCACCCAGTGGAGCGATGGCAACACCGACAACCCGCGTACCGTCACTGTTTCGGGCGACCAGCAATATACCGCCATGTTCGTGAAGGTGGCTTATACCGTCACTGTCAACCAGAACTGCAGCATCACCGTCAAATAACCCGCCCCCGCACAGTTATGAAAAACAAATCTATTTTACGCCTGTGCGTGCTGGCAGCGTCGGTGCTGTATGCGGGGTGGCTGTCGGCGGACGACACCTACAAGGTGTCAGTCAATGCGACAGGATGCTCCAACACGCGGACGGATGTCTATCCCGCTGGGGCGGAAATCACATTCAGGGCGCAGCCCGCAAGCGGTTTCCGTTTCGACCGCTGGAGCAACGGCTCTACAGAAAACCCGTACACCGTCCGGATTACGCAGGACACAAGCCTGACAGCCCTGTTCGCAGAACTGCCCCCCGAACCGCCGACTCCGCAGGAGCCGGATCCCGTGATACTGCCCGTACCGACCTGGCACCTTGTCATCGGCAGCAACACCTGCACCCAGGTGTCGGAGGCCGACTATCCGCAAGGCTCCACCTTCACCTTCAGCGCCAAGCCAAAGTCAGGATGGCTCTTCCGCCAATGGTCGGATGGAGTGACTGACAATCCCCGCACACTGACCCTCACGCAGGACTCCGTGCTCACCGCTGTCTTCGACCTGCTTCCGACTACGGAGCATCATGCGGTCATCAACGCCACGGGATGCGGCGAAAGCATGGAAGGCGACTATCTGCATCGTACAGAGATAACTCTCAACGCCGTGCCTGAAAACGGCTACCGGTTCGCCCGCTGGTCGGACAACGTGACCGACAACCCCCGTACCATTGTCCTGACGCGCGACACCGTGCTGACCGCATCGTTTGAGGCCGCACTGAACACCTATACACTGGCCGTCTCCGCTGGTGCGCACGGCAGTGTGAATGACGAGGTGAACGGCGATAATTATGAGGCTGGCACCTCCGTTACAGTGACTGCGACCGCAAACACGTTCTACCACTTCGTGCGCTGGACGGATGACAACAATGAAGGGGCAGAGGTAAGCACGGATGCGTCTTTCACGTTCAACATCAATGCCAACACCTCGCTGACAGCGGTGTTTGAGATGGATGCTGTGATTGAGCTGGAGGACAACCATAAGGCAGATGACTTGTGGTGGACGGACTATGCCAACCTCGTGACCTCACTCGGAGATACGAAGAAGGACGTGCGTTACTTGCGCGACCTGCCGGCCGGTAAGTGGTGTGTGTTCGCCCTTCCGTTCGACTATTCGTTCCGTTCGGGCAACACGCTGAAAGGCGGCGTGTATGAGATGTACCGGGCCGACTACACCGACGACGGCCAACTGTTCCTCTACTTCGCTCCCGTGACTACGAAGATACGGGCCAACCGCCCGTACCTGTACCGTTCTTCCACAGGCGACAGCAAGCCCTTGTTCGCGGAGGTGCAGTTGCAGGCGGTGGCCGACGGCAGCTACTCTGTGGACAACACGAATACCACGGTCGGTGGAGCAGTGACCATCCATAACACGACGGCAGCGATGCTGCTTGCCAAGGACAAGAGTGTCATTTACTTGGACAACAACCGGTTGTATTATCCGAACCTGAACCCCGGAACAGACACGTGGATGCGTGCGTTCCGCGGCTACTTCACGCTGGACGGCATGTCTATCCGCCATATCGCTCCGCGCGTGCGGATAGTGGTGGAGGGCGAGACCGTCACCGAACTGGAGGTTGTCTCGGAGGACGGCGCAGAGGCGGATACCGCTGTGCGCAAGTACATGGAGAACGGTATCCTGGTTATCGAGCGCAACGGCGTGCGTTATGACGCCACCGGCGCACGGCTGAACTGACGGTTCTTCTGCCGGAAACACTGAATCGGGCGGCTCTGTTTCCGCTTGGAACGGAACGGAGAAGCGCGGTTCAGTCTTCGGCGGGACGGGAACTGTCTAGAAACCAGAGGCGCTTTTTGGCGCGTGTGACGGCTGTATAGAGCCATCGGCGGCGTTCGGCGGGGTCTTCTCCGTCGTTCGTTTGTCCGGCATCAATGAAAACGTGGTCCCATTGTCCGCCTTGTGCCTTGTGACAGGTGACGGCATAGGCGAACCGCACTTGCAGGGCGTTCAGGTAGGGCGACTGGCGTATGAGGCGGTCCTTCTCGCGCCGGTTGCGGACTTCGGGATAGTCTTCAGCAATATGCTCGTAGAGCTGACGGTGGAGGGCGTAGTTGTCTTCGGGCGAGGGGGTGTCGAGTGTGTCAAGCCAGAGGAGGGCGTCTATCTCCCAGTCGTAGTCGAGAGAGCGCAGCGAAGCCTCCGTGAAACGGAACCCGTACATCTCGTGTCCGCCGCGGAGTCTTACTACTTCCAGTGTGTCGCCGTTGGCGAGGAAGGGAATCCCCTCGTATTCTTGTGTCCAGAAATAGTTGTTGCGGCTGACCATGAGGCGGTCGCCCGTGCAGAGTTCCTCATCCCGCCAGAGGACAGAGGCGCGTATGCCGCGGTTGTAGAGGTTGGCACGCCGGTTGCTGCGTGTGAGGATGACGGTCTCGGCAATGCTCGCTTCGGCATAGGAGCGCTCGATGGTCTCCTGCATCCGGGCAGGCGGAAGAAGGTGCACGTCGTCGGCTTCGGTGAGGGTGGAGGCTCCTTGTTCGCGGACTCGTGTGGCATTCGCGAGGATGCCGCTGTCGAGTGCCTGGCGTGCCACTTCGGCCAGCGTGCCGGTTGTGACCTCCAGTCCGTAGCCGCGGAGGAAGTCGGGCTGCAGGGCGGGCGATGCGGTCTGTCCCACTGGCGGCAGCTGTGCGTCATCACCGAGCAGGAGCAGCGCGTTCGACGGCTGCGCGCCCGGAGGCGCCTGGAAGACGTAGCGCACCAGGTCGTCCAGCAGACTGCCGGAGCCGAATACCGTGTTGTCGCGTTCGGCGGATATCATGCTTGCCTCGTCCACGATGAAGAGGCAGTGCGTATGCGTGTTCTGCGCAAGTGCGAACCGCATGTCTGTTTCCGGTTGGGTGCCTGAACGTCCGCGGTAGATGTATTTGTGAATGGTGTAGGCGGGGGTGCCCGCGTAGCGGCTCATCACTTTCGCGGCTCTTCCTGTCGGCGCAAGCAGCACGCAGGGCTGCTGCATCTGCTGCATGGCGCGGACCAGTGCGGCCGTCATGGATGTCTTGCCGGTGCCCGCATAGCCGCGGAGCACGAACGTGCGCCTCGGTGTCTGCGAGAGCAGGAACTGCGCCCACTGCTGTGCAAGTTGCCGCTGTCCGTCGTTCGCGGGGAAGGGCAATGCCTGCAAAATGCGCGATATGATGAATTTTTCAAGCAAAATATTTGGAGGAATGGAAAAAATGGCGTACCTTTGCAGCCCAAAACAATGCAGATTTAGGGTAAGTCCTATACGACCAGCTCCCTCTGAATTCCCCCAGGTCTTGACCGAAGCAAGGGTAGGAGGTTGTAGCGGTGCGATATAGCCAGCTTACCCTTTTTTCGTGCCTGACGGTGTGTACCAGACGCCGTTCCGGATGATGTAGAGATGTCCCTTGTAAAGCACTTTCCTGGTGTTGTCGTTCTTCTCTCCGGTTTCGCGCACGGAAGTCGTTGTCTGTCCCATGAGCCATGCTTTGCCTGCATCGGGCACTCCGTGCCCCATCCGGAAGTCAGGGTTGTCATACTTGCTGGCGGAGCGGATGATGAGGTCGCGTATCTCCATGGCCGTTTTGTCAGGAAGCGCCTGCCAGAGGCATGCGGCCATGCCGGCTACTTCGGGCGTGGCGTATGATGTGCCGTTGCCGTGGAGCACAGTGCCGTTCTCGAGGTCGGCGATGCAGGTGCCTTCGCCCCATGCGCATATTTCCGGCTTGAGCCGTCCGTCGGCGGTCGGTCCGTAACTGGTGAATGGGGCTGGTGCTGTTCCCGCTTCGTTGCAGGCGCCTACGGTGAGGATGCTGTCGGCATCGGCGGGCAGGTCTATATAGTGCCAGGGTTTGTTGCCGTCGTTGCCTGCCGCGACACATACAAGCCGCCCTTTGCGCGCCATCTCTGTGGCAGTCCTGGATAGGCGGTTCTGCCCGTTCATGTCGTCATAGGTGTAGTTGTCGGTGGACTGGTCGAATGTGCTGTAGCCGAGCGAGATGGTGATGATGTCCGCCCCCATTTCATCTGCCAGTCTCATGCCGCGCTCAAGGCGGTCCAGTTCGCCTTGATACTCATACCCAAGGTCCTCGGTGCGGATGAGGATGTAGTTGGCTTCTGGAGCGGTGCCGGTGAACTCCTCCGACTGGAAAAGCATCGTGCTGAGGCAGTGCGCGCCGTGGTTGTCGGCGGGATTGCTAAACAGGTTTGGCCTGTTTACGGAGTCCTTCCTCAGCAAATCGAAGTATCCGATGATGCGCTCCTGATTGAATATTTTGCTGTTATTGGCGTTGTAAAAGCCGCAGTCTATGACGGCAATGGTCTTGCCTTGTCCCTTGTAGCCCGCCTCATGCAGGGGCTGCAGCCCGAGGATGTATGTGAGAATCGTAAGTATCAGCATATTGTATAAGTGTTAGTTGCGTTTTTCAAGCAGCACTACATTCTCCACGTGCTGTGTGTGCGGGAACATGTCCACGGGTTGGACTGCGGCGACCTTGTAACTCCCGTCCATGAGGTTGAGGTCGCGTGCCTGCGTGGCAGGGTTGCAGCTGACATAGACGATGCGTTGCGGAGCCGCGTTGAGAATGACCTGCACCACGTCTTCGTGCATGCCGGCGCGAGGCGGGTCGGTGATGATGACATCGGGACGCCCGTGTTCGCGGATGAAGGCGTCGGTGAGGAGGTCCTTCATGTCGCCTGCGAAGAAGAGCGTGTTGCCGATGTTGTTCAGGCGTGCGTTTGTCTTGGCGTCTTCAATGGCCTCGGGGACGTATTCGATGCCGATCACCTGCCGCGCCTGCCGTGCGACGAAGGTGGCGATGGTGCCGGTTCCCGTGTACAGGTCATAGACAAGTTCGTTGCCCGTGAGTCCGGCAAAGCGGCGGGCGACTTGGTAGAGTTGATAGGCCTGTTCTGTGTTGGTCTGGTAGAACGACTTGGGGCCGACTTTGAAGCGGAGGCCTTCCATCTCCTCCATGATATGGTCCTCGCCGTACCATACGTTCACTTCCTGGTCGCCGATGGTGTCGTTCATCTTCAGGTTCACGCAGTAAAGCAGGCTGACTATCTGCGGGAAACGGCTGTGTATGTCGTCCAGCAGCGCCTCGCAGGCGGAAGTCATCGGTTCGCCGAACACTACCACGAGCATCATCTCGCCGCGGTGGTTGGTACGGAGAATGAGGGTTCGCAACTGCCCCTGGTGGGTGTGTTCGTTGTAGAACGTGAGCCCGTGCGACAGGGCATAGTCGCGGATGTGGTTTCGGAGCAGGTCGTTTGCGTTGTCCATCAGGTGGCATTCGCGTATGTCAAGCACTTTGTCGAAGCAGTTGGGGATATGGAATCCAAGTCCCGGCTCAAATGGCACGCCGGCCTTCATCTCTTCGGGAGTCAGCCATTTGTGGTCGGCGAAAGCGAATTCCAGTTTGTTGCGGTAGGCGTAGATGCGGCTGCTGCCGAGGATGGGGCTGACCGGCGGGAGTTCCACTTTGCCGATACGGCGCAGGTTGTCCTCCACCTGCTGCTGTTTCCAGCGCAGTTGCTCCTCATAGGGCAGTATCTGCCATTTGCACCCTCCGCAGGTTCCGTAATGGCGGCATACGGGTTCGCAGCGTTTCTCGGACGGCTGCACGATGCGTACCACGCGCGCTTCCATATAGGAGTGTTTCTTGCGTGTGACCTGCAGGTCCGCGATGTCGCCGGGTACGCAGTAGGGGACGAAGACCACTTGGTCGTCCACCCGTGCAATCGCCTTTCCTTCGGCGGCGATACTGCTGATAGGGATGTTTTCCAATAGAGGAAGGTTCTTCTTTTTCATGTTCGGTTATGGTTGTCCGGCCGGGTCCTTCTCCGTAGGCGGAGCGGATGTCTGTCCGTTCTGGAAGTAGCGCAGGCATGTGTTGTACAGTCCTTCAAAGTTCTCCACACTTTCCATAACGAACGGGAACACTGCCAGTTGGCTGTTCCATACGATGCCTGCGCAGACTCCGCTGTCTTCGTAGCGTGCGGCGTAGGCGGCGTTGTCCGCAGGTTCGATGCCGTCGGCGGCTTCGCAGCAGATGATGCGTCCGTTCGGCTCCACAGGGAACCGGTGGCTGTCACGGCCGAAGGGGGGAAGCAGATGCAGGTGTCCGTTGTGTGTCGCCTTGGTGGAGTGGGGGGTGTAGTGAAGGGTGCGGCTGGCGAACCGGATGTCGTCGTTGCCGTGGAGAGCGCCGGCCAGGTAGGAGCCGCTGACCAGCAGATGCCCGCCGCGGGAGAGATGTGCCTGCATCAGTTGTTTCAACGCGGGACTCCAGTAGGTTCCCTGTTCTTCCTTCTGCTTGCCCATGATGACGGCCATCAGGCTGTAGGATGCCGCTTCTTCGGGGCTGATAGCGGCGGCAGCCTCCCTACTGGTGCTGACGTAGGAATAGCCGGCGGCCTGCAGTACACGCCCGTGCATGACGGGATAGTCGAATGTGTTGCCGGCGGTCAGTTCGTTTGCATGGTCGGCATGGCACATGCCGAAACCGCACTCGTCGTCGTTCAGCCATTCGTGACGGCGGTCAAAGTCGCACTGTGCGCCGATATATGCGACCTCCGTTCCGTAGGGAACGGCCTGCGATCCGGGGATGATACCGCCTGTCAGACTGTCCACGGCGCTCATCTCAGGCGGTGCCACACGGGTGAAGGCGTTGATGATGAGGGCTGTGGGGGCGCTGTCCGGCATGAGGCATGCGCTCAATACTTCGCCGGGCAGGCTCAGTCCTCCGTCGTTGCCCGCGCATATGCGGAAATCATAGCGTCGTCCCGTTTTCAGGCGTCGGGTTGTTATGCCGGAGCGAAGGCTTCCGTGCGTCGGGATACGCACGCCGTTGTCCCAGTCTTTGCCTTCTTCGCGGGTATAGAGGATGTAGTAGGCGGGGCGTGCGGTGGATTCCAGTGTATCGGGGCGCTCCTCCCAGGTCAGTTCCACCTCGTCCGGTTTGCTGCGGCGGATGCGGAAGGCTTTTACCGGCAGGGGTTGTACCACATACGGTGTGCCGTCCTGCTCGTGAAGGAAGCGCAGGATGCCTTTGTAGATGGCGCGGCTTGCGAGGAACTTGAAGGCTGGGTCCAGGCCGAGGCGCATGTCCGCAAGGTTCTGGTGGCTGAGCAGTTCGATAAGCGCGCACGGCACTTTGGGCATCCTTGACTCGGAGTAGGAGGCGTTCTTCAGGCTTCGGCGCGGCCAGTCGGGGCCTAATGTACGGCGGATGTCCTCCACCACCTGGGTCTGTATCTTGTCGGCAAGGTCACGGCTGACAAGGCGGTCGCCTCCTGCGGGGAAGCGGTTCTGACGGTCGTTGTCGTGGTCGGTGTAGATGGTAAGGGTTCCTATTTGTGTGTCGTCCATGCTGGTTCCCGCATCCGAGTGGAGGGCTACGCTCATATTGATCGGGATGTTCAGTCCTTCCTGTTTTGGCAGCACGCTGCTTCCTCCTGCCAGATAGTTCACCCAGCGGCCGCGGCATGAAAGGTCGTCCGTGTAGTCGTTCTTGCCTTCTGTGTAACTGTAGATGCTGTCCGGAACGCCGTTGTATTCGAGCCAGTAGCGCGCCCCTTCCATGAAGCGCGGGTAGCCGCTGGTGACGGCCAGTTCGGCATAACGGGCTTGTGTGATGCTGTCGGCCGCCCACGGATAGCGTGCGATGCTGCCCATGCCGCCGCCGAGACGTACTTCGCCTGCATCACTGTCTTTGCCGTCTTCGCCTTGCGGCAGCAGGGTGATGCGGTTGTCGGCGGGGTTCGTGCCGAAACCGAATGTGCCGAGATAGATCCAGATGCCGCCTCCTGCCTGTTGGTTCACGCGGAAGACGGTCTCCTGTCCCTTGTGCAGGACTTTGTAGATGGCACTCCGGGTGTTGCCGCTGCCTGCCTTGTACCTCACATATACGGCATAGTCGCCTTCTTTCTTGATTGCGGGTGTATATTGTCCGTTCTTGCCGGTTGTGATGACTTCCTCTGTCTGGGGGTCCCGTTCGCGCGGCTGGATGACTACCGCACCGGCATTCTCCAGCATCGGGACGAGGAACGGAATGGTGTAACTGCTGGTGTACAGGTCTTCCACGGTGGTCCACAGGCGGGCGCGCTGCCAGTGCCATACCTGCTCGTCCTGCTTGTAGTAGAGTCCGTGGCTCGCCCATAAGGCGATGTGCTTCTTCTCCAGTCCTTTGCTGACGGAGTAGGGGCGTGAGATGTTTTCGGTCAGGGGTGTTTCCTTGTCGATGCGGTGACGGTCTTTGGCGGGACGGGCACGAAAGCGGGATGTGACCAGTTCGTCCAGTTCGTATTTGTCGCTGTATATACTGACCGTGCCGTAATTGTCACCGCGCACCCATTCGCTCACTTTCGTGCGTAACAGGCGCAGGTCTTCTTCGCTGAGCGACAGGCAGCCGAGACTGTGGTTGGTATATACGGCAATCGTCCGCCCTTTCTGGCGGATGCTTTTCACCTTTACCGGATCCGTTACGGCGTATCCGGATGCGAATGCATTCAGTGAGTCAGCCAACGATTGTGGCGTAACGGCATGCGCCCGAAGGCACATGCCGCACACCATAAACACTATTGCCAGTATTCTTATACTGTTTTTGCCTCGCACAGTTTCTCGCGGATCTTCACATAAATGGTCGTGTCCTTCTTCGAGAAGGCGGTCTTCACATAGCCCATGCCGATACCCTGCTTGGTGTTCGGGAGCATGATGCCGGAGGTGACATTGCCTATTACGTTGCCTTCCGCGTCGCAGATTTCGTAGCCGTTGCGCGGGATGGCGCGCTCCTGCATCACGAAGTGGACGAGTTTGCGCTGTACGCCTTCCAGTTTCTGCTTCAGCAGGAACTCCTTGTCGATGAAGTCCTTGGCGTCGAACTTGGTAATCCAGCCCAGACCGGCTTCGATGGGCGAGTGTTCGTCGTCGATGTCATGCCCGTAGAGGCAGAACCACTTCTCAAGACGCAGGCTGTCGCGTGCGCCGAGGCCGATAGGAGCCAGTCCGTAGTCCTTGCCTACCTCGAACAGGGCGTCCCATATCTGCTTGCCGTACTCTTTCTTGAAGTATAGTTCGAAGCCGCCTGCTCCGGTGTAGCCGGTGTTGCTCAGGATGACTCCCTGCACACCTGCGAAACTCCACTCGCGGAAGCAGTAGTAGGGTATGGCGCTGAGTTCGGCGTCAGTGAGTTTCTGCAGCATCTCGGTGGCTTTCGGTCCCTGCACGGCAAGCTGTCCGTACTGGTCGCTGGCGTTCTCCAGCTGCACGTTGAAACGCTCGGTGTTCTGCTTGTTCACCCAGGCCCAGTCCTTGTCGATGTTGCCTGCATTGACCACCAGCAGGTATTTG
>Ga0310690_10012530_pt1 | contig 10402 bp, 12 predicted proteins | sample AusTroGonzalo_MG_2_FD_207661 | JGI IMG/M metagenome (GOLD analysis project Ga0310690, IMG submission 207661) | Bovine rumen microbial communities from tropical cattle in Woodstock, Queensland, Australia - Gonzalo_04 (v2) (version 2) | ecosystem: Host-associated > Mammals > Digestive system >...
TCCGAATTGTCCTTGTGCGCACCAGTTCGCTTTGTGGTTCCACTGCGCTGAAACTGTGTCCCCGTACAGATCGAATCCGAACATTTTGAAAAGGAAGTCCTCGAAGCCCCGGCAGTCTCCGCACCGTGTGCGCTCATCGTTCGGATACCATTGGCACCCATGACAATTATTATTGTCAAACGCCTTGCACTTTGACTTTATCGACGTTTTATCTGGGCACATCTTGAACCTTTTGCGCCGTTCTGCCGGCGTGCATAGCTCCTCCCAGGCACTGTACACATAGCTCCATCCCACGCACGCAAGCGCCGTCTGCCATATTGCTTCAGATAACGTTATGGTTCCTGCTTCCACCTGTTGCTTCAGGCTGACAATCAGATCATCTACCTGCTTTGCCGTCTGCACGTTCTTTCCTCCTTATCATTATTTGTTCTTTTTTAGCACCACGTTGATCATTTCGTTATACTCTGTCGTGATACCGAACAATGTCGTATAGTCGTTGTATTCCGTCTGGTTTTCTTCTCCCGACATATAGATGATTCTCTTGATTTTTTCCGTATCCACCATCATCGTCTGCGGGTTCATCAGCATCATCATGATTTGCAGTATGTTCATTCCGTTCCGGATGTACAAAAACAGGGCGTCCGTTGTTTCGGCCGCCCAGCTGTTCACCAGCTCTGTTCCATCATTCAGGATCAGCTTCTGCATTCTTTTCGCCTCCCTGTTTCATATCTTTGTTTTTTTTGAATGCTTCTATACATGCGAGCAAGTCCTGTTTGATTTTTTCAAACAGCGGCACAAACTTTATTGCTTCCTCGTGTGTGTAGTTTATGCCGCTGATCATGAATACGTCTTCGTTCAGAAGCTCATTTACCGTTTTTTCCTTTGGTGCCTGTACCATCTCCACCACGTTGTTCTGTTCGGTTGTTTCCTTTTTGTTACTCATTTCTTTCCGCTCCTTTCTTTTTTACCAGTGCATAGAATAACTTCTGCCCGTGCTGAATGGCACGGATTGTGTAGCTGAATACTGTACGCTGAATCTTACTGTCTTCACACCTGATCCTCCTGTGCTTATCTCATAGCAATACAGAGACGCACTGTGTGAGTAGCTTGTTCCGCTGCTCGGCGTTTTGAAGTATTTGCCGGAACCCGGTGTTCCTCCAGATCCGTTGTCATAATAGATTTCATACACTGTATTCCCTGATAGTGTTTGAACACCAGACGGTTCTGTTCCGCTGTGTACGCGAACGCCTCCGGCTTTCAGTGTGTACCATCTGCTTCCGCAGTAGTGCACTGTGTTATTGTGGTCTCTGTAACCAGCAGTTACCCATATTCCCGGATTTAAGTTACCTGCAATATTGCCTGTGCTCTGTTCATACAGCCAGCTTGTATTGTTCGCGTCATATCCGTTGTTATATATTGATGTCGCGTCAACCTCTCTGCGGATAATCCGATGTGTGTTCGCTGAATCTGTATGCGTGACATACACATAACATTTGTTTGCGCTTGGTGTTCCCCATGATCCGGTCTGCGAGTAAAAGTTGATTGTTTTTGTGGCGTTTGCCGTTGTTCCGCTGCTGTTCGTCCGTCCTGTTGTTGACACCGTTACCGCGTTCTGGTTCGCTGTGATTCCTGTTGCAGGCGCTGTTGTCCAGCTCAATGTGTCGCTGATCGTCACCGCTGCCCTGCCGGCATATCCAGCACTTGTTACCAGGCTGGATGCGTCAACATCTGTCTGCGCGTAAACAGTTCCTGATGTTGAAGTTTGCCGCATGAACACCGTCTGTTTATTATTGCTCCAGCTTCCTTTCGTCAGGTACAGTGCTATGCTCTTTGACAGGTTGTCCGTCGTTCCGCTGCTGTTTGTCCGCCCGCTGGTTGTTACGGTTACGGTTCTGCTTGTCGGCGTTGATCCTGACACCGCATTCCATGTCGGATCATTCAGTGTAACAGCTGCTTTCCCAGCATATCCTGCGCTCGTTACCAGGCTGGATGCGTCAACTTCTCTGCGGATAATTCTGTTCCCGTTTGATGAATCTGTATGTGTGACATACACATAACACTTGTTGGCGCTTGGTGTTCCCCACTCTCCAACCTGTGAATACAGGTTTATCGTTTTTGTTGATTGCTCTGCTGTTCCGCTGCTGTTTGTTCTTCCTGTTGTCGTTACCGTTACCGCGTTCTGGTTCGCTGTGATTCCTGATGTTGGTGTTGTTGTCCAGCTCAGTGTGTTGCTGATCGTCACCGCCGCGCTGGCCGCGTTGATCTTCGCCGATGCGTCCACTGATGGCGAGAACACCACGCCCTCGCTATACTGGCCGCTGTTGCCGAATACGGAGCTGATCGGTATTGTCGCCGTGCTTCCGTTCCATGTGACTGTTCCGGCCTGCAGGAGCCGCTCCAGTGTTTCACCTTGCGGGCTGGCCGTCACGGTGATTTTGCCACCGCTCCAACTGCTGGACAGCGTTGTCGTTCCGCTTCCGCCTCCGCCTGCCACGTCAATCTCTATTTCAGAGAAGCCGATATATCCGGTGTCCGGTGTGTATGTGCCGTTTGATGTGATCTTTGCAGTTCCTGTTTTGTCCTGTAGATAGTTTGCTACGTTTACTGTCACATCGCCGACATTAACCGTTGTTTCTCCGTCATCTATCGTTGCTTTCAGTGCAAGCGTTGCCGTCGTTCCGTTCCATGTAACGTTGGCGTTCGGCACAGCTGAAACCAGCGTTGTATATCTTTCTACGCCCTGCGGGCTTGCGCCAACAGTGAACTTTCTATTGCCATCCCATCCGGCGCTCAATGTGGTGGCTCGACTAAAAGACCCTACATCCGTCCATACTGCTTCATAGCCCAGACGCTTTTGCTGCAGTGTGTATGTGTTTCCGCTTTGTGTGATCCTCAGATCATACGGGCATCCGCTCACATAGATCTGCGTGGCTACCGGGGAAGTTGTCTGCCCTACTACCACATTTACAGATCCTGCCAGTATGTTGTTCGCATTGATCGTTCCGATGGCTGCGATCTTGTTAGCGATGTAGTTCGCCGTGATCGTGTCCGCGATCGTCTGGCCCAGCAGATAGATTTTGCTTGCGTCAATCACTGCGGAGCTTTCTCCGCTTTCGTTGATCGCCAGGCATATGCTTGCCGCCGTCACTTCTCCGTCTGCTCCGACTGCTGTAACAACCTGGTTGATCTTCCCTGCTGAAACTTCAAGGTTTCCGGTTAGTATCCCCTCTGCCTCCGTCGCCCGTTCAGCTTCAAGCCTGATTGACTCTTCATTTGCTTCTATGGCTGTTTGTGCTAATATCAAATCTCCGTCTATTGCGACAACCTTGCCATGAATTCCGTCTCCGTCAACGCCCAGCTGTGAAATCCTCGACCAGTCAACCGGATTCCCCTGGCTATCTCTGCCGATTAATCCTTCAGCAATCAGTGTGACGTGTTCGTTTGTGTTTTCAATCCACGCGTGATCTTCTTCACCGTTTTTTGCGTCTGTCTTTACGCTTCTTCCGCTGCTTTTCATCATCCGTGCGATGATGCTTGCCACATCCTCCTGGATGTTTGCCAGCGTTACCGTCGCCACTTCCGGCTCGCGGATCTTGTCCGGATAGTTGATCTGCGTGATTGTCTCCGTGATCGTCGTGTTGTATTCCCGCAGCGGCATGTCGCACATTGCGCCCAGCACAATGTGATCCAGCGGTTCGCCTGTCCCTTCGCTCAGGTCGATTGCGTTCACCGTCACCGTTACGGCCGGCTCACAGTGATTCTCAATCCGCTCATTTGCCCACCGAAGCAGCTCCGCCTTTGTGGTTTTGCTCTGGTCTGTTTCCTGTTTGTCCTTCCTGCCGTATACATTCTCGTTTCTGCTTACGTAATCTCCATCTATTTTCAGGTTGTTTTTCCCTGTCGGATAAAACCTTGTGAACATCGGTTGCCGGTCGATTGTGATCTTTGCCGTCTGCACGTTCCTGCATTCACGCAGCACCACTCCCACTGTCTCCGTCACCGGTGCAAAACTGATCGTAAATGGATAACTGCTGAAATCATAGCTCCACCAGCATTTCTGCAGGCTGCCGCTCACCGTCTCCAGTGCGCTGAACAGATCATCGCCGTTGAAGTTGTAAGGATTGCTTACACTGTAGCTGCAAGTCCCCAGCACCCAATCGCTTTGTCTTCCCAGGATGTATGTGATTGCCTGCTCCGCTGTGCAGGTTGTTCCTCCGCCCATGTCGCTCGGTTTTATTTCTCCGTACATCAGGATGTCGCCCAGCGTTTTGATCGCGTGCTCCAGCACCAGTGTCCGTGTCTGTGTCTCCCGCTGGTCGTCAATGGTCTTCACCCGCCATACAATCCCGGCTCCCGGTTCGTCCATGTCCTGCAGCCATTCGCCCACTTTGATCTCCGGCGCTTCCGGCCCGATGGTCATCCTCGCCGTGCTGTTCCGCTGGTTCAGCGTCAGCGACATGCTTTCCGCTTTGAACCGTTCTTTTTCCGTCAGGCTGTGGCCGTCCAGCAGTTTGATCATACATATCTCCCCTTTGCACTGACGGTGACGATCACGTCACCTCCCGCGCTGTAGCTGATTGCATTTACACCCGGCACCAGGATGAACTCGTCGTCTCCGCTCATGTTTGCCATTTTTGTCGTGCCGTCGCTTTCTATCCTCAACACTTCTACTTCTTTTATGACAGTGTGATCAATTGTCAGGTATCCGTTGTTTGCAATTCCAAGATTTGAAAAACTCATCGTATACCCGTTGATCGTCAGCTCCAGTGTGTTTAGCTCGCTGCCGCTTTTGTTCTGTATTGAAACCTCCGCCAGCGTCTCCGTGTTTCCCGGCACGGTGATCGTGTTGGTTCCCTCGTCGTCCTGTGTCAGTGTTTTTGTTGTTGCTGTCGTGTTTTCCCAATAAGGCTTCTCCATCGCCTCAAACGTCAGCTGATATTCGCTTAACCAGTTTCGCGGGTCGCTGACCTTCTGCATCTGTGTGCATTTCACCCGGATCTGCCTGTTCGGCCGTGTCGTGCTTTTCAGGATGTGCCCGTATCGTGCCCACTTGCTGACCTTTTCCAGTATCTCGTTCCGGTCTGTAAAGTTTCCCTTCCGCACCTTGATCTGGAACTTCACCATCACTTTTTTCTTGCTGATGTGCTGGTTTGTGATCCTGCTGCCGCAAGGATACCTGTCCACCGTCCGGAAGTTCTCATCCACCGGGTCCTCTTCAAACCCGCTGATGATGATCCGCTCGTCCAGGCTGTCCAGCTGCACCTCATCCAGCGATATGCGTCTCGACAGAATCATCTGCCCGTCCTCCTTTATCCAACCTGTGAGGCAATGTAGCCGCTCACGACCGGTGCCACCAGATAGCCGACTGTGTACCGGTCCATCTGTACCCTGATCCCGCCGACTGCCTTTGCCACCGCCGTGCTCATCTGCTCCGGCACCTTTCCGAATGCCGCCACGTCCTGGCTGGTCAGTTTGTCACCTGATGCTGCTGCGGCATATACTCCCGCGTTTATTCCTTCATCCAGTCCTCCCGGCAGCAACTTCCCGCCGTTCTGGCTGTTCATCCAGTTCATGATGTCCTCGATGCTCGCGTCATCACCGAAAACCCAATTGTCGTCCGGCTGGATGATTGCCGTCTCCGGCTGCACGGTCAGTTCGCCGCCGTTGTTTACAAACTCCGCGGCTTCCTCCGCCGTCACATGGTCGCCCAGGTTCCACTGTTCCGCTTCCTGTGCCAGCTTCCACTTTTCGCCGAATTCCTGCCAGAACTCGTTCCAGAACAGAATGCTGTTTTTGCCCGGTGCGGTCATTGCCTGGAACGCCTTGTTGTTTTTCCAATCGGAACTGAATGTCTCCGCGTTTTTCTTGATGTCGTCCGTAACTTCTTTGAAGTCCTGCTCAACGCCCTTGAAAAAATCTCCTCCGTCCCGGATTGCGCGTCCTGCGTTTGTTTCATTCATGAATCTGTCCACAACCACAGGCGCGATGTTTCCAATGGCTGGCATCAGCATTTCATCATTCAGAGCCTTTGTTGCACCGTTTGCCGCTGGTGTCCACCAATGCGTCCTCGGTACGGTTGTCGGTATTGCTGTCGGCGTAGATCCTCCGCCTGTCGTTGTCGGCGTTGTTCCTGTGCTTCCGTTTCCTCCGCCTCCAAACAGCTGCTTGAATCCCCATACGATCTTGCCCATGTTCGAGGCCACTTCCAACAGCTTCAGTCCGGCGAATGCGATCCCGATGCCCTCCAGCGCGTTTATGATGCTGTCTTTGTTTTTTTTGATCCACTCAAAGCCTTCCTTGACCAGGTTCAGCCCGTCGCCCACCGCGCTCACGGCTGTCTTTAGGTCCGTTTTGCTGATTTCTGTGAAGAAAGCCGTTATAGCTTCCTGCAGGCTCTTCATCAGTTCTTTTCCTTCGTCCGTCTGCAGGTATGCGTTGAACTCCGACATCAGATCAGTCAGGCTTTTCGCCAGCACTTCAAACGCCGGTGCCAGTTCGCTCAGTACGTTGATCTTCAGTGCCTGGAACTGGTCGTCCAGTTCATGCAGCTGACTTTGAAGCTCTTCCAACTTGTCAAGTTTCTCTTTTGAAACAACCGGCGCGTCTTCCATTGCTTCCTTGAACGCCTTACTGCCTGCCAGGAACATCGGCTTCAGTTCGTCCCAGCTCTTGCCGAACAGTTTCATGGCGTAATGGTTTTGCAACACGCCGTCGTCCAGCTTCATGATGGCTGCTCCGGCTTCCCAGAACACCGTCTCCAGATCCCTGAATTTTTGTGCCTCGTTGTCATATACAGGAACACGCAGCGCCTTCCATGTCTCCTGCATGTCCGTGTCTTCTTTCAGTTCCTGGTCCTTCTTTTTCTTTGAGTTTGCTGCTTCCTGTTTGGCATCGTCTTCAAGTTTTGTGTGCATGGCTTCCGCCAACTTTTTCCTGGACTTGATTACTGTGTCCAGGTCTGTGTTCACCATTTTCGCCGCGTGCTGCATCTGCTGCAGCTCTTCCACGCTTACGCCGTATACATCAGCAAGCCTTAATTCTTCGTCTCCCCACTCAGCAGCGTCCCGCATCATGTTCCACATGCTCAGCGCCAGCTCTCCGGCCTTTTTGATCGCGCTTTCAAATCCGCTGGTGATCTTGCCGATGCCGCTTGTGATCAGTTCAAAGCTGACGCCCTTGCCCACGCTGCGCACGGCGTCGTTGAAGTCGCTTGCCGCCATGCTTGCGCTGTCGAAGGCTTTCCCGTTCCTGTCCAGCCCCCGCTCGTTGTTGTTCAGTTCCGCCTCCAGGCTCGCCATTGTGGCCTTTGCCCGGTTCAGCTCCGCCTGCCATTTCTCTGCCTCTTTGCTGCCCTCTCCGTATTGCTTCACCGCGTCCTTCAGGGCACCGTCCAGGCTCTTCACGATCTCGTTCTGCTGGTCTATTTCGTTTTTCAGTGCCTTTGCGCGGGTTTCCATCAGCTTCTGTGCGTCGCCGCTTTTCTTGAACTCCGCCTGTGCCAGGCTCAACTGCGTGCCCAGGTTGCGGACGCTGGTCTTCGCGTCATTGATCGCCCGCTTGTATGCCTGCTCGCCGTCCACCGCAAGCGTTGTTTTAATCTCCCTCGCCGGCATTTATGTCTCCTCCTCGTCCTCGTCCCCGTCAAAGGCGGCCTCCTCCTCGTCGCCGATGTCGTGGTCATCGTCGCCTCCGCGCTTGATGCCGTGCTGTTCGTCATCGTATGCCCGCTTCAGCACGTACAGATCGAGCAAAAAGCCGGGCTTCAGCTCCTTCTGTTCCGTCAAACTGACCCCGGCAATCAATCCCCAGGCAGTGACCGCCCGATACGTCAGCCTGCCCCGGTTTCTTTTTTTTCTATTTCCTCAAGGACTGCGTCTACCACTTTGTTTTCGTCCTCGTCTGTCTTTACTTTCATTTTCAGTGCTGCGCGGATGACCTCCCGTGCTTCGCCGATAATGTTCCGCACGTCTGACGGCTGCATCTGTTCCCAGATTTCCTCCGCCTTCACCGGTTCCACGCTCATGATGCTTACCAGCTTCGCCGCCTTCCGCAGCCTTCCTTTTTGCATCATCACCATATCAAACTCTTCCACCATGCACAGCTCGTTTTCCATTTTGTCCCACACCGGCATCGTGAACTGCAGTTCGTATTCTTTTCCTCCGATAATGATCATTGCTTCTTTCCCCTCTCTGATTGCAAAAACCAGGGGCACCGCTTATCCGGTGCCCCTGTTGTCTGTGTTTTAGGTTCCTGTGCTGAACTTGCCGTCCAGCCACGCTGTCGCGCTGGCCATGACCGTGAAGGTCTTCTGCCTGCGGAAACGGTTCTTGCCGTCGCTGCTGTCAAAGACCGCCATGCCCACGCCGTGTATCGGAACCGTGCCCCAGGTGACCGTGGATTCTTTCGTTTTGTCGCTCTCCGTCTGCCGGCTCAGCTGGATCTTCGGATAGAACAGACCCTGGTATTTCATGTTGCCGCCCTTCTTCAGCACACGGACGTATCCGATACCGCTGTACGGCAGTGCCTCGCCGGTGATCACGATATCACCGCTTTCCCCGTCTTGCTCGTAGCCGAACAGGGTTTTCTCCTGGTCGTCGGTCATGTTGTCCACCGTGGTGTCCAGCGTATAGCCGATCACGCTGCCGTCGGTCTCGCAAACGGCGTCGTCCGCGTACATCTTGCCGTCATCCCGCTCCCAGTTCAGGCTCGCCTCAACGGCCTTCATGGTCTGCTTCGTGCCGTAGGTGATGGTGCTTCCGCTCTCCGTGCTGATCGGGGCAGCCACGACATACCGCATTCCAATGGTTGCCATGTTGTTGTCCTCCTTATTTAGCGTTTTCCCAGATCTCCTGCATCACCGGCACGGCGTTCTGTTCCGCGATCCGCTCCGCGTTGTCCACGAAGTGATCGCCTTTCATGTTGCTCCGTCCGTAGTGCAGGATGAACGCTTTCTCAGCGTTCCGCACGCCGTGCGAATCTTTCCCCAGCGGGTAGATCTCCGCGCAGCGCATTCCGTTTTTCTTTGTCAGTTTTACCCCGACAGACTTTGCCATCTCGCCTGTACCGCGGCCGCTCCGGCCTCCGCCGTCGTGGCCCGCCTGGCTGATGGCTTCCCTCCATGCCTTCACGCATTCCTCGCCGCCGGCCTTCAGCATCTCGTCAGCAATCTCGCCGACCTGCTCCCCGGCCATCTCCATTTCGTTGAAGACGTCGTCCAGCCCGCTCCATCCGAGTTTTGCCATGTCAGCACGCCTCACAGTCGAAGATGTGATGGATGTACCCGGTATCGTCTTCGCGGTCCACCAGGTAGCTGAAGGAAATATCGTCCCTCGCTTCCAGGGCCGTGAAGATCGCCGCCGCTGTGGTATCATCCTCTGTCTTCGTAAACCGATCTATCTGGAAGTGCTGGATGTCCTCATGCTTCCCGTCTGAGAAGATGTTCGGCATCCCCAGCTCATACCAGACCGAATACGCGTCACCCTTTTTGCTGGATTCATACCGTTCGATGGTCGGGTCTACGCTGACAAGGAAGGTTTTGATTTCCGCGCATGTCATGCTTTGACCACCTCCAGCGTCAGGTCAGTGATCGGCTCGCCGCTTTCCTCGTCCACTCCGTGCCAGGCGCGTGTCACCTCGAAAACCTCATCGGCTTCCGGTCTCTCCGCGTCGCTGAACACTTCCAGCTTCACCCGGTCATGGTTGGCGATGCTCCGGTTCTGCAGTATGCGAACCCTCGCGGCGGTATTGATCTCCTCCCGGTGCTCTGTCGGCCGCGCCGGTGAGGTTTCAAAGTTCAGCTCCCCGTAGTAGCTTTCGTGGAACAGCACATCCGTCCAGTTCGGCTTACTTCCGGCGGTCGCTGTGTTTGTCTTGCGGAAGACTCTGCAATATCCCGTGTCCAGGATCATGCGTTGTCCCCCCTCTTCTGGCTCAGCCAGCGCTCTCTGCGCCTCAGCCGCAGCCACTCCGGCATTCCGGCGGTCTTGTCCCGGTTCTGGTACTGCCATACGGTGTAGTCCACCAGGAGCATCATGTCATCCGCCGAATCGGTGAGGGTTATGCCGTTCTTCTTCAGCTCTCCCTCCGCCGCGTCGATCCGTCCCACCAGGTATTCATCCAGCGTTGTGTCCGCCTGCGCCCGGTTCAGCCGGGTCTTCACCAGCCGGAGTGCCATCAGTTTGTCAGGCATCCTTAACCCTCCCTTCTCTGTTGTTTCAGAAATACTTCTTCCGTTGCCAGGCTCGTCCCGCAGTGCGCAACCTTTGCCCGGCTGTCGCACCACAGCGTCGCGCCTGCCTCTCTTGCCTTCAGGCAGAACGTAAAGTCCTCACCGAACCCCAGGATCGGGAAGAACGGCGACGGCCCGCATTTCCGGATCAGGTCGGTGGTCATCATCACGGCC
>Ga0310690_10012531_pt1 | contig 10401 bp, 10 predicted proteins | sample AusTroGonzalo_MG_2_FD_207661 | JGI IMG/M metagenome (GOLD analysis project Ga0310690, IMG submission 207661) | Bovine rumen microbial communities from tropical cattle in Woodstock, Queensland, Australia - Gonzalo_04 (v2) (version 2) | ecosystem: Host-associated > Mammals > Digestive system >...
GCAGGATATCTTACCATCGGTGGCGATAATCAGTATCCGGGTGACGCTCTCATAAATGGCAACATCAAGATAGGAAAGTTGCACATTACCGATAATGATAGTGGAAATGAGGTTGCTTGCTTAGTCCCTGCAATAGATGATGCAAGTAGCGATGAAGTTGTTGGTTTCTATGATGAAACTAATGATGTTTTCTACACATCTGACGGTACAGCCCCTTGGATTGCAGGACCCGAAATCCTATCCATAGGAACAGACCCCACTTCTGCCGTAGTTGATGCAACAGGAGACACCATCAATATTTATGTGGGAACCGAAAACTCTTGGGTAGCAAATCCAACAGGAGGAACTTGGTGGTCTTTAAGTGATACGGGTGGTACGGGTGAAGCAGATATTACGCTTACAGTTAGTGCGAACACCGCATCATCAACAAGACAGGACGCTATAACCTTTATTGATACCAACACCACAGATGAGGTTGTATTCTCCATAAATCAAAATGGGGTAAGACCCGCAGGAGGACAGCCTTTCTATTTCGGTGGAGTTGAAATCTATGAGGCATACATCGGTGAGACAGCCCTCACAGAGGCTTATGTGGGTGAAGAACTCGTATTTGCCGAAGGAGCCTATACTTTTGTAGTAAATACCCTTTTAGGAGCAGCAGTTGGCCAATATTGGGAGTTTGCGATGGCAGACCAACAGGGTAACTTCTCAGCACTATACACAAGTACTTGGGACGATGTAAATCAGGAGGCAGTCAATTCACTTAATGTATCACAGGGATTTACTTGGAGTTTGACAACTGACCCTAATGACGGTACGAATACACTCACAATAAGCGGTCCATTTGACCCTAATGAGTACTACGATGTCCATTTCTATGGTACAGACTCAGTTCAAGGTAGTTGTTGGTCCGCTGATAATTGGGACGGAGTTGAATTCACCGCTGATACCATTACAATTAGTTCCAACTACGAAGGAGACTTGGACCAAGAGTGCGAATGTACTGCACAAGGCGGTGTATGGGACGGTAGCGAGTGTATCTTCCCTGAATCTTCTTCATCATCAGGCTCAGAGGAAGGGTGTAATGGAGACCCTGAGTGCGAGTGTTACGAGATGGGATGGGTATGGGATGGAGCAAACTGCAACCCACCTGACCCTTGCGGTGGGGACCCTGAGTGCGAATGTACTGCACAAGGCGGTTGGTGGGACGGTAGCGAGTGCCACTATGAAGAGCCATCTGAGTCAGAAGGATGAGAACAGCCCTTATAGCAATAGCAAAATGTGAAAGCCAATACATAAAGGAGTGGATAGACCATCACCTTAGTGTTGGCTTTGACACTATTATAGTGGCTGATAATGACGATGAACTGCTCCTGTCGGGATATTCATCAGATAGGGTAATTATAGAGGACTTCACAGGTGTTGAAGGAGTGCAGGTCAGGGCTTATTCCCAACTATTCCAAAGGTACAGGAAGGACTATGATTGGATATTCTTTTGTGATATTGACGAGTTCCTGATAATTGAGGATGGTAGGGATGTAAATACCTTCCTCTCATCCTTTCCACAGGATGTGGATACCATAAGGCTCAATTGCAAGCATTTTACCGATAATGATGAACTTGATGTAATAGATGGTGATTACAGCGTCCTAACCCGCTTCCTGACCCCTATATCGGTGGAGCAAGACCGATTCTGTAAATCCTTTATCAACACAGGTGTAAAACCCCTCTTTCCAAAGATATGTGGGCATGGGTGCTATGACGAAACTTTCAAGGCTATAGATGCGGAAGGAAATCCCTGCGGTAATGAGAAGAAAACAGATAAGGTAGTCCATAAAGTTGCTTGGGTAAATCACTACAGGACGAAGACCATAGGCGAATATATGCGTCAAAAATGGAATAGAGGTGGAGCGAATAAGAATCCATACAGATATAAGGATTGGACCAAGTACTTTTTCATCACCAACAGCAAGACAAAGGAGAAAATAGACTACGCAAGGAAGATAATAAGCGAGAATACCCCGATTTCATAGATTTCGGGGATTTTTGTTTCATGGCTGCTACTTCTTTCACTATTAGTATAAATAAATGTGAATATGGAAAAAGAGATAAGACAATACAGTATTGAATTCAATGCTGCTCCCGACAGTGCGGTAATTGAAGGAAGGGCTATCCCTTTCAACATCGCATCTCCTAACAGGGAAGGTTTCAGGGAAATGATACTACCCGAAGCAGTGGAGGGTGTTATTGAAAACAGCGATATTTTCATGCTCTACAACCATGACAGAAGCAATGGTTTCCTTGCACGAAGCAAGAAAGGCAAAGGTAGTCTCAAGATTGATGTAAGGGCTGATGGTGTTTATTTCTCATTTGAACCCGGTAGGGATAACCTCTCACTTTATATCAAAGACAGAGTACAGAGAGGAGACCTTGATGAGATGTCTTGGGCTTTTACTGTTGCTGAGGACAGATGGGTAAAAGCCTCTGATGGTATTTATGATAGGACCATCTGCAAATTTGAAAGGCTCTATGATTTCTCTATTGTTGACCAGTCATATTATGGGATTGAGAATGCTGTGAAATGTGCCCGCTTCGCTGAAATCCAAGAGGAAGAAAGAATTGCCAATGAAGAGGCAATGAAAGAGGCCGAAAGGATTGAGCAGGAAAAGAGGGAGGTTGATGAAGCAGAGAAACAGGCTAAGTTGGATGAGTACTATCGTCAATTAAGAGCCGAGTATGAAGATGCTCTCAAAAAGGCTGATGAGATGAATAATCAGTGAGCGGACAAAAATAATCCTATATAGTTAAAAGTATCTACTTATGAAAGAACTTGAATTAAGAGAAAGACTTATCAATCTCAAAGAGGAACTTGAAAATGTCATAGCCAATGGCGAGGCAGAGAAGAGGGAACTCACAGAGGAAGAGACCAATAAGATGGCTGAACTCCGCTCACAGATTGATGAGGCAGAAAATGAATTAAAGGCGATGGAGGAAGAAAATCGCAAAATCGCAGAAACACAATTAAATAACAGAAATAAAGAAAATAAGAAAATGGAATTAAGGCTTTTTGATTTAGTAAAAGAAATCGCTGAGGGCAATGTATCAGAGGAACATCGCTCTTTCGTAAAGGGCAATGCCATTGATTTCCGTGCTGCTATTCAGGCAACAGCAACAGGAATGGGTGAGGAGAATGTTCCTACCGATAAGGCTCCCCTTGAACTTGCTATCCGCAACAACACCGTCCTTGACAAACTCGGTGTTACTTGGTTCTCAAATGCAGTAGGTGACATTGAAATCCCTAAGTATCACGGCTCCAATGTTTATTGGGCAGACAGTGAGAATGCAGACGCTGCTGACGGTGCATCAGGCTTCACAACTGTAACTCTCTCACCTAAGAGACTTACCGCTTACATCACCATCTCTCGTCAATTCCTCGCTCAGTCACCTGAGGACGCTGAGGGTATCCTCGTCAATGACCTCGCAAGGGCTATCGCTGAGAAGATTGATATGACTGTCTTCGGTGTAGGTTCAGGTAGCACTGCACAGCCTGCAGGTCTCTTCAATGAGGCTGCATCAGGAACCCTCGCTTCAATGACCTTTGACGATGTTCTCGCACTTGAGAATAAGGTTGAGGAGCACAATGGAAATGACTTTGTATTTGTCACTTCTCCTAATGTTAAGTATCAACTTCGTGGTACTCAGATGGCATCAGGTCTTGAGATGGTATTTGACAAGGGCGAAATTGATGGTCGCAGGACTATTGTTTCCAACTCTGTCGCAAAGGGTGGATTGCTCTGCTTTGACCCTCGTGACCTCGCTGCTGCTTCTTGGGACAAGGACGGTATGGTCATCATAGTTGACCCTTACTCACTTGCAGGTAAGAACCAAATCAAGGTTACTGTAAATTATCTCTTTGATGCAAAACTCAAAGGCGATAGAATTGCTACTCAGATTTTTGAATAATTCCTTTCACTCAACATATGCCTTATGTATATAGACCTTGACTATGCAAAAAAGCATCTCAACATTGAGCCTGATTTTACCGAAGACGATGAGTACATTCTTGGACTCATTGATGTGGCAGAGCAGGCTGTCAGGGTACATGTAAATGAGGACTTTGATAAACTTGCGGAAAACAATGGGGGATGTCTCCCATCCCCCCTTTCCCAAGCAATGTTGCTGATGATTGGTAATATGTATCAAAACAGAGAACCTGTCGGGACTAAAAATGCTGAACTTCCCTTTAATTACAGATATTTAATTGACTTATACAGAAACTATTATAACTAATGATTTACAGCGGGCAATTGACAGAAAAACTTGATTTCTACCGAGTAGTGGAAAGACAGAGTGAAAGTGGTTTCAAACACTCCGAAGAAGTCTTTATGTTCTCTGTCCGTGCTGAAAGGACAAAGAACAAAGAGAACTATATAGTTGATGCTGATGAACTGTTCCACTCAACCGAACTTAGATTTAGGATTAGGTACCGCAAGGAAATTGAAGAAACAAACATAGTGGTGTATAAAGGAGATAGATATCGTATTACAAGTATTGATGAATACAAGAAGGAGAACCAATTGACAATAATGATTTCAAAGATAAATGAATAATGGTCTGCTATAATACAAGTTGCAATTCTTACCAAAAATGGTTTGTCGGGAATGACATAAGGTCAATCCTACTTGCTGATGAAGCAGTTGCAGAACAGGTCGGAAATCATGTTTATCCTTGTGTTGCTCCTGAGAATACGGAAGGAGATTTCATAATCTATTTCCGTCAGAAGTACAGCAAATCTTCAACCAAGATGGGTGTGTATCAGGATGAATGCCAAGTGGCGGTTGTAGCAATATCAGATAACTATGACAATGCAGTCGCACTTGCTTCAAAAATTGACAATGCTCTAACAGGTCCTCAAGTTGTCGGGGACGGAGTAAGAATTAAGTTGGAATTAGTTGATAGTATGGAAGTGTATGACGACAACAAATATATTGAAACTCTTCTATTTGAAATAAAATAATGAAACAAATACATAGATAAAAATGGCAAATTGGAATGAAAATAGCGACCTTATCCATGGCGATAACCTATTGCTCTACTTAACAAGCGGTAAGACTGTTGTTGCTTATGCCACTTCCGTCTCCGTACAGGTAGATAGTGAGAGCATTGATACTTCTTCAAAGTTCTCTTGTAAGTGGGCTTCTGCAATGGGAGGTAAGGCTTCTTACACTCTATCATGCGATGCCTTGTACTCAAGTAATGCAAGTGGTATCTCATTTGACAAACTCTTGGAGTTCATGGTTAGCGGAGAGCAGGTAGAATGGTACCTCGGTGAGGAGCAGGAATACAGCGGAAGTTGCGTAACTAACCCTCACACTCTTGACACAACCAAGACTTACTACAATGGTAAGGCAGTTGTTACTTCTTGCTCACTTGAAGGTGGTAACAATGAGATTGCCTCTTGTTCAATCACCATGACCGGAGCGGGTGAGATAATGAAAAATAACCAACAGATTTAAGCGGTTATTCAGATGTAAAGACGAAGGGGTGGCAATTCGGCCACCCCTTAATTATTTTATGAAGCATACTTCCATTTATATCCTCCTGCTTGTCTGAATTGTCCTTTACAACAGGACCAAATTGATTGTTTGGATATGCCAAGTTCTTTTTGTGCCTGCTGCATACTATTCCAAGTTCTTATATAATTACCATCCAAATCCATTTGGATTACATTCTTTCCTTTAAACCAAGTTTTAGAACATTTTTCTTTTTGCTTTTCAGACATCGGAATTCCTTTATTGTACGCTTTTTGACCCTTCACAAACCTGTATGGCTTTCCCGCTTCAATAACTATTTTTCCATCTTGTTTCCTTTTCTTCTGTGAAATTGACATTTTTAATCTTGTTTCTTCAGAAGCATGACATCCAAGATTACCGAGTCCCCCGGCTTTAAATTTATACACATTGGGTCTGTTTCCCATAGATTGCCAATTATTTCTCTTTCTCTTATATTATTCTCTTCTCCACTATTATTATATTCTAATATTTCTTTAATAATGGTTTCACCTTCAACAGGAGGATATTTTTGATAATATTTTTTCAATATAGTACCCGAGCCATAGTACTTATGGTTCATTTTTTTAACACTTCTTTTGCCAATATAATAATGGTCTTTTAATTCTCCACACAGGCAGGTTATTTTATAAATATAATGTATCATGCCTAAACCATGCATGATTTATTTGTAAAAAACAAATTGTCGGCTTGCCCCATCGCTTTATCTAAAAAGAAGTATATGAAGTGGTGGTTTAAGAAGAAACAGGTTGAGAAACAACCTGTGAAGAAGGTGAAGATGGATTTCTCTAAATACAGGATGCGATTGTCAATAAAGGCAATCTGTATGTATGAGAGAATGACGGGTATGTCTTTCTTTGATTTCACAGTAGATAATATCTCAATGCTTTTGTATTGTACTTTTTACACAAGTAATGAGTTAAATATCAAGTATGAAACTTTCTGTGGAATTATGGAAAATGAGCAGATAGCAAATTGGGTTGCAACTCAGTATCGGGATATATTAAGTGTGGTTCAACAATATCCAAAGAAAGAAGAAGCGGTACAGAGCGAAGAGAATGGTAGGGAGGAAAAAGAAAAGATGACGATGACTGACCTTGCGACATCGCTTATTGTTGATTACGGGGTAGATGCACACTATGTGATGTATGAAATGGATTTATGGGAAATTGAGCCTCTATATCAAGCCTGTGATGCAAAGGTCAAAAGGAGATATGAAGAAGAGCGTCTATGGGCTTATATAGATGTAATGCCGCATATAGACGGAAAGAAGGTTAAAGGTCCCGAGCAACTACTTCCATTCCCTTGGGAAAAAGATGTGAAGAAGAAGAATGTGGAAGAAGGGCTTAAGAATAACCTGTATGCGGTACAGCATACGATAGGAATGAACATAGACGATATTATAAAGAATGGCAAAAAGTGATTTAACAATAACACTTGATGAGAAAGATTATCAAAAACTGACATCCCTTCTTAATGGTATGAGCAAGATAGACCAAGATAAGGCCATACAATATGCTTTGAACCAAGGAATGCAGGTAATTGTCGCTGCGGGAAAAACAAATTTATCCACACGAAATAAGGTGGTTACAGGAAATTTGAAAAGGTCTTTCGCGCTTAGGGTGAATAAGAAAAAGGCATATGCTTTAGGGGGGTTCAAGAGGTCTGCTCCAAAGAAAGGAATTGAGGGTGGTAATCACGCTCACCTTGTGGATAGAGGTACCAATAAGAGATGGACAAAAACAGGGGCATACAGGGGTAGTGTTTCAAAAGGAAATCCCAATACAGGTTCAGGATTTTGGACCGATGCAGTAAATAGCCAAGGACCTGCGGCATTAAATAAACTAATGGATGCAGTATATGACGCTTTGGAAGAAATAATCAAAAGAAACAGTTAAAATAATATGGCTAAAAACAGTATGAACTTTAATGCTTCACTTCGCTTGAACTCCAAGGATTTCAAAAAGGGTGTGAGTGATGTGCAGAAGTCTTTACAGGGGTTGAAATCATCATTTCTTTCCCTTGCAGGAGCATTGGGTGCAGGATTAGGCTTTACACAACTTATCAGTAATTTGAAAGACACCGCTGTTCAACTCTCAGTGGCAAAGAATACATTAGAGAATGTTTCAACTGTTACGAAGGAATGGAGCGATGGAGTAAATAAAGGTACAGTCACCATTAAGAACTATAGTGAAAACCTTGCCTTTGTAAAGAAATTGGCAAATGACTATTCTCAGGACCTTGTGGCATTGATGCAGAACTTTGCACAGTTCCACGCTGCTTGTGAGAAGACAAACCTTGACCTTGAAAATCAAAAGATGGTTTTTGAAAGTCTCACAAAGGCGGCTGCTTACTACCATATGAGTGCTGACCGAACCAAAGACATGATGAATGCTATTACGCAAATGATGTCTAAGGGAAAGGTTGCTGCTGAGGAACTTAGGCGACAATTAGGTAATGCATTGCCCGGCGCATTTAACTTAATGGCCGCTGCATTGGGCGTGTCTAATGCGGAACTTGATGATATGATGAGGAAGGGACAAGTTCTTGCTGCAGATGCTCTTCCTCGCTTCGCTGCGATGTTGAATACAGTTACCAAGGATGCTGACTTTAACTCATTGCAGATGTCCCTCAATAGGTTAAAGAATACTTGGTATGAACTTGTTGAGAATAGTGGTGCAGAAGGAGCATTTAATACCATTGTCAATAAGGCAAATAATGTCCTTGCTTCCATCAGTAGAAACATAGACACCATAAAGGACCTTGCTAAGGGACTTGTAACAGGTATTTTGTCATATAAACTTTTTGATACGCTCAAGAAAAGGGGTGATGCTTATTTTGCAGGTCTTGAAAAGCAACTTACAATGCTTGGTAAGGAGTATAAAAAAACTCTTGATACTATTATAAACAACAACACGGGTAGTGCAATGCCCGCTGTGAATTTCTCCCCTTTAATGGGTGGCGGTGCTCTACTTACACGGGGTACAAGTAACAAGGAAATGATAAATGCGGTTATCAAGTACAATGATAACCTCATACAGACCGCAAATTTAAAGAGGGAGATAAGTGGCATTAAGATGATGGGTGACGATGAACTTGCCCGTCTTGCTGCATATACTAACAAATTAAAGGCGGCACAGAATACAACAGTAAGTTTCTCTGCCAAAGTAAGTGGTATTTTCAAAACTTTCACAGGAGCATTAAAGAGTATTGCAATGCAGGTTGAGGGCATCCTTATGTCAATGGGTGCTATGGCTGCTGTAAGTGCAATTATCGGTGCTTTAACTGCTATATACTCTCATTTAAAAAAGATTAGGGAAGAGTGGCAGGCAATAAACAATATTGTTGAAGATTACCATAAAGAGGTAAAAACCATTGATACAAGTGTTGCTGCACAGGAAAAACTTCTTAGGAACAATCTTTCAATCCTTCAAGATACTACTGCAACCGAAAGGGAAAGAATAAATGCTTTGAAGGAAATCAACAAGCAGATGGGTACTACCTTTGACAAAACTGCTCTTGATGAAACTAAACAAGCATATAAGGATATTGTAGCCGAAGTAGATAGATGGTGTGAAGCCACTAAATTACAGGCAAAAATTCAAGTCCAAGCAAGAAAGGGTGCAGAAGCAGAGGCACTTATAGAAGAGAAGAAGGCGAACATCAAGGCAAATGAGGCTAAGATGGCCAATTTCAAATGGTGGGACCAACAGGGCCGAGAGCATCAGGGTGTTGACCCTAATTCTTGGGGAGACAAGGCAGAGTTCAATAAACTCCGCAGGGAGATAGATATGGATAATGCCGCAATATCCAAACTCAAGCAAGTAGTAGATGAAGCCGATGCAGCATTGAAAGAACTCGGTGTTTCCCTTTATGACCTATATGATGAAGGTCTCGGTGGAAATGGTGGAGGTGGCGGTGGCGGTAAAGCCAAGGGCCTTGCCGATATCTTTGATAAGTTCAATAAAGAAAAAGATGAACTAATCAATAAACTTAGAGAACACGCTATAGCCCAAGAGGAGTATAATAAAGAACTTGATAAGTTAAATACTAAGTTTTGGGAGGAAGCCGCAGCAACAGGAGAACTATCCATTGAGGAAATAATCAAAAAGATTGATAAGGGCAAAACCCTTACCGCATTAGAAAAGTGGTATAAGGAGTTAAAGGATGCCGCTGAGGAAGCAGCAGAGAGAGTACTTCTTGACGGAGTTGCAGAGCAAATAGTTAAGGATATTGACGATGCTATTGATAAGGAAACCAAAGCACTCCAAGATGAGATGGATAAATGGGCTGAGAAAGCCGATAAAATCTCACAGGCGAATCTTGAAGCATCGCTTACCGAAAAACCACAAAGAGGTAAAAGAGACAGCCTATTTGACTACAAGAGCAAGAGTAGTCAGATAATGGGTGCAGAGGCTGAGGTGGCAAAGGAGTATGCAAAGGCACTTGAAGACACAATTGAAGAAATTAAAAACAAGTACGAGAACATAGCCGATGCCTCCGAGGAGATAAGGAACAAACTTACCCTATGGGAGAATGAATTAAGGGCAGTAAAGAAAGAAGCATCTTCCCTTGAAGAGGCTATGAGATTAAGGCAGATAGAGGAAGATATTGAAAACCTCAAGAAGTCTCTCAGTGACGCATTTAGGGGTGGTTTCAAAAACCTCGCTCAATCCACAGACAGAATTGTCAAGGGAATGGTCACACTAAGAGAAACCCTTGATGATACAGATACAAGCGGTTGGGAAAAGTTTATGGCAGTTTTCAATGAACTCACACAGATTGTTGAAACCTTTATGAGTCTAATGGAAACCATAAACACTATACAAAA
>Ga0310690_10012533_pt1 | contig 10399 bp, 5 predicted proteins | sample AusTroGonzalo_MG_2_FD_207661 | JGI IMG/M metagenome (GOLD analysis project Ga0310690, IMG submission 207661) | Bovine rumen microbial communities from tropical cattle in Woodstock, Queensland, Australia - Gonzalo_04 (v2) (version 2) | ecosystem: Host-associated > Mammals > Digestive system >...
GAAGGTATAGGTGAAAACTTCACCGGAGCCCTCCGCTTCGCCCACGATGTTCCATTTGACTTCCTTGGCGTCAGCGGAAGTGAAGGTATAGGTCAAGCCCGAGCACTCATAGGTGAACGAGATATCCGGAATCGGTTCCAGGTCCAGGTCCCCAAGGCGCACGCAGGCCGTCTGGGAGCCGACCATCAGAGCAAAGGCCGCTAAGAATATGCTGATCTTTTTCATGGCAGTGTCTTATTTATAAGCTTCATTCTGAGTACATGCAGGGTTGTTGAGGATTTCCTGCTGGGGAATCGGGCAGATGAGCCGTCCATAGTCATACTTCGTGGAGACACCCGGCGCGTTGAGACCCGGGGCCTGGCCCGTGCTCTGGCCGTTGACATAGTTGGTGTGGAATCCCCAGTAGTTGCGGATGACGTCCTTCTTGTTGCGGAGCAGGTCGTAGATACGGAAGCCTTCGAACGATAGTTCAATGCGCTTCTGGGTCAGGACCAGGTCAACCAGGTTCGTCTTGATATCGGCGGAAGTCAGGTGATAGTCCTCCTTCTTGAAACCCTTCCCGGCCGCCGCATCGTAATCCATGCGATGGTCGATGATTTCGTTCAGGTCGGCCAGGGCGCCCGCCTCGTTCTTCAGGTGCGCATAAGCCTCGGCACGGTTGAGGTAGACCTCAGCCAGACGGAGCAGCGGATGCGAGCAGAGCGTCGCGATGCCATCCTGCCAAGTGTGCTTGGAGCAAGGATAGAGGATCAGACCGTTCTTCAGATAGGGATCGCAGACGAAGCTGAAACGGCAGTCCACGTCGATGTACTGCTCGTTCTCGAAGTTCATGTCCTCGAGCAGGGGCTTGCTGTAGCCTTCCTCGCCCCAGCAACCGGAGGCGCCATTGTAGATCATCGAAGCGACCGCGGCACTGCCCTGGTCGTCGGTGGCAATCATGCGCATGCACCAGATGGTTTCGTCGCGGTTGTAGGTCTCGGTGAAATAGCTCGGGAACTTCTGGGCGGACTCGAGCGCATACTTGCCGCTGTTGATCACCTTGGTCGCATAGTCAGCGGCCTTCTGCCAATCCTGCGTGAAGATGTACACGCGGGAAAGCATGGCCTGGGCGGCGCCCAGGGACGCAAAGCCCTTGTTCGCTTCCCGATCGGGGAAGGAACCTTCCGTGAAGTCCTGCTCGGCCTTGGTGAGCAGGTCGATGATCTCGGCATAACTCTCAGCGACCGTCGAGCGGTCCTTGAGTTCCGAGTCGGAGCTGTCCTTACGGAGGATGATGCCCAGGTCGGACGTAGCGGTGGCCGGATCGTACTGCTTGGCATAGTTCTTCAGCAGGGCATGCATGCAGAAAGCCTTGAAGAATTCGGCCTCACCGCGCAGATAGACGTCCTGTGCCGTCAGCTCTTCCTTCTGGGCGATGGTCGCGAGGGCAACGTTGCAAGAATAGATGAGCTTGTAGTTGAGGGCCCAGAAGCTGCGGAAGTTTCCGAGAACAGGGGAACGCTCTTCGTAGCGGAAGATCATGTTGAGGTCGTCGGAGGTCTCGTGACCGTAGACGACATCGTCGGAAGCGAAGTCGGCCAGCTGGTAATACTGACGGCCCCACCAGTAGTTGCTTTCATCGGTATCGTCCTTCATGGTGGCGTAGCAGCCGTTGAGGATGTCTTCCAGGCCCGAAGGAGATGCGGTCATCTGCTCACCGGTCAGGGAATCGGCGGGAGCGATGTCGAGATTGCAGGCCGTGAACAGGCAGCTTGACACTGTCAGGGCGAGCAGGTATGTAATTATCTTTTTCATGGGATTCCGAGTTTAGAAAGTGAAGTTGACCTGGAAAATGTACTGCCGCTTGTTCGGATAGCGGTCATCGATGCCCTCGATGGTACCGATCAGACCCGATCCGGTCATGTCCACTTCAGGGTCGCCGCCCCAGACGGTCGTGAACGTGGCCACGTTGTCGCAGGAGAGCGAGAGCGTCAGCGAGTTGTTCTTCATGATCGACTTGGGAAGCGAGTAGGACAGGGTGATGTTGCGGATCTTGAAGTAGTCGCCGCGCACGAGATAACCCGTGTGATAGAGGGTGGCCGGCGCATAGGCGGGCGAGCCGATGGTGGCTTCGTCGCCGGGACGGCGCCAGATCTTGTCTTCATTGGAAGGCAGCAGGGAATTCTCGACCCAGATGGCCAGCTCGCTGGCGCGGCTGCGGCCGTAGAGCTGATTACCCCAGACGAAGTTGCTGTTGGCCGACAGCTTGAAGTTCTTCCAGCTGAAAGCCGTCGACAGACCGCCCTGCCAAGGAATGATCGGAGATCCCGCCTCGATGTAACGGGCGGAGGCGTAGTCGGTGGTCTTCTGGCCGTTCTCGTCGATATACAGGTTACGACCGGTCTGAGGGTCGACGCCGGCATATTCGCGGAGATACCAGGTAGCCAGCTCGCCACCGTCGTGGTAGACCTGCGAGACGCCGGAGTAATTCGACTTGGTGACGGTCACGCCTTCGCCGAAACCGGTCAGCCAGTTCTTGTTGTAGGCGATCTCGAAGTCCAGGTCCCAACGGAAGTCACGGGTCTTGACCGGGGTCGTCAGGGCCGCGAACTCAAAACCGGTATTGACGACGGAACCCAGGTTCTGCCACTGCTGCGAGAAACCGCCGGACGGGGGAAGGTCGCGATAGACAAGCAGGCCGTTGGTCTGGTTGCGGTACCAGTTCATGTCGAGAGACAGCCAGTCGCGGATGCCGATCTCGGCACCGACGTTGAACTGGTCGGTCTGCTCCCACTTCAGGTTGGAGTTCGCCATCTGGGTAGCCGTGGCGGCGGAGTGGTTGTCATACTGCGTGCTGTAGGAGAACGCCTCGAGATACTTGCTCGCGCCGATGTCCTTCATGCCGGTCTTACCCCAGCTGATCTTCAGCTTGAGGTTGGTGATGGCCGAAGAGGTGAAGAATTCCTCGTTGCTGACCACCCACGCCGCCGAAATGCTCGGGAACATGGCCGTGCGGTTCTGCTTGTTGAAGGTCGAGGACTGGTCGATACGGAACGAAGCGTTGAGGAAGTACTTGTTGGCGTAGTTGTACGCGGCCTGGGAGATGAAGGACTGCATGCCCGTGACCGACTTGGAGCCGGCGACGTCCTTGCTGTCGGAAGCCACGCTCAGCACATACAGGCCATACGGGAGGCCCTTGCCTTCACCATAGACATACTGGTACCAGGAGCGCTGGGCCTCGTAGCCGGCGAGGGCGTCGAAGGAGTGATTGCCCCACTCTTTCTTGACCTTGAACATGTTGGTGCTGATGCCGCCATAGTCGAGCGACTGCTCGCCTTCCACCTGGTCGCCGGGCTGCATGTATTCCACGTCAGCCGTACGATGGTAGTCGAAAGTGGCGGCGCTGGCACTGGCACGGGTCTGCGACACGAAAGAGAGCCAGGGAGTAATCTGAGCCTGGAGCACGAAGTCGTAGTCCACGCCGAAGCTCTTGGATGTGCGGGAATCCTTTTCCCGGTCGGAATAGCCGATCAAGGGGTTCTTGTCGTAGCGGGAGAAAAGGTCGGTACGGCCGGTGAAAGGAACGAGGTTGCCTTCGGAGTCGTACGGGCTGTCCCATGCCACGCCCTGGAGCACGTAGTAAACCAACAGGTCGTCCGGCTGGTCCTGCTTGTCGGCCCAGACGTTGAGATTGTTGGTGATGGTCAGCCACTTGGTAAGATACATCGTGTTGTTGGAACGCGCGTTGAGTTTCTTGTAGCCGGTGTACTTCAGCGTACCCTGTTCATCGTAGTAGGAAATACTGTTGTAGAAGGAATTCTTGGACGACCTGCCGGCAACCGAGAGGTGATGGCTGTGGAGCAGCGCATTCTGGTAGACCAGGCCGCGCCAGTCCGTATCGGTGTCCATTACCGACTTGGGCGCGACCGCCTGCATGGCGACGTCGTCCACGAGGCCCGTCTCCGGGTCGCGGTAATATTCGCGGTAGTACTGGTACAGCTGGCGGGAGTTCATCAGGCGCTGGCGGCTGAAATCGGCCTGGGCCATACCAATCGCCGACTTGAAGTTGAACTGCAGCTGATCGCCCTTGGCTTTCTTGGTGGTGATGACGATCACACCGCCGTTGGCCTGGGCGCCGTACATACCGGTGGAACCGGCGTCCTTCAGGACCGTCACCGTCTCCACGTCGTTGGGATCATAGGATCCGCCGATGATACCGTCGACCACATAGAGCGGCTCCTGCGGAGCGTTCATGGAAGAAGTACCACGGATGCGGACGGAGGCCGAGGAGCCCGGCAAACCGCTGCTGTTGATGACGGAGACACCGGCCACCTTGCCCTGGAGCATGTGGGTAATGTCACTGGTCACGACATCCTTGAGCTTCTCTTCGTTCACGACCGCGACGGCGCTGGTGATTTCACCTCTTGTCTTGGAGGAATAGCCCATGACGACGACTTCGTCCAGCAGCTGCTGGTCTTCATCCATGGACAGATTGATCGTCCGCTGGTTGCCCACGGCAATCTCTTCGGTCTTGAAACCGATGCTGGAGAAAATCAGGACGGAATTCGGACCGCTGACCGTGATGGAATAATGACCATCCATGTCCGTGATCACACCGTTCATGGTTCCTTTCTCCATGATACCGACACCCACAAGCGGCTGGTTGTCACCGCTTGACTTGATCTCACCCTGTACCGTGACCTGTGCGAGCAGCACCGGTCCGACAAGCAGGGACAAGACTAGAATTAGTGTTTTTTTCATAAAAAGAAATATTAGAAATAGTTGGTTAATAGTCATAGATTTTGACGCCGCTCACTACCCTGGAAATGGTACCCCGGACGGACGGATGGTCCGGATCCAGGCCCTTGGACAGCGAGAAGAAATAACCCAGGACCTGTCCCACGAGCACATAGGGGACGATCTTGTAATCCCCTTCCACGGGGCCCGGAGCGTCGATTTCCAGATCGACACCTTCCGTCATGCCCGAAGCGGCCAGGGAGACGACGATCTGGGCGGCGGGGCGGTTCTCCTTTTCCACCTGGTCCACCAAGTCCAGTTCATACGGGCGGGTATAGGGGTCGTCACTGAGCAGATACACGACAAGCGTTTCCTCGTTGATGACCGCCTTGGGACCGTGACGGAGACCCAGGAAAGAGTCAAAGGAACACATGATCTGGCCATCCGTCAGCTCCTGAAGCTTCAGGTGGCATTCGCAGGCGACCGCCTTGAGGGGACCGCTCCCCAGGAAAACGGCCCGCGTAATCTTCTTTTCCGTAAAATAGGCCAGTTTCTGTTCGGTCTCATCCGACAGGAATGCGGACGCGAAGGCAATCGCCGTATCAAGCCGCGCATTCTCCTGGTCCAGATTATGGACATTCTTGCACAGCAGACATGCAATCAGCATGGACGAATAACTGCTGGTCATCGCCAGGCTCCGGTCGTTGGTTCCGTCAGGAAGCACCAGGACCAGGTCCTTTTCAGGATCGGCGTCCAAGGCCAGCTGACCGTCCGGATTGCAAGTAATGATGATGTGAATCGCCTCATGGCACAGCTTACGGACAATCTTGTAGGCGGCCACGCTTTCCGGACTGTTGCCGGAACGGGCGAAGGAAACGAAGAAACGGTCCTCCGGGCTGATGAAAGACTCGGGGGCGGAAACGATATCCGTCGTCGCCACCGAACGGGCGCCGCTGAATCCGTCCTTCATGTAAACCGCGGCAGCCGAGTCCGCCACGAAAGCCGAAGTTCCCGCACCGGTAAAAACAATTCTCGCCGTCTTGTCAAATCCGTTCCGCGAGAAAAAGCCCATGATCTCGTCCCTCCGCCGTCCGATGATCTGGAACGTCTCCTCCCACATCCTGGGCTGATGCTCGATTTCACGAATTGTGTGACAATCTTTCTTCAACATGGTTATTGTGATTAATTGTTATTCATTTGTCGATAGAGGTCCCTTTTCGTGGATGATGGTTGATCAGGCCGTTCTCCACGAGGGGAAATCTTTTCATACGTAAGCCGGTTTACTTTCGCAAATTTATATTTTTTTCTTTTTTTTCAAACACTTTTTGCGAGAACTATCTGATTATTATTATATTTGTGTGCAAAAAGGATATTTTACCGAAAGTTATAAGACTTATTTTTTATAACAACTTTCGACAAATTTAATTTTTGAAAGCATCGCGTTCGTTTCGAAAGCCGGACTTTCGCGAATAATGACCAGCCATTCCAAGACAAGGGCCCCTTTCGCCCTTCCCATCGAGCTTTTTGTAACATGAGGAAAAAGTTTACCATCGAGGAAAGGAGAAGCGCCATCCTCAACATGCTGCACACGGAGAGCCGCGTGTACGTCACCGCCCTGGCCGAAACCTTCGGCGTGTCTGAAGTGTCCATCCGGAAAGACCTGGCCCTGCTGGAAGAAAGGCAGCTTCTGGTCCGGACGAAAGGCGGGGCCATCGCGCTGCATCAGTCAGATGTCTATGACGACCTGTCCATCAGCCGCAAGCAAAGGCTCCATGCCCGCGAAAAGCAGCTGATCGGGGAATACGCGGCCTCGCTGATCAAGGACGGAGACACGATCATCCTCGATTCGGGTACGACCACCATGGAAGTGGCCAAGCATCTGGACGGGATCCGGAATCTGACCGCCATCACCAACGCCCAGGACATCGCCATCACGCTCAACAACTACAACCGGTTCACGGTCATCGTCCTCGGCGGCACCATGCGTTCCGTCTCCCATTCGACGGTCGGAATGCCGGGCGAAGCGAGCCTGAGGGGTATGTACTGCGACAAACTGTTCCTGGGAGTGGACAGTATCAGCATCAAAGACGGCCTGTCCACGCCCAGCCTCGAAGAGGCGAGCCTGAACCAGGCCATGATCGAAGCCGCCGGCGAAGTGATCGCCATCTTCGATTCCAGCAAATTCGGGAGGCGGACCTTCGCGCACATCGCTTCCCTGGACCGCATCAACACGATCATCACCGACAACCACATCGCGCCTGAATTCAGGGAATTCCTGGAGAACTCCCCGATCAAGCTGCATATTGTCGATACCGACTAGCCGCGTTTCCGACCGTCCAGGACCGGCTTACAGGGTCTGACCGCCGATGAATTCGCGTAAGATGGATGTCGGCGGGACGGCCGCGATTTCCTCTGGCGTCAGGGCGACGATGTAATCGAGAAACTTGAGCAGCCGAATCGCGTCCGTATAGGCCGGCGAGGAAGGATGGATGCGACGCAGGAGGGGCTCCGCGTAATACTTCAGCAGCGGAAGCTCGTACAGGAGGGCGGAGTTGAACTGCGCGTCGGCGTTCTCCTGGAACGGGAAGATGTACTTGTTCTCGCCCCGGCGGACGGACGGCCAGCGGAGGATGGTCGCCTCCGGGCTCGTGCCGCGGTAGCGGTAGTCCCGGACCATCCGGCGCAGGAGCCGGTTGTCGGTGGTGGAGATGTTGTTGTTCTCGTCCACGTTCAGGGAGGTCAATGCCGATGCGTACACGCGGAAAATGCGGCTCTGGTCCACGGACGGCACCATCGCGGGATCAAGCGCGTGAATGCCCTCCATCACGAGGATGTCGTTCTCGTCCAGTTCCATGAAATTCCCCTCGAAGAAAGGACGTCCCTGCTTGAAGTCGTAGCGCGGAATCTCCACCTTGCCACCGGCAAGCAGCGTATTCAAATGATTTCCAAGCAGTTCAAGGTCCATCGCCTCGAGCGCCTCGAAATCGTATTCGCCGTCATCGTCAATCGGCGTCCGCTCTCGGGACACGAAATAATTGTCCAGTTCGATGACCTTCGGCTCCATGCCCAGGATGCGGAGCTGCTGGGCGAGACGGAGCGAGGAGGATGTCTTTCCGCTGGAGGAAGGTCCGGCGAGGAAGACGATCTTGACGCGGTCGCGCTGGGCGTAGATCAGGTCGGCCACGCGGACATACTCGCGCTCCTGCCGGGCTTCGCACAGGTTGATGAGCTTGACCGCCCCGCCCTCGAGCAGGCGCTTGTTCAGCGTGCCGATGCCGCCGATGCCCGTCGTATGGCACCAGGTCGAATACTCCTTGAAGGTGGCGGAAAGCTTGCTCTGCGGCCGCCGGGGCGTGACCCGGGTGATATCGTTCTGGGACGGCGGCTGGAGGCAGAATCCCTTGTGGAACGGCATCAGGCCGAACACCTGCAGATAGCCTGTCGACGGCACCATCGGCCCGTGGAAGGTATCCACCTGCCCGTCCAGATAATAGACGCGGCAGAAGTACCGGCCCAGCGAGCGGCGCAGTTCCGCCTTATAGCGCTGTCCCTGTGCCTCGAAGAGGGCCTCCGCCTCCTCCGAGGGAATCTTTTGCGTTTTGAAAGGGAGGTCGGCGTCCACCATTTCCCGCATCCGGGCGCGGAGGCGCTCGAAGCCCTCGGCGTCCGGCTTGAAGGCCGGACCGCTCGGGGTCCCCTCCCGCAGTTCGCAGTACAGACCGCTGGGCAGGGAATGCTCGATCACGAGCACCTTGTCCGGATACACGTCGCGCACGGCGTGCTGGAGCAGAAAGCACAGCGAACGGTTGTACGTCCGCCGCCCGTCCGGGTGATTATAGCCGATGAAAGTGACCTCATGCGGGAAGAAGGCCTGAAAACACATGTCCTTGAGCTTGTGGTCCACCAGGACGGCCAGCGTCGGATACTTCTTTCCGGTCTTCGGATCCGTCACTTCCGGATATGTCTTCTGAGCAAGCTCCAACAGCGTGGAGCCGGGTTTTACGCGGCGGGTCTTCCCGTCGTTCGTGCAAAGGATTTCTACCATACTTAACGTTTGAATTCCACGATCAGCGCGGAACGGGGTTCTACCACGAGACCGTCCTGGAGGGTGACGGGCTCGCCGGAAACGACATCACGTCCGGTCACGGGACCCGCGACGAACTCGTCATAATGCGCCCAATCGAGCGCGCGGTCCTCATCCGTGTTGTTGATGTAGACAAACACGGCATCCTTGTCGTCATAGCGGAAGAAGGAATACGTGTTGTCCGTATAGTTCACGGCGTCCACGTTCTTTCGGGACAGGAAATGGAGCGTTTTGCCGTGGTGGATGACCGGGGTGTTCTTGCGCCATTGGAACAGGGCGCGGGCGTAGTCGTGCAGGCCCGCCGCTGCCGTGTAATCGGCTTCGGAGGTGTAGCCGGCGGCCTCACGGCCCGCAGCCGTGAACAAATCCGCCTCGTCGCCTTCCCAGCCGCCCGGGAAGTCGATGCGTTTGGAGCCGTCGTGGCTGAAGCCCGGCCGCTCGCAGAACATCATTTCGTCGCCGTAGTAGAGCTGCGGGATGCCGCGGATCGTGGCGAGCATCGCGAGCGCCAGCCGCATCCGGGCCGGATCGTGCCGCAGCACGTCGCCCGTGCGGGCATGGTCGTGGTTCGCGAAGAAGATCATGATGTTGTCCAGGTCATGATAGGCGAAATCCTGCGCCAGGACCGTATAGACCCGGGTCATGCCTTCGTCCCACCACACCTGGTCCTCGCAGAGCGCGGTAAGCATCGCGCGCTGGAGCGGGAAGTCCATGATCGTAGGCAGGTTGCTGTCGAAGCCGTTCTTGTTCGGGTTGCCGGCCTGCCAGTAGGCAACCTGCGGGATGTTCATGTCCCAGCACTCGCCCACGATGTTCATCTTCGGATATTCCTTCCGGACCGCCTTGCACCATTCGGACATGGGCTCGGGCTCGTTGTACGGATAGGTGTCCACGCGGAGGCCGTCCAGGCCCGCGTACTCGATCCACCAGACCGCCCACTGCTGGAAATACCGCAGCACGTAGGGGTTGTCCAGGTTCATGTCCGGCATCGACGGGACGAACCAGCCGCTCTGCTGCCGGTCGCGGTCCTTCACCGAGGCGTGCGGGTCCATGTACACGGAGAACAGCGCATTCATCTGCATGTAAGGTTCGGTAACATGGTACCAGTCGGCAAACGGCGGGTCCTCCATCCACCAATGAGCGGTGCCGCAATGGTTGGTGACAATGTCCATGATGACCTTGATGCCCTTCGCATGGGCCTCGTCCACCATTTTCTTGTAGAGGGCGTTGTCGCCGAAGCGCGGGTCGATGTGATAGTAATCCCCGCAGGCGTAGCCGTGATACGACTCGTGCGGCTGGTTGTCCAGCAGCAGCGGCGTGCTCCAAAGGGCCGTCGCGCCGAGGTCGGCGATATAGTCCAGATGATTGATGATGCCCTGGATGTCACCGCCGTGGCGCGCCACCGGATCCTGCCGGTCCACGACGTCCGGCGTCGCGGGAACCACCCACGGAACGAGGGATCCGTCCTCGTAAATGCCGCCCTGCCAGGCCTCGTCATTGTCCATAAAGGCAGACGCAAAGCGGTCAGGCATAATAAGATAGACCATATCGGCCGATGTGAAGCTGACGCGTTCGGCACTCCCCTTCTCCCGCTCGCGG
>Ga0310690_10012534_pt1 | contig 10399 bp, 8 predicted proteins | sample AusTroGonzalo_MG_2_FD_207661 | JGI IMG/M metagenome (GOLD analysis project Ga0310690, IMG submission 207661) | Bovine rumen microbial communities from tropical cattle in Woodstock, Queensland, Australia - Gonzalo_04 (v2) (version 2) | ecosystem: Host-associated > Mammals > Digestive system >...
TTGTTCATGACACTGGCACCGCTGTCGGCAGCCCTGATGGCATGGGTGACGTTAGGTCAGCAGATGACGATGATGAGTATCGTTGCCATGCTCGTAACATTGACGGGTATTGGTATCTCTGTCATAGGTCGTGGGGAGCATCATAAGGTGTCGTTGAAACTCCCTACCAATGGAGTGCTTTTTGCCATTGGAGCCGCCATCTGTCAGGGTGTCGGACTTGTGTTAAGCAAGATAGGAATGGACCACTATCAGACTTCTGACATACCTGAATGGCTGATACCTTTCAGTGCCAATTTCTTCCGTTGTGTAGCCGGTATCATTGGTTTTATGCTGTTGCTTTATTGGCGCGAGGGTTTTGCCCCGCTTCGTACGGCGATGTACGACCGCAAGGGACTTACTGTAGCTACGGCCACTACCATCTTCGGGCCCTTTGTGGGTGTCGGTTTCTCGTTGATGGCCGTTCAATATACCGATGCAGGTATTGCTTCGACGCTCATGGCAATGACTCCGGTCATCATCCTGCTACCTTCCTATTGGCTGTTTGGTCAGAAAATCACGTGGCGCTCTGTCTTGGGTGCCTTGATTTCCGTTGTGGGTGTCAGTTTGTTCTTCCTATTCGACTAAAAAACAAATCCTTTTCGTAATTTGGTAACTGAACAGTAATCACCTATCCTTCTTTTTAGTCTTCTTTTCAATCATTTTGATAGACTCTAAATAGGCCTGCTCGACAGGCGACAACGTCTTCACTTGATACTTCCTGTATTCCGTCAAAGCCTTATCCATTGCCTCTTCATGGGAAACGGTACCAGCCCCTACAAGCAGTTCCTCTCCATTAGCTGAAAGGATGTTGTCCAGTAGCCACCACCGCCTAAGTTCTTCAGCCGTTCATCATCCATCGTGAAGCCTTTGATGATATATTCAGCCAGCCGCTCTGTTGCCCATTGACGAAAGCGCGTACCCACAATGGATTTTACCCGATAACCAACGGAAATGATGACATCGAGGTTGTAGAGTGTTACTTCTTGGCTTTGCGTTTTACTCTCCATAGCACCATGTTGAGTGGTATGTCGGATTTTCCGACATACCTTCTCCTTCTCTAATTCTTCCTCCTTGAAGACATTGGAAATATGCTCTGTTATAGTTGATCTACCCTTGCCGTACAGCTGAGCAATTTGCCCCTGTGTCAGCCATACCGTTTTCTCCTCCAACCTGACATCCAGCCTTATTTTACCATCCTCCGACTGGTAGATGATAATTTCACCATTGTTCTTTTCTATATTGTTTGCCATGTCGTTAATATGTTTTTGTTCCATTCTTTATTCTGAGTGCACCACACAGTCTTGTCCTTATAGTACACTTCCACGTCCTGTTCCTTCCCTTCTATCTGAAAGATGAGGAACTCAGCCGTGCTGTTTCTTATTTCTCCACGTTTTGCCATATCGTTATAACGTATTTGTTTCTTTCTCTTTATTGTCTGGTGGGATTGGACCACAGTCCCCGTGATTCGGATTTCAGATATTAGGCAGTAGCCGAGATTCTCTCGGTAACTGATTCTTTCAGAAACTCTCCTGATTTGAAGATGTTTTTTTGTGAAGTCCGACTTTCCACATGACAAATAGAACAATCAATGTGAATAGCAAACAAATAATACCACCGATAATATATGCTTTTTCTCTGACAGCCCAGTAATAGTCATCATTACTCATTAAAGCTATCTTTGTTTTTCCTACCCTCTTCTGCAACTCCATAACAGATGGGTAATAAACGACCTTACCGTCCTTAGTGTCTAACAGAAAGTATTTATTCCCAGCCTGGCCTATTACTGAGTCTCCTATTACTTCTATTTGTCGAACCCCATCAATACCTTCTACAGGAAAGTAGTTATCTGTATAAATACTTCCATTTTCCGGCATATCAACGGATATTAACTGATAACCGTTAGGAAGAGGAGCTTTCCAATAATCTCCAAATCCAATATCAACATTTAGTAGTTCCGAAATTAATATCATAGCTATGATGCTACTGCCTACATAGCTTGCTATTCCTACCATAGGGGTCAGAAAAGTCAAAAGCATTTTTCTTTTCCTTCTGTTTTTTGACAAGAAGGGATAAACAACAGCAACCCCTATCAAGCCAAGTATTACTGCGATAACAGCAAAAATGCCAAGCCATATTATTGCAAGAAATATTAATCCCATTTCCTTTGATTATATTTTGTTATTCAAATATTTCATTCATTCGCTATCAACCCGACATTTACCCTGCCGCAGTTTTTCGAGTCGGGGATTGGGAGTCCCTTGGTAATATCGGTTCTTGTCGAAGGCAAACGATGTGGAGTCAACATAATCATAGCCACAAACGAAGGAGGCAACATCTACTCCAAGCATTAACGAATCACGATAATATACGCGATTGCCGTCATATGAATAGTTGGCACTTTTGTTATTGTTCGACACATAATCTTCTGACACATAGTGTGACGGGAAAATCCTGAATGTCTGAGGACTGGCTTCAGGCAAAAGTCGGTTTTCATAATAAACCCGGTTCTTGTCTGCATACCAGTCGCGATAACGTTCTACCCTGTGAATGGTCGCAAAGTCTGTGCCAACGGGCATTGCCATCAGTTCCGAATTATATACAGTCTTACCATCGGTATGGAAAGTTTCATGCAGACCATTGTCAATATTTCTGTGTTTCAAAGCATCGAGGTTTCGTATGGATGTAGCACGATCTTGACAATAGACGCGATTCTTGTCTTGCCCATAGTCATTGCCACCATCCAGCACGACAAAAGTCTTAGGGTCAGCCCCTTCTATTATCCTATTCTTGTAATACACATTTTTGGAATCGGCTGCATAGGAATCCTTCAAGACCCGGAATGAGCGGTAATCGCCAATAGGCACTATGTCTTTTCCTATTTCGGCTTCCAGTCCGATGTAATAGACATTCAGACTGTCCACTGCCCAACTGTCATCTATCTGCCTGAAACTGCTCATATCTGCAACATGAAGAGGATATGTACCACAGTAATAATCATGGTCATCATGAGCAAGTCCAATCATAATGTCAAGAGAGCTGTTTTTCTCAGGTGCTACAAAAGTTGCAGGATTGGCTCCTTCGATAATCTCATCTCTATACCAGACATGTCGACTATCAGCAGAATATTCTTCTTTTAAAGCTCGGAAAGACTTGGGGTCTGCATCTTCCAGAATCTCATTACAATAATATACATGGTTGATGTCTTTTGCGAATGTTTCATTTATGCGTATGAAAGTCGATGGATCATACCCTTCAGGTTTTCTTGCAGCAAATTCGCTTGAAGATAATTCCATAAACGATAAGAATATAATAACAGGTATCAAAGGACAGAAATAGTAAAGCCATTTTGCTCGAAGGAGTTTTGACAATCGGAACCACAATCCTATTAATGGCAGCAAATAAAAGGGAAAAAGCCAAATGGTCAAAGCCATTCCCCAACGGCATATTTCGTAAACAGTCGAACCGCTTGGAGCATCAAGGAAGAAGATGGAAACGAAGAAAAATAATGGCCATATCAGCGGCAGGAATAGCACCATCAGCCAGAAATAGACTTCCTGAAGAAGTGTTGGTTGCTCTCCCAATATACGAGCTGCGAATCCTTTCTTATTTGAACCTTCTTTTATTTCTTGTGCCATTTTTCTAATTTATTATGGATACAATGCCAATGGTAGTCTTTCATCAATTGGCGTTTCGTGTGCAAATATATGAAATAAAAATATACTTTCCAAATTTTCCTGTGGAAATGCCATACAATTTATGGAGTGTCAGATAGACAGTGAAAGAAGAAAGAACGCTAACGATAACTACCTCACACAGAAGATATCATACAGATAAGTGCCGAGTATCTAGTACAAACTGCCGGGGGAAGTGGGAGGGAAGTACGGGGGAGCAGGGAGTTTCTGCCGGGGTAGCGAGAATTGCGCGGGCGCCCAAATATCTTGGGGCGGACGGGCTAATCCCTATATGCCTGCTTTTTATTGTTTCGCCATCTTGAAGGCAAAGTTACAAAAAATAGTCGGATTATCCCAATATTCGAGTAGAAAAAAGAAAAACTATAAAATTGTATCAGAAGTGTACTGAATGCCAAATTATTTCGTATCTTTGCATCGTGAAACGTGTATCATGGATGTTGCTGCTGCTGATTCTGCTGGCTTTCGGATGTCGGCAGGAGGAGCCGATGGCGGTAGAAAATGCCGTCTATTATTGGCGTACGGAGTGGCAGCTTGATTCCACGGAACTCGCCTTCCTGAAGCAGTACCACATTCAGAAGGTGTATTGTCGCTACTTCGATGTGATGATGGCCGACTCAGTTCCCATGCCTAATGCCACGATGACGTTCGATAATCAGGTGCCAGAAGGGCTGGAAATCATCCCTACGGTCTATATAACGGAGGATTGCATGCACCAACGCCATGAGGGACTGGCGCATAAGCTGGTGAGCAGAATCCTGAAGATGAACGAGACAAACGATGTTAAGGGTGTCAAGGAACTCCAGATAGACTGCGACTACACATCGCGGAGCCTTCAGACCTATTACGACTTCCTCGGTGAAGTAAGAAACGAGGCGGCAACCCACGGACTACGCTTATCGACGACCATCCGCCTGCACCAGCTCTCCATGCCGGAGCCGCCTGCCGATTATGGCGTACTGATGATATATAACACGGGCGACCCCCGTAACTTTATGGAGCGGAATCCTATTCTCGACTTTCGCGATGTGCAGCCTTACCTGCGGAGTCTGGACGGCTATCCCCTGCCGTTGGCTGCAGCCTATCCGGTCTTTCTCTGGCAGCGTAACATTCATGGTGTCCGTGTGGAGCACCAGGTGGCTGCCGAGGAAATCCTACGGGTAAAGGAAGCCGTTGAACAGAAGCGCCCGCAACTGAAACGCACCATCCTGACCTACCACTTAGACAAAGATAATATTAACAGATATAAACCTGAAACTTATGAAGCGATTTATCATCATTAGTTTGTTAGCCATTGGCTGCTGGCAGCATGTGTCGGCCTGTATATGGTTCGATAACCACAACAGCTACTTATTCAGAGTCTGCAACGAAGAGAGTTTCAGCAGCCGTGTGGACAAGATTACCCTCGAGAACTGGAAAGCCTATTTAGGCACTAGCCAGGACTATTATTGGTTTGATGCTGACGAGATCATCAAGGTTGCGCAGAATAAGGGCGATGCCTTGATGGTAAGTTACGTGCAGCAACTGAGCAAGTACCTGGAATGTGTTGAAGAGGTGCGTGCAGAGCAGTGGGACTACCCCTCGAAGGAGGACATCAACAAACGCAAGCAGAAACTGACCGCCATACGCACCTATGCCCAGGGCAAGCTGAAGACGCGCCTTCGCAGTCAGCATGCGCTGCTCTTCATGCGTTGTAACATGATGTTAGGACGTCATGCGGAGAATGTCACCTTCTGGGAGCAGACGGCCAGCCAGTATATTGAGACGGTCTATAAAGACATGATGAAGAACATCTATGCCGGTGCACTGTATAAGACGGGTAAGGGCGATGTTGCCGGACAGCTCTTTGCAGAGATGGAGGACTGGAGCAGCCTGATGACCCAATACTACAAGAAACGCTCGTTTGCCGCCATCCGTCAGGAGTACCTGCGTGATGCCAACTCGGCCGTGCTGCCGTTCCTGTTGCAGGACTTTGTCAATAATGCACAGGAGGCCATCGATGCCCAGAACGAAGGAGGCTTCGCAGGCAAGCTTTTCGTCCGCGACATCACTCGTAGTGAGGCGCAGCAGATGTGGCAGTTCGCTGGTCAGGTGGTGCGTGAAGGTAAGACGCAGACTCCTGCCCTCTGGAAGAGTGCACAGGCCTGGCTTGAATACCTTTTTGGCCAGAAGCAGCAGGCCCTTATTGATGCTAATGAGGCTGTAACGATGGAGGGCACGGAGCTCATGCGCGATGTGGCTCGCATCGTACAGTTCTACATTAAGTCGGCACAAAGTCCGTTGTCACCTGAGTTTGATGACTATGTGGCCGGTGAACTGGAATGGTTCAAGGCCAAGAACAGTTATGCCGGTGCGCTGGACCGTACGGTGGTTCAGATTCTGATTGACAAGTACCAGAATGCAGGTAGAAAAGAGATAGCCTATGGACTGATGAGAACCATCGGTTCATACCAATATCCCGTGGAACTGGAGAAGATGAGTGCCAGCGAGTTGCTCGTTCACCTGAACAACATGAAGCAGGCACCCAAGACACGCTTGGAGCGTGCGCTGAATCATGATACAGGACTGACCGAGACCGAGTTGCCGGACCTCATCGGAACGAAGTATCTGCGTGAGTGCCAGTGGGAACAGGCCCAGGAGTGGCTTGCCCAGGTGCCCCTTTCCTATTACAATGAGCGTGGCTATGCCATCTATGCTGCCAAGCGTTCCTATACCGTTGAGCCGTGGATAACGCGCCAGTGGCTTCCCTTTGGTATGGAGTGGGACCACGAGCCCGTCAACCTGCGTTCTAATCCGAAGCTCAACTTTGCCCGTGAGATGCAGAAGATGGAAGGTGAGCTCAGCGTGCTGACAGGCAAGGCCCGTGAACAGCACTGCTACGAATTGGCTGTGCGTTATGCACAGGCCTGTCTGACGGGTGACTGCTGGTGGATTCTCACTAACAGCAAGAGTTCCGCTGATACGGCAGAGGATGACAAAACCGACTACACGACACGTGCCGTCAACTATTTGCAGCAGGCCAGCAGGACGAGTGACACGCAGTTGAAGGAACGTGCGCTCTTTGCCCTGTCCTATGTCTATCTGCATCCTGATCGTTGGTGTGAGTTTGAGTGGGATGGCAACTTGGGTGACTTAGTCCGCAAACCCAGTCCGCAGGCCAGTCAGTATAAGGCCTTTGCCACGCTGCTCAAGTTTGAGCAGTCCAAGGGCTCGCGTACCAGCGACTACGTATCGCGTTGTGACGAGTACGTTCAGTTCAAACACCTATACCGTTAAGCGTGAACGAACGGACACAAGCCTTTATCCGTTCACATCGGGAGGACGATGTGCGCCGGCTCGCCTTGAAGGGAGCCGGCGTTTCTGACGTGGACCTGCCCATGGCCTTGCAGCAGATAGCAGGCTGGCAGACGGCACGTTATAAACTGCCGGCCTGGGCCGCCGTCGAGGGTGTCGTCTATCCGCCTCACCTGAACATGGAACAGTGCTCCAGTGAGCAGACCGCCCGTTACAAGGCTTCCCTCCTCCCTTCACCTTCCACTTTCGACCTTCCACTCTCTACCTACATTGACTTGACGGGAGGCTTCGGCGTTGATTTCTATTTCATGTCACAGGCTTTCAGCCATCGTATTTACGTGGAACAGCAGGAACACCTGTGTGACATTGCCCGCCATAACTTTGGCGTCCTAGGCCTGGATTGTACTGTGGTCTGTGGCACTGCTGCCGATGTTCTCCAGCAGACCGACCATGCCGACTGCATCTTCCTGGACCCTGCCCGGCGCGATGACCACGGTGCCCGAACCTATGCCTTGGAGGATTGCTCGCCTAACGTGTTGGAGTTGCTTCCCCTGTTGCGGCAGAAAGCCAGTTGTATCGTCCTCAAGCTGTCGCCCATGCTCGACTGGCACAAGGCGGTCAATGACCTGGGTTGTGTTAGCGAGGTGCATATTGTCAGCGTACAGAACGAGTGCAAGGAACTGCTGTTGGTTTTAAGAGGAGAGAAAGAATACGTGAGAGGAATGTTATATTGCGTGAACTTCCTGTCCGATGGACGTATGCAGTGCTTTGAGACATCATTTGACGCATCTTCCCTCTCTTCTCCCTCCACCCTTCAACCCTCCACACTCTATTCGCCTCAGAAGGCTTCCTTCCTGTATGAACCGAATGCCAGCATCATGAAGGCTGGTTGTTTTGACGAACTGGCAGCCAGCTATGCTGTAGGTCAGGTGTCCGTCAATTCCCACCTGTTCGTATCCTCGGAGAAAGTCGCCGACTTCCCCGGCCGTGCTTTCCGCATTGAGGCGATGACCTCCCTCAACAAGGGTGAGCTGAAGGCGGCATTGAACGGCATTGAGCAGGCCAACATCACCGTCAGGAACTTCCCGATGAGCGTGGCGGAGCTGCGCCGGAAGTTGCGTTTGAAGGACGGTGGTGAGATTTTCATTTTTGCCACAACCCTCTCCGATGCGAGCCGTATGCTTTTCATTTGTCGCAAAATAGTTTAAAAAAAGGCACTATTTTTGGTGTTTCTCCCTTTTTTTACTATTTTTGCAACGTATTATGGCTTTAAACAGAGGATACATGTCAGCAATAGAAATTAGAAAAGTGACTGATAAGAAAGGTCTTGATGCTTTTATTCAGTTTCACTACGATTTGTATCGTGGTAACGAATATGATGCCCCAAACCTATATAATGATGAAATCCATACCTTGAGTAAGGATAAGAATGCTGCCTTTGAGTTTTGTGAGGCGGAGTATTTCCTGGCCTACCGGAACGGAAAGGTTGTGGGACGTATCGCAGGTATTATCAACCGCCGTGCCAACGAGAGGTGGGAACGCAAGAGCGTGCGCTTCAGTTGGATTGATTTTATTGATGACATGGAGGTATCGCGAGCCTTGCTTCAGGCCGTAGAAGACTGGGGCCGTTCCAAGGGAATGACGGAAATTGTCGGTCCGTTAGGCTTTACGGACATGGACCCCGAAGGCATGCTGATTGAGGGCTTCGAAGAGTTGGGTACCATGGCCACCATCTACAACTATCCTTACTACCCACAGCACATGGAACAGTTAGGCGGATGGGAGAAAGACAACGACTACGTAGAGTACAAGCTCATTGTCCCCAAGGAGGGCATGCCGGAGAAGTTCCGCAAGGTGGCCGAGTTGGTGATGAAGCGTTACAATCTTCACCCCATGCATCCCAAGCGCAGTCAGGTGTTCGGAAAGGAGCAGTACGGACGTAAGGTGCTTGACGTGGTCAACAAGTCCTTCGGTCACCTGTATGGCTATTCGCAGATGACGGAGCGTCAGATTGACGAGTATCTGAAGATGTACTTCCCCATGCTCGACATGGAAATGCTCTGTTTGATTGAAGACTGGAACACCCCCAACCATGAGGTCATCGGTGTGGGTATCAGCATTACCAATATGACACGTGCCCTGCAGAAGTGCCGCAACGGACGACTGTGGCCCTTCGGCTGGTGGCATTGCATCAGGGCACTGAAGTTCCATAAGGCAGAATGCCTGGACCTCATGCTCATCGGCATCTTGCCTGAGTATCAGCAGAAGGGTGCCAACGCCCTGTTGTTCTATGACCTCATTCCCAAGTACCAGAAGTTCGGCTTCAAGTGGGGCGAGACCAACGTCGAGATGGAAACCAATGAGAAAGTACAAAGCCAGTGGCAATATCTGGAACACATACAACACAAGCGTCGTCGTTGTTATAAGAAGTCTATTTGAATATGAGCGAAGAAATAACTAATCAAACCCAAGACTATAGTGAAGTAAATATTAAGACGCTGACGGGAACTGAGCATATCCGTCTGCGTCCAGGTATGTATATCGGCCGACTGGGCGACGGCTCGCTTCCCGAGGATGGTATTTATGTGCTGTTGAAGGAAGTCATCGATAACTCCATTGACGAGTTCAAGATGAAGGCCGGCGACCGCATCGAGATCATGGTGGAAGACCATCTTCGTGTCAGTGTGCGCGACTATGGTCGTGGCATTCCCCAGGGTAAGATGATAGAGGCTGTCAGTGTGCTCAATACCGGCGGTAAGTACGACTCCAAGGCTTTCAAGAAGTCCATCGGACTGAATGGTGTCGGTGTGAAGGCCGTCAATGCACTGAGCAAGCATTTCGAGGTTCATAGCTTCCGTGACGGCAAGGTACGTAAGGCCAGTTTCGAGTTTGGCAAACTGGTGAGCGACGTTACCGAGGACACGCAGGACGAGAATGGTACCTACATCTTCTTCGAGCCGGACAACGACCCGAAGCTTTTCAAGGACTACCAGTTCCAGGATGATATCGTGGAGAACATGCTCCGTAACTATACCTACCTGAATACGGGACTCACCATCATGTACAACGGTCGTCGCATCCTGTCACGCCATGGTTTGGAAGACCTGCTGAGCGACCGCATGACCAACGATGCCCTCTATCCCATCATCCACTTGAAGGGCGAGGACATCGAAATAGCCTTCACCCATGCCAACCAGTACGGCGAGGAATACTACTCCTTCGTCAACGGACAGCATACCACACAGGGCGGTACCCACCAGAGTGCCTTCAAGGAGCACATTGCCAAGACCATCAAGGAGTTCTTCGGCAAGTACGAGTATGGCGATATCCGAACGGGTATCGTGGCCGCCATTGCCATCAATGTGGAGGAGCCCGTC
>Ga0310690_10012536_pt1 | contig 10399 bp, 7 predicted proteins | sample AusTroGonzalo_MG_2_FD_207661 | JGI IMG/M metagenome (GOLD analysis project Ga0310690, IMG submission 207661) | Bovine rumen microbial communities from tropical cattle in Woodstock, Queensland, Australia - Gonzalo_04 (v2) (version 2) | ecosystem: Host-associated > Mammals > Digestive system >...
TAATGTACTGGGGATACTTCTGGTGTTCATTCTTATACTTGCCATAGTTGTGCTGATAGTTGCGGGGCACAGCATATCCACAGGCATCGAGCTGGACTACACGAACCTCGGCATACTAAAGTCGCAAGGCTTCGGCAGCGGCAGGATAAGACTTTCCATACTGCTGCAATACCTGTTAGCTGAGCTCGTCGGCAGTATCATCGGTATCTTTGCCGCGATCCCCCTTATCAGCGTCATTGCCAGCGTATTTGATCCCATATCGGGCTACATAACCGAAACTCACCTTGCTCTGGGACAAACTCTGCTTTACCTGCTGTGTATATTCGCAGCAAGCGCAGTATTCATAATCTTCATCACACATAAGGTTTGCAAAATATCTCCTATCCGCGCTATCTCAGGCGGACGCAGAGAGATATACTTCGACAGCAGATTAAAGGCTCCCATAAGTGCGAAGTTCCTGTCATCGACTATTGCACTGAGACAGTTCACCTCAGCCAAGAGAAGATACCTCGCCTCTATCGTGATAGCAGCTATACTGGTGTTCTTCATGCTAATGGTAAACGCTCTAAGCAGCGCCACAAACTCCAAAAAAGCCGCAAAAATGATGGGCATAGACTACTGCGACCTGTTCATAAACTTCGACAAAGCCAAAAGCAAGGACGAGCTCGACGGCATACTTGACACGGTCAAGAACGACATAAAGACAAGATACTTCCACGGCGGCCGTTATATATCCATTAACGGCGAGGAGATATACTGCAATATCACCCTTTACCCCGAGGATATATACGTGACAAAGGGCAGAGCTCCCATATATGACAACGAGATGCTCATTACCGAAATAGCTGCTGATGAGCTCGGACTGAAGCTCGGCGACAAGGTGGACGCAGCGAGATACGACAAACACGAAGAATTCATCATCTGCGGCTTCTATCCGTCTCTCAGCGATACCGGCATGGCTACCGCGATAAACGGAAAAGCAGGCGAAAAGCTGGGTGTCAAGCAGGAGACAGGCGGCGGAGCTTTAGAGCTGAAGGACGCCGAAAGGTCAAATGCGGTAATAGAAGCCCTTGAAAAGAAATACGGCGATGATATAGAGGTCACCATAGCCGATGACGACGAAGCAATGGACATTTACGACTCGGCGATATTCGCTATGAAGGCTGTTATCTACTCATTTTCGCTGTTCTTTGCGCTGATAGTAGTTATCATGGTCAGCTCAAAGGCTTTCACTCAGGAGAAAACAGACATCGGCATATTCAAGTCTCAGGGCTTCACCACAGGCAAGCTGAGGATACAGTTCGCGGTGAGATTCCTTATCGTATCCATAATAGGAGCAATACTTGGAACGCTCATAGGCAGGCTGTTTATAAACAAGCTGCTGTCGGTAATGCTCAGAGGTATCGGTATCACGAATTTCTATTCAAGCTTTACCTTTGCAGGAGTGGCAGTTCCCGCGGCAGCGATATGCGTTTGCTTCTTCTTGTTCGCACTTCTTGCGTCGCGTAAGATAAAAAAAGTCGGCATACGCCAGCTTGTAACCGAATAAAACCAAATTAACAGGAGTAACAAAAATGAAAACGAAAACAAAGAAAAAAATCCTATTCATAAGCCTGTCTTTACTTATTATTCTGATTATCGCATTATTTTGTTTTCTTCAGTTCAATAAAGGCGGCTATATCCAAAGTATCCCATACAGACCAGGATTTCAGAAAATAGAAACAAATGTGTATATGAACAAAGGAAATTCACTTACACCAGAAGAAGTCCGCGACGTTACTGCACAGGCAAAAGAGCGTGTTACAGCTTTTTTTGGAGATATGCACTGCCTTGATAAAACTACCATTATTATCTGCGATGACGGAAAAATCACAAACAGGATAGGTGAAAAAGATACAAATACTTTTGGTTTCCCTTCCAAAAAAGACTATATCTGTTTATCAAATGAGTATTTCAACATAGATGTTTTAGCTCATGAATTGACTCACGCAGAGCTGCATTCCTATATTTCTGCTGATACACAGCGCAGCCTGCCTGTGTGGTTCGATGAAGGCGTTGCAACACAGAATGATTACCGTGAAAAATATAGTTATGAAAACTGGGTAAAAAGAACCAACAACGGTGAGAATGCAACTCCGCTTGAGGATATGGATACATACTCTGAGTTTCAATGCAACGACGAGGATGAACGGCAATTCCACTATATTTGTGCAAAGAATGAGATTAGAAACTGGCTCAACAAGCATTCAGTACAGGATCTGATCGAGCTTATAAAAGCTGTAAATGACGGTGAGGATTTCAATCTGTTATATAATTCCTGATATACAAAAAATGATTTATAACAAACTGAATAAAAATAACGCCCCGAAGCGATTTTGAAACGCTTCGGGGTAAAATTATTTATGGACATCTGTCGCCGTTTTTTATTTCTTCTGTGTACCGGAAGCTCTCCTTATGTCCTGATAGAAAAGTCCGTGCTTTGTGCAGTACCATACCAATCTTCCCGAACGGTAAAAGGGCAGGGTTACCTGCAAATTCCACTCGGGATACTGCTTGAAAATCATGGCGGAGCTGTCCGTCACATACGCCACAAAGGAGATGTAGTGCTCCTTTTTCATCTCATGGTCCGAGGATATGAACCACTCGCCGCCTAAGTCCTCGGTTCTGAGCATATCAGCTCCCTCAGCCTTTACGGGCACAAGGGCGGTGAGCTTGTTTCCGCAGCAGGTCACAGCCGCCTCTGAGGTAGCCGTGATGATGTTGCCGCACTCCTTACACACGTAAAATTTCAGCTTTTTCATGTTGCCTTTCTCGCTTTCGTTTTTATTTATACTGCCCGACAGCAAAGTCTGCACGTCCGTGCCGAATACAGCGGAGAGCTCCGCAAGCAGGGATACGTCGGGACAGCCGTTGCCGCACTCCCATTTTGATACCGCCTTGTCGCTGACGCAGATAGCCTCTGCAAGCTGCTTCTGCGTCATTCCCGAATCCAGACGAAGCTGTCTGATAAGGGCTCCTGTTTTTATCTGATCCATGATAATCACCTCTGCCATAGTCTGTTCTATGCTTTAATTGTAGCGTGATATCAGGAAAAAGTCAATCTACGCTCCGTAGATAAAACAAGGCGGTGATATATCACCGCCTTAGTTGAGAGTTGAAAGCTATGGAGCCGCCTGCGGCGGCACTATATTGTGAGCACAGCGAACACATAAACTCTCAACTTTTATACGTATAATTATTCAGCCCTGCGGAAGAAAAGTCCCTCGGCGCTGACAAGCTGTGAGATAAGCTCCGCGGCTTCGCCATGTGCATTGTAGACTGTAATATACAGGTCATCGCTGTTGAGCGTCAGCAGTACCTCACATTCGGGAAGAAGTATATTCACATAGCTGACACCGCCGCTGAAACAGCTATACAAAAGCGTGACAAACTCCTCTGTATCGGGATTTTTCACGGAATTATCCACTGTAACTGCGGTCATGTCGTAATAACAGTAAAGCTTTAAAATTATATTTGTGAGCTTGCGGTCAAGGTCAGCCCTGTTTCGCTGAAAGTATTTCTCTGCGGCGAAATATCGGTCGTCTGCTTTCTGCGGAACTGTCATGGGGAAGATGTCTATAATGTGTGGTTTTTTATTCAGAAGCTCTTCAATAAGCGGATATATATTCATTTTTGCACTCCTTTTCCTGCATTTTTCCCTGATAACATTATACTCCGCCACGGATAAAATTTCAATACTTCTGTGATATTACAAAAAGCTTATTGTTTTGTGAATAATGTGTAAAAATTTTTGATTCCGTTGACATTTGTTTGTTGCCATGGTACAATTACAGTAGGATATTATTGGAAAGGTTGTAATAAAATGGAGAAAACAAAAATTATTGAAGAACTAAAGCAAAAAAATGAGATACAACCTACAGAATTTGACGGAACTTACAGCTCGGTGTGCGAAGCCGTGGAGTGCTACGCAAAGCTGAAAAAAACCGCTCTCATAGACTATAAGGATCTCGACCTGCTGTACTACCTCTCGCTGGGATTCTGGACAGGCGATAAAAACGAGCTGAAACAGCATATCCAGAACAGCCACCTGCTCCACATAGACAAGCATATGCTTTATGAGACTGTCGAAAAAATATGGAACAAGGGCGCAAGAATGCTGTTCACTCACCTTGTGGACCAAAACGAGATGAGCTTCCTTACAAAGCCCATTACGTTCAAAAACTCGCTCATCGCCGAAAAGCCCGAAGCCATACAGTTCTTTTTCAAGATGTGCATAAACCTCTCAGGACTGGAAAACGACAGCAAGGTACTCGATACTGCACATAAAATGCTAAATCCCCTGATAAAGGAATCGGGAATGCCTGTTTTCGCTTTTTCGAGGATACTTCACTGCCTTAAACCTGCTACTTTCCCGATACTCGGTGAAAGCATGACCAATTCTATGGTTTTCAGGGAGATAGGTGTAGGAATAAAGAATGTTGACGATATTTCCCATTATATCTTCAACTGCCGAAAGATAATAGATTATCGCAATTCTCATTTCAAGTTCAAGAATATGAGGATATTCGATGTCATGTCATGGAAGCTGTTAGCTGAGTTCAAAACCGAGACCGAGAACAAGTCCGATACTGACCTTACACACCGTAAGCATTCAAAGTCAGAGGCTTCGCTGAATCAGATACTGTACGGACCTCCCGGCACAGGTAAGACATATAACGTTGTCAAATACGCAGTGCAGCTCATCGAGGGAAAAAAGAACGACAACGAGCCTTATTCCGCTATAAAGGAAAGATACGAAAAGTATGCCAATTCAGGTCAGATAAAGTTCACTACTTTCCATCAGGCTTACAGCTATGAGGAATTTGTTGAGGGTATCCGCCCTGTTGTAGTTGACAGATACGGCAACGATACCTCTGTTGCACATGAGGACACCACAGTTATCTACAGACCGTTCAACGGCGTTTTCAAGTCCCTCTGCGAAAAGGCGTCAAAGAGCCCTCATATGAAGTTCGTTTCTATCATAGACGAGATAAACCGAGGCAATATCTCACGGATATTCGGTGAGCTCATCACCCTTATCGAGAACACAAAGCGCGGCAGTTCGGTAATCCTGCCCTATTCGCAGACTGATTTCTTTGTGCCGTCAAATGTGTATATACTGGGCACTATGAATACTGCCGACCGTTCTATCGCTATGCTGGACACCGCTCTGAGAAGACGTTTTGACTTCGTTGAGATGATGCCTATGCCCTCACTGCTGGGGGACTGCGGCGGTGTTGACCTGTGCGAGCTTCTCACTGCGCTGAATGAGCGTATCGAGTATTACTACGACCGTGAACACGCTATCGGTCATGCTTATTTCATGAACGCCGACGGCTGTATAAAGACTCTCGACGAGCTGAAAGAGGTCTTTGCTACAAAGATAATCCCCCTGCTTCAGGAGTACTTCTTCGATGACTATGAAAGAATAAAGCTGGTGCTCAACGATGACAATACCTTCATCGAATGCATTACTCCGAAATATATCAAGAAATTCGATTCGGGACAGAAACTTTACCGCCTTGGCAAGCCCGAAAACTGGAGCAAGGAGCACTTCATAAGGATATACAAGGATATTTCATGATGAACGGAGAATATAATGTATACCAGACATATTTGCGTATCAGCCAACGAAAAGATAGCGGACATTTCGGCAAAAAACGGCGAGCTGGGCATGATGCTCGGCGAGTTTGCGGAGGTCTGCAGGGCTGACGGCAGAAAGGCTGTCTCTGCGGCTGAAAAAAACGGAAAGAAATATATCACAGCAGGCTCCTACTGCGGCTTTATCTGCCTTGCCGACGGGACTCTTATCGAGATACTCCCCCATTCAGTGGACGGCACTGAAAGCGCAAGAAAAGCGCTCTGTGAGGAGTTCTGCGACAGGTGCGGATATGAATTCCGTCCCATGAGCTTCGATCCCGATATGAATTTCTTTGAGTACTTCGTTTCCGTGTTTGCAGGAGAGACAATGAAGATAATCAAAAGCGGCGTTCTCTCCGCCTATGCCAGCCGCGAGGAAAATCTGAACTCGGTTCAGGGCACTATCATGTTTTCCGAGAATATACGCCGAAATCTCGTTCACCGCGAGCACGTTTTCGTGCGGCATGAAGTGTTTACTCCCGACCGCGCCGAAAACCGCATTATAAAAGCGGCGGCGGCAAAGCTCATAAAGCTCACCGCAAACCCAAACAGCTCCCATATTCTCAAGGAGTCGATTTCCTATCTCGAAGAAGCCCGTACTCCCCTCAATATAGCCGCAGAGTTCAGCAAATGCATCAATACCCGAAATACCAAGAAGTACAACACTGTACTTGATATTTGCAGAATGCTCTTTGATAAAAAAGAGGGTACTGCCTTTTCGGGAAAATATGTGCTCTGCGCTCAGCTTTACCAAATGGATACAGCAGAATCGCCTGCTTCTGAGCAAAAGGCGGCTGTGTCCGAGCAAAAATCAGCAGAAGCACCCAAAGCCGCTGAAAAAACAGCTCCGAAGCCTGCTCCGCCGAAAAAGAAAACTAAAACAACAAGGAGAAGAAAATAAAACATTCAAAGCCGCAGGTATACTGCGGCTTTTTTGCTGTACGAACATTTCAACATTTCTTTTGTATATTTTTAACTATATATTGACAAAAGTGTTGAAATATGATATAATAAATACATAGTAAACAAGGCTTTTCAGCTTAGATGAGGTGATTCAGATGTTCATTGGATAACATATCCCGATATTAGTGTACAAACTCCCCGAACATGGCTATTTCAAGCCTATAAGAAGGAGGATCCGTTATGTGTGCAGCTGTTTTTGATTATAATGACAATGATTTTATAACAACGTTCGACGGTAAAATGGGCGTTGACTCCAAAGGCAACTTAATGCGCCGATTAGATGATTATGTTGCCCTTGATATGAATTCAGGCAAGTTTCACTATACATCTCCGTGGACGGAAGATGATGATAATAAATAGTATTGATATAAAAAGGCTGGAACTTTAAAATTTCCAGCCTTTTGTTTTTTGCATAAATGAATTGACTTTTCTTGCAGAAGTGCTATAATTGAAACAGACAGTTATTTTTAACGGAAGGAATGATACATCATGGATAAAACAATGAACGCAGTACCCGACGGAATAACAGCGGCAGAAGTCGGCGATTCCGTCTGCGAGCTTGGGAATATAGTTCCCGACCGTACAGAGGATTATGATATAGTAGTCGTAGGCGCAGGAGCTTCGGGAGTCCCTGCGGCAGGCTGGGCGGCTGAGCTTGGAGCAAAGACTGCCCTGCTGCAAAAGGAATCAACAGTAATTTCTCAGGGCAACTGCGGCTCTGCCATAATAAAGTCACGCTCCACCGAAGCAGGCATTGCCAAGTGGATACACCACACCAACAGTCTATGCGACTGGAGAGCCGATACAAAGCAGCTCCGCGCATACGCCGAGCATTCCGAAGAGGCTATGATGTGGTTCCTCAACCGTGCAGGACTCACAAAAGAGACTGAGTACGGCGACGGCAGCAAGGTGGACAACAACGCCGAGAGTGCAAAGCTCCTCAACGACGGGGACAAGCTCTGCGCTTTCAGAAGCACCAGCGGCGACTTCACGGGCGTATGGAAAGACCGCATGAACAGCTACGATTACGGCGACGACCACTGCTATTTCTGGGCACCGTGGATAGGTCCAAAGCCGCTTAACGTGGGAAATGCTCTCCACAATGCCCTCAATAACATCATGGAAAAGCATGATAATCTCCACGCATATTTCTCAACTCCTGCGGTGAAGCTTGTCATGGACGGCAAGCGTGTAACAGGCGTTATTGCCAAGGACAAGGACGGCAAATACATACAGTTCAACGCTTCAAAGGCGGTCATTCTCGCTACGGGAGACTACACCAACAACGCCGCTATGGTAAAGCGCTGGTGCCCCGATATAGCGGAGTTTGACAAGAAGCAGTTCGGCAAGACAGGCGACGGTCATATCCTCGCCATAAGCGCAGGCGCGAAAATGGAAAATCTCGGTCACACCAAGATGATGCATGATTTTGACTCCGCTCTCATGTTCGAGGAACCTTTCCTCTATCTGAATATGAACGGAGAGCGCTTCACCAATGAGTACACGGGCTTTGTGTATATAGGCAACCTGCTGAAATATCAGCCAAAATTCAAGGGCTCTATGCTAGACGCCGACCACAAGGACGGCTCAAAGGGCTGGTACTGCGCAATATACGACAACAGCTATACCGAGTGGGATAAGGACAGCTTTGTGGACGGCTGTGTTCCGCCATTCGTAATGGAGAAGTTCATTCCCGGAGCTGTAGAGGAGCCACAGGGCGTTTTCAAGAACCTCATCGACCTCCACAGGTGCGATACTCTTGAGGACCTGGCAAAGGAACTGGGTATCCCCTACGACAAGATGAAAGCTTCCATAGACCGCTACAATGAGCTATGCGAAAAGGGCGCAGATACGGACTTCGGCAAGCCTGCGAAGTATATGCACAAGATAGAAAAGGCTCCGTTCTGGGGAGCAAGAAAGCATATCCGTGTATCGGCTGAGGTATCGGGAGTCATCACCAACGAGAACGCTCAGGCTCTTGGCTCCGACGGCAAGCCTATCGAGGGACTTTACTGTGCAGGAAATCTTGGCGGTCCCTTCTACGGCGGAGCTGATTATCCATTCCACCAGACAGGTCTATCACTCGGACGCTGCTATACATTCGGCATGATAGCCGCAAAGCACGCTATGGGAATGCTGCGCTGAGGAACATTAACGTATATTCACCTGTTGAACTGCAAGAAAAACGAACCCAATAATAAAATGAAGACCGCAGGCTCATCACCTGCGGTCTTTTTTACAGCAAGAAAATCGTTTCCGCTCAGCACTTTCTAATACAAAAGCCAATAGAAAAAGTCAGATTGCTATGTCCAATCGGATTGATCTTATATAATTTTTTTGATACTCGAATATTTTTTTGAAAAAAGGTATTGACAAACATTGAATATAGTTATATAATACTAACAATAAGTAAACACCGTTCACTAAAGGAGGTGCAAAATGCCGAGAGACAAAACCGAGGCACATGAAAAAATCATAGCGGCGGCAGTCATTGAATTTACAGAACATGGCTTTGAAAATGCATCTATGCGCAGGATAGCTTCAGAAGTCGGGCTGACTGTGGGAGCGCTTTACAGGCATTTTCCAAACAAAGAGGAGATGTTTGCGGCTCTCGTAGAACCAACGATAAGCAAGCTTATGGCGAAGTATCAGGAGTTCTGCGAGCAGGGCTATGAGGTCATGAAATGCGGCGATGTTCAGCAGCTCTGGAACGAAAGCGAAAGCGAGACAAAGTGGCTGATGAGCTTTATTTACGACCATTTTGATATTTTCAGGCTGCTGGTCTGCCGTTCTCAGGGGACAAGATTCGAGAGCTTTGTTCACGATATGGCACTGCTGGAGGAACGCTCTACCCTTGACTACTTCGAGCGCATGAAGCAGTACGATATGACCGTCAACGAGCTTTCAAAGCAGGAGTTCCATATGCTGGTGACAGCGAACGTCTCGGCACTGTTCGAGGCGGTGATACACGGTTTTAGCCGCGAAGAAGCAATGCATTACGCTGAAACTCTCGATGCTTTCTTTTCGGCAGGCTGGAAAAAAATACTCGGCATATGATGCCGAATATTTTTTGGCATATCGTTAGCTTATACTAATATTTTAGGAGGATAATTTATGGAAAAACAACAGCGGAAACGCTCCACTCTCAGCTGGGTGGCTGAATTTGCAGGACAAAAGAGACCGAATTATATACTCAGCGTTCTGCTTGCGATGATAAAGGTGGTCTGCGGTATCATGCCATATGTTTACATGGCGGACATCGTGGATAAGCTGCTGAAAATGCACAGCGGAGCTCTGGAAAAGGATATGAGCCTGCTGACCGCAAGCATTGTAAAAATGGCTGTGTTCTGGCTTATATGCCGTATATGTCATGCGATATCCACAACCCTTTCTCATGCGGCGACCTTTGAAGTTCTCGCAAATATACGCCGTCAGCTCACCGAAAAGCTGTCCAAGCTGCCCCTCGGTTCGGTGCTTTCTCAGTCCAGCGGAACATACAAGAACATCATCTGCGAGCGCGTGGACTCCATTGAAACAACCCTTGCACACATCATTCCCGAGGTGCTTTCCAATGCTTTTGTGCCTGTGGCGCTCATCATATATATGATGACCATAAACTGGAAACTTACCCTCATATCTCTGGTATGCGTACCAGTCGGAGCAGCATTCTTCATGCTGATGATGGTGGGCGGTCAGGAGAGCTACAACAACTGCGTTACCAAGACAAAGCACCTGAATGATACCGCCGTCGAGTACA
>Ga0310690_10012538_pt1 | contig 10398 bp, 9 predicted proteins | sample AusTroGonzalo_MG_2_FD_207661 | JGI IMG/M metagenome (GOLD analysis project Ga0310690, IMG submission 207661) | Bovine rumen microbial communities from tropical cattle in Woodstock, Queensland, Australia - Gonzalo_04 (v2) (version 2) | ecosystem: Host-associated > Mammals > Digestive system >...
CACTACCACTTGGAAAGAAGTAAAAAAGCGCGTTAAAGAAGATGCCCAAAAAGTAGCAAAAGAAATTTTACAGGCAGAGGCCTTACGTAATGCCCATAAAGCAGATATTTTGCTAGGTAATGAACATTTGGAAAGGGAATTTGCCGACTCTTTCCCCTATCAGGAAACAGAGGACCAATCCCAAGCCATTACGGAAATCTTACAAGACCTAAATAAAGAAATACCCATGGACCGCGTACTTGTGGGGGATGTCGGTTTCGGGAAAACGGAAGTCGCCATACGCGCTGCTTTGCATACCGTTTTGAGCGATAAACAAGTGCTTGTTTTAGTACCAACTACCGTCTTGGCAAGCCAGCATTTTAAGACCTTTAAGGAACGTTTACAGGCATACCCGATAAATATAGAAATGTTAAGCCGCTTTCAAACAAAAACAGAACAAAAAAATGTAGTGGAAAGAATTAAACAAGGGAAAGTTGATATAGTTGTAGGAACACACCGTTTACTTTCAAAAGATGTAGTTTTTAAGGATTTGGGCTTGTGCATTGTAGATGAAGAACACCGCTTTGGCGTTAAACAAAAAGAAAAGATTAAAGCAAAAAGCGTCGGTGTACATACTTTAATGCTATCGGCAACGCCGATACCGCGCACTTTGAATCAATCTCTTTCCGCTTTAAGGCAAATGTCAATTATTCAAACCGCACCACAAGGGCGTATGCCAATTAAAACTTTTTTGTGTGCGTATGAAGACAGTATTGTAACAAATGCCGTCCGCGAAGAACTTGCACGCGGCGGGCAGGTGTTTTACCTTTTTAATACCGTTGCCACAATGGAAGAAAAACGTGAGTATTTGCAAAAACTTATGCCGGAAATAAAAATAATTTGCGCGCATGGCCAAATGCCGGAACAGGAATTAGAAAAAACTTTGTGGGATTTTTATAATAAAAAATATGATGTTTTGCTTTGCTCTACTATTGTAGAAAGCGGGCTTGATGTTACAAACGCAAATACTTTAATTGTGGAAAACCCGCAAAATTTCGGGCTTGCGCAACTTTATCAATTAAGGGGCAGAATCGGGCGCGGAAATAAAAAAGCATACTGCTATTTGCTTGCGCCGGCTTGGATATTAAATAAACAAGAAGAAGAATTTTCAACGGAAGATTTTTATTTCCCCAAAAAGAAAAATAAACCTTCTTACGCAGAGGCACAAAAACGCCTTTCCGCTTTAATGGAATTCAGTGAACTTGGCAGCGGTTTCAAGTTGGCTTTGCGTGATTTGGAAATTAGGGGTGGCGGCGATTTGCTGGGTATACGCCAACATGGTTATGTAAATGCCGTCGGGCTTTCTTTATATTGTGATTTGGTGGCAAATGAAGTTAAAAAATTGCGCGGTGAGGTTATTGTCCGCAAAATGTACGCGACAGTAAATTTGGGTGTGCCGGCTTTCATTGCTCCCGACTATTTGCCTAATGATGAAGAACGCTTAAAATTTTATAAAGATTTTTTGGATGCCGATAGAGAAACAAAACAAAAACTTAAACAAAAAATTGAAAATTTGTGTGGCCCTGCCCCGCAAGAATTACTTAATTTAATTGAGATTATGCAAATATCTGCTGACGGCGGAAACTTGAAAATTCGCGCCATAGAAGCCGGCCAAAAATTTTATGATTTTTATTTTGCAAGAAATGCACAAATACCACAGGGCGCAATTCCAAAAATAATGGAAATTTTTAACGGAAAAATAGAATTTTTACCTTCCCAAAACGGCGACGGTTTTAGAATATACTTTCCACAAAACAACAAACTTAGTGAAGTAAAACAAATCTTAAATAGTTTGAAAAATTTATTGTAAACAAAAAACTACCGCAAGATTTTGTGCTTGCGGTAGTTGTAATTTTTAATGGAAAATTTTATTTTTCCACAGACGGTACTGGAGGCATGGGTGGTTTTTGCTCGCCTTCTCCCTTACCTTTATGGAAAGGACATTTTTTGCCTTCTTTACAACCGCATTTCATTTTACCATGATGATGAAGACCTTTCATCCCGCCATGATGTTTACCGAATTGGCCGTCTTTGGCCCAAGGCGGATTAAAGAGCATTGGTTTTTTACCTTCAAGTATTTCTTTTGTTACTTTATCTACTCTTTGGGTTTTTTCCTCTTCAGTTTTCATTTTGGCAATTTCTTCTTTCATTTTTGCCACACGTTCTTCAAGTTGCGCGGTGCGTTCTTCCATATTCTTGATTTGCTTTTCGTAATTAGCGGCAACTTTTTCTTTTATTTGTTTTTCTATTGCCGGTTTTTTCTTATCAGATGCTTTATTGTATTTTTCAACAAGCGTGTTCATTTCTTCAAAGGATTTTTTCATATCCTTGTATGGATTGTCTTTGGCATTTACAAAAGAGGCCCCACCGACTAAAAAGGACAAAGACAATACTGCTAATAATACTTTCTTCATACGTTCCTCCTAGATTTCCTGCATGTATTGAAACAGGTCTGTGATTTCTGTTTCCAAATCGGTTAAGTCAGTATCTACATCATCAAAATTAAAATCTAAGGTTTGAATAGTACTGACCATTGGCTTTTTTGTTGCGAACTCAAAAGCCGTAAAGCCAAGTATAAGGGCAAAAACCCCAAATACCAAGGCCGGATAAGCCCACCTAAATTTTTGCAAGAAACCGATTTTGAAATTTTTATTTTCAACCGGTTTGGCAGGCATACAAAATTGTGGGGCTTGTTTAGGTGTTAAAGAAGCCGTAGTCAAAGCGCAAAGATGGACAATATTTTGGCACTCTTTACAAGTTTTCAAATGCTCCAAAAAAGTTTTGGTTGCGTTTTCGTCAAGTTCGCCGTAAGCGTAGAGTAAAGCATTATTTTCTTGTTTACAGGGCATATTCTTCCCCCAAAGTTTTTTGTAATTTTTTTATGGCTCTGTTTAAGCGGGCTAGTGCTGTACCAAGCGGGCAATTTAGGACTTCCGCTATCTCCTGAAAACTTAGATATTGACGTAGTAAAATAATTTCTTTATCTTTTTCAGGCAGGGCCTCTATTTTAACATGAATATTATCTAAAGATATTTTGGAAAATACTTCCTTTTCCGTATTTTCTTTGGAAGGGAAAATATCGGCAGTTGTATCTTCCGGTAAACTAACGGTTTTACTGTTTGCGCGGAAATAATCTGTTACCTTATTCCTCGCAACCGTAAAAAGCCATGCCTTGAAATTACCTTCTTCGCGGTAATTTTTGAGTTGCGTTAAGGCCTTAACTAAGGTGTCTTGATAAATATCTTGGGCGGCGGCTTCGTTTTTTATGCTGTAAAATATAAAGGAATATAAACTTTCTTTATATTTATCTACAAGTAAGCCAAAGGCCTCATAATTCCCGCTTTTTACGGCTTTGATAATTTCTTGCTCGTTTATCTCTTTCATACTAACTAAACGGAATACCCCCAAATTTTATTGCATATATTTTGAATTTTAGCAAATTTTTGAAATATTTTATTCTTTTTCTATTACAAATTATATCTAAAAATAACATAACGCGCTTGTAAAATCAGGCGCGTTATGTTTGTCTAAAAGAACATTATGAGAAGAATAAAATCTCTATTTTTTCTTCTTTAACATATAAAAATCTTGTATATCTTTTTGTATATCCTCAAGGTCTTGTTCGTGCTCAATTTCTTCTTCCAAGATTTTTACAAGAATTTTATGAGTAACAGGGTCCCTGCCGTCTAAACGTTTGATTAGTTTATTGTAAACATTTATTGCGCATCTCTCAGAACGCAAATTTTGTTCAAGAAGAACTACGGAATCGGGGTCGCTTGGTGCCTCATAACCGCAGGTGGAATATTTATACCACATTTTCGGCTCAATTATCGGTGTGCCGCCAAGTTCAATAATGCGCTTGGCAAGTTTTTGGGCATGATCCAGTTCTTCTGCGGCATGTTCCTTCATTTCCGCGACTAAACTTACACGCGGCATACCGCTTGCAACTTGCGCCCCTTCCATATATTGAATATAGGCCAACCATTCATCACAATAGGCCTTATTTAATTCTTCTAAAAGAATTTTTACCCGTACTCCTGATTTTACTACTATACTTAATGACTCTTGTCCCATATTATCCCCCTAACTATTAAAGATTAATACTAATAGTTAATTTAGATTATCATTTATTTAGGCACCTGTCAAGTTTTTTACTAAAAATGGAACTCCTAAAAATGGTAAAATATATATATGGCGAAATTACTGCGCGGCTTTAGAGATTTATTTGAAGAAGAAGCCGCAAAATTAACAGAAGTGGAAAAGGCGGCACGTAAAATTTTCAAAATTTACGGTGCTAAAGAACTTCGTTTGCCAACTTTGGAATTAAAAGAAATTTTTATCAAAGCAACAGGGCAAACTACTGATATCGTACAAAAAGAAATGTATGCTTTTGAGGACGGCGGCGGCCGTTTGGTGGCTATGCGCCCCGAAGGAACACCGGGTGTTGCACGTGCTTATATTGAAAATAATTTTCAGGCAAACCCTTTACAAAAATTTTTCTATATCGGCAATATGTTTAGGGCAGAACGACCACAAGCCGGCCGCTACCGCGAGTTTGAACAAATAGGGCTTGAATATATCGGTAATGCCGCACCGGCCGCAGATGCCGAAGTAATTTTAATGCTTAAAGAAATTTTTGAGAAACTCGGCGTAAAAAATTATAAAGTAAAAATAAACTCTATCGGTTGCAAAGAGTGCCGCCCGAAATTCAGGCAAGATTTAATAGAGTTTTTCAGTTCGCAAAAAGATAATCTTTGCGAAAAGTGCCAAACACGTTTGGAAGTTAACCCCCTGCGCGTTTTGGATTGCAAAATTGACGGGCCGAAATTTACCAATGCGCCACGCCAAACACTTTGCCCCACTTGCCAAAAACATTTTGATGAAGTAAAAAAATATTTAGACGGTAAAGTTCCTTTTGAAGTGGACCCCTGTTTGGTGCGCGGACTTGATTATTACACTAAAACAGTTTTTGAATTTCAAGCCGATATAAACGGCGCACAAAATGCGCTTGCCGCCGGAGGAAGATATGATGATTTAATTTCTTCTATGGGCGGCCCTAAAGTGCCTGCCGTAGGTTGGGCTTTGGGTGCGGAACGCGTTGCGCAGGCGGCTGCTTTTGAAGAGATAAAAAAGGAAAGTATTTTTGTTGTTTCCGTTGAAGAAAGTGCTAATAATTATGCTTTTGACATCTTGCAAAATTTGCGCAAAAAAGGACTAACTGCCGACGGCGGTTTATTTGATAAAAACTTAAAAGCGCAAATGAAACAGGCAAATAGGGCAAATGCGAATTTTGCAATAATCGTCGGCGGAAATGAAGTAGCGAAAAATACGGTAATTTTGAAAAATCTAATTTCAGGTGAGCAAAAAGAGATTGCTCTTGCCGAACTTTTTACTGCCTTTGAGGTAAAATAATATGAAAAGAACATCTTATGCAGGGCTTATCAATGCTAAAATGATAGGCACAAAACAAACCCTTTGCGGCTGGGTACACAGTTACAGAAACCACGGCGGGGTTTTATTTATTGACTTACGTGATAGGGAAGGTTTTGTTCAACTTGTTATTGACCCGTCAAACAAAACTGCTTTTGAAACAGCACAAACTTTGCGCCAGGAATATGTAATTTGCGCGACCGGAACTGTTGCCGCAAGGAAAGAAGGATATATAAACAAAAATATTCCTACCGGCGAAGTGGAAATAATTGTTGATACTATTGAAATATTAAACACCTCAATTCCTTTACCTTTTGAAATTGAAACGGAAAAAAATATTACAGAAGATGTACGCTTAAAATACCGCTATCTTGATTTGCGTAATGCGCGCATGATACGTAACCTCAAAACACGCCACAAAACCGCACAAGTGGCACGCAGATATTTTGATGAAAACGGTTTCTTGGAAATTGAAACACCCATCTTAACCCGTTCTACCCCCGAAGGCGCACGTGATTATCTTGTTCCTTCCCGCGTTCATAAAGGTAAATTTTACGCCTTACCGCAAAGCCCGCAAATGTTTAAGCAAACTTTAATGGCAAGCGGAATTGACAGATATTTCCAACTTGCACGCGCTTTCCGCGACGAAGATTTAAGGGCAGACCGCCAACCCGAACATACACAAATTGATGTGGAAATGTCTTTTGTGGAACTTGATGATATTTTCAAAACTATTGAAGGTTTAATGCTAAATGTTTTTGCCGCTAATAACGAAGAAATCAAGACACCGTTTGTGCGTATGCCGTATAAAGAAGCCTTATTAAAATACGGCTCCGATAAACCCGATATGCGCTTTGGTATGTTAATTGAAGATGTATCAAATATCTTCAAAAATACCGGCTTTAAGGTGTTTGCGGATATTTTGGCGCAAGGCGGTGTAATACGCGCAATTAAGGCGGAAAATTCCGCCGCAACACTTTCACGCGGTGCGATTGATAAATTAACCGAACTTGTAAAAAAGAACGGAGCTAAAGGCCTTGTTTGGCTAAAATATAAAGCAGGAAAATTTGAAGGACCGAGCACAAAATTCTTTACCGAAGCGGAACTTAAAACTTTAGCGGAAACTTTGAAAATTGCCGAAAATGATACCGTTTTTATAGGCAGTGATAAAGAAAATACTTGTGCGCTTTTTATGGGTGCTTTAAGAAAAGAACTTATAAAAGTTCTTGGCTTAAAACCTCAAAAGAAATGGGCGCCTTTATTCGTTTTGAATTTCCCTTTGCTTGAATATGTGGAAGAAGAACAACGCTATGATGCTGCCCATAACCCGTTTACCGCACCGGTTGCGGAAGATATACCTCTGCTTGATACAGACCCGTTAAAAGTTAATTCCCAACAATTTGACTTGGTACTTAACGGTGTGGAACTTGCATCAGGTTCTATTAGGAATCACAACCGCGCTTTACAGGAAAAGATTTTGAACTTAATGAAATATTCCAAAGAGGAAAGTGCAAGACGTTTTGGTATGCTCTTAAATGCTTTGGAATGCGGCGCACCACCGCACGGCGGCTTTGGGCTTGGCTTTGACCGCTTGGTTGCTTTGCTTTGCGGGGAAGATTCCATTAAAGAAGTAATTGCTTTCCCGAAAACTACTGCGGCTTTCTGTCCATTAACCGAAAGTCCCAATATTGTAGACAAGCAACAACTTGACGATTTGGCGGTTTTACTAGACGAAGCCAAAATTGAAAAATAAATTTAATCATAAGAGTAAATACAAGTATTGCTTGATAAAGAGCAATCTTCAGCTGTTTTGCCGGTTTCTTGCTGGCATACTTTATTATTAACATCCGATGTATTATTGCTACCAGAATAGCAATGTGTGTTGTTATTAACGAGCATATAATACATACTTTTCCCTAAAATATTTCTATAACAGTAAACTAAACGGCTACTATTATAAACATCACAAACCATACCGTCATTAAATTTAAGTGAAAAATAATCACTCTCAACAATTTCCCGATTAATAGCAAAACTGATATCCAAATCATCAAATTTTGTAGGAAGAGTATTATGTACTAAATAATATCTTTCCGATGCCTCTCTCAATGCTTTAGTTGTATTTTTTAAGGTAGCATATTTACTTTTTGCAACAGCAATTTTATATTGTGGCATAGTAATTGCCGCCAATATGCCGATAATCAAAACAACCACTAGGAGTTCAATTAAGGTAAAACCCTTGGGGGGATACTTGCTTAATTTTAACATAAGTTATACCTCATATCTAACAGATTAAAACGCGTTATAAACACGTTTGCTTACTTATGTTAAAATTTTATCAAAAAAAAAAAACAAGTCAAATGTCCGTCGGAGAACGGCAAAAAGGAAATCCTTTTTTTACAACCCCACCCCTAACCCCTCCGCCTTAAGAAGGGGCGGGGAAAGATTTGGAATTGCTTTATTTCTTCAGGTATAACTATCATTAGTCCCCGAAAAAATAGGCCCTAAAAATACTTGTAAAAATATGCTAAAAATGTTGTACAATAATCTTAGAGGGAGAACTCGTCAAAAAAAATACTTGCATTTTTTGCAAATATTTAATAAACTTTTTGTAGCGGGGTCAATCCCCCTAAACAAACCCTAGGAGAAAAACCATGGCAGAAAAAGTACTTAAACTCGGTGTAGATCGCGAAGAAGGTTATCTTTATTTTATTGATAAAGATGGCGATGTCGCAAAAGTAGCAATGGCCCGCGGCGGCAAAAAAGGCGGTAAAGCCAAAAAAGTCGCAAAGGCCGGTATTAAAAAAGCAAAAGGATATCTCTATTTCTTAGACAAGAAAGGTGATGTCTCTCGCGCAAAAATGGTTAATGCAAAATAAGCATTGAAATTTTAAGCCCCGCCTTAAACGGCGGGGTTTTTTATTTTCAAAATTTTGCGCCAAAGATAAAAGAAATTTGTTGGCTGGAATCATTTATACTATATGTATAATTTATGCCTATCGGGAAAGGAAAACGCCAAAATTTATATGACAAATTAGCACCCACACCACTTTGCATAAAATAAACATTATTGTAAACTGCGGAAATTTCATAAAACGGGCTAAAACTTAAAAGCCCTGTGTTATTTTTGAGTAAATACCAAACATAAGATATGCCGCCCCCTAAACCCTGCCTGCCATAACGCTGGCGGGAATATTTACCGAAATTAAGCAATTCCAAAGTATAAACTTCATCATTAAAAGGCGAGCCGAAACTGTTTTTTGCTTTACCGTAAAATAAAAATAAATTATGATTTTTGAACTCTAAAGTTATTTGTGTATCAAGCGAAAGTTTAATTATTTTATAACTGCTGCCCGTCCAACTATACCCTTGTTTTAGAGAACTTGCAAAAAGATAACCTAATTTGCGTGCAGATAAATCTCTTAAAGCGTCTTGTTTATCTGTCAGCCCGTAACCCATTAAAGCACCAAAATTTACACTCTGCTTTATGTTTTTTTGATAACTTAACCCAACAGTTAACGTGGAGTGCGTACCATTATCAAGCGCAGAAGAAGAATCAATATAATAATATTCCGGTTTAAGGAAAAAGGTAAAATCATTTTTAGTACCGGCAAGAGTTATGGCAAATTTATCTTCTTTAATATATTCTTCCAGCAAAGGGTTGGAAAAATGTTCTTTATCTTTTTCCGCATTAAAAATACCACCTGCGCTAACCCAATTGTCTTCATAATAACGACGGTGATAATTCAAATTCTCAAATTTTATATTGGCAAAGTAATCGTCCACATTGGCGCCTAAGTTAACAATTTCCCCATTATTGCCAAAACCTAAAAAAGTATAGAGCATTTCCCCTTTCTTAAAATAATTGCCTTCAACAAAAGTTAGCCCAAAACCACGTTGGCTGCCGCCCGTTATGAAAGCAAGGGGGAAAATATATACGCCGTCTTCCCCGTCAATTTTAATTATTAAACTGTTTTGCTGCGTAGGAATAATATCAAAGGAAAGGGTTTTGAAAATACGCATATTATGCAATTTCTCTTGCGCTTCCACGTATTTTTTGGAACTGAATTTTTGGCCTTCTTTTAGGAGAAATTTATTGCGTATAACTTGTGTATCTATGCGTTTTGTTGTTATCTGTATTTCCTGAATATATTTGCCTTCATATTTGCTGAAATCCTGCGCAAGAGCAAGAGAAGAACAAAATAAAACCGTTATACAGAAAAATAAATATTTTTTAATGAGTTCCATACAAATCCCCCAGAACTGTTTTAAGATATTTTTTTGCATTTTTCAAACTGTCTTTCTTGTCTTTTGCCAAAGCACAAAGTTCTGCCACTTTAAGATTTGTATAAGCACTCAAAATATTATTTTTCAATTTGTTCTTACCGCAAATTATTATTGTTTGTTTTTTATGTTTTCGGGCAAGTTTCAAAATTTCAAAAGGCGCTTTACCGTAAAGGGTTTGCTCGTCTAAACACCCTTCGCAAGTTAAAATTAAATTTGATTTTTTTATTAATTTTTCCACTTCAATAAATTTGAAAATTTCTTCAGTGCCTTTTGTTATTTTCGCTTTTAAGATGCCGCATAAAGACATCGGTAAAGCACCGCTTGCGCCGTAAAATTTCTTATCTAAATTTTTACCGATAACTTTTTGAAAATTTTTTAATGCCTTCTCTATCAAAACAACTTCTTTTTTGTTTGCACCTTTTTGAGGGGCGTAAACTTGCGCAGAGCCATATTTGCCGAAAAGTTTATTTTCAACGTCGCTTAAACAAATTATTTTAGACATTTTCAAATTGCTCGGCGGAACAATTTTTTTCAATTTCAAAAGTCCTAAAATGCCTAAAGGAATTGTTTGGCCTTGCCCGTCAAGCAATTTATAACCAAGCGCTTGAAGACAACCGGCGCCGCCATCGTTAAAAGCAACAC
>Ga0310690_10012540_pt1 | contig 10396 bp, 7 predicted proteins | sample AusTroGonzalo_MG_2_FD_207661 | JGI IMG/M metagenome (GOLD analysis project Ga0310690, IMG submission 207661) | Bovine rumen microbial communities from tropical cattle in Woodstock, Queensland, Australia - Gonzalo_04 (v2) (version 2) | ecosystem: Host-associated > Mammals > Digestive system >...
CCTTGTGAGAGACAACGACATTGCGGAACTCCTGGTTGATCTTGACAACCTTGAACTCCATGGTCTTGCCAACGAACTGATCGTAGTCGCGTATGGGGTGAACGTCGATCTGTGAGCCGGGGAGGAAAGCCTCGATGCCGAAGACATCGACAATCATACCACCCTTTGTGCGGCACTTGATGAATCCCTGGATGATGGCATCCTGCTCGAGGGCCTCGTTGACCTGATCCCAAGACTTAGACATGCGGGCCTTCTTGTGAGAGAGGATCAGCTGACCTTTCTTGTCCTCTGCGCTCTCTACGTAAACCTCTACCTTGTCGCCGATGGCGAGGTCGGGGTTGTAGCGGAATTCTGAAGCGGGGATAATACCGTCGCTCTTGTAGCCGATGTTAACCACAACCTCTTTCTTGTCGAAAGAGATCACGGTACCCTCTACCACCTGGTGGTCGGCTACCTTGTTCAGGGTTTCGTCGTACGCTTTGTCAAGTTCCTCACGGCTGACACCAGCGGGCGTGCCATTCTCGAACTCATCCCAATTGAAATCGTCGAGCGGCTTCACGTTCTTTGTTAAATCTGACATAATATAAAAAATTGTTGCCCCTCGTTTGTTTGTCAGGGCGGGGTCTGAACAGACGTTTACCAGACCATCTTTAAAGGGTTAATAATTGATAGGGACAAGCGCCTGTTCCGGCCCCTATTCCCCCTACGGGGGACAAAAGCGGCTGCAAAGGTACGAAGAAATCGGGAATTAGTCATTAGAAAGGTGGAATTACGGTAGGTATTTATGAATAATTAACATTTTGGGATTGAAGTTATTTTGAAATGCCATTTTCGCACCATGTTGATCGCCGTGCGATCGTTTCACGTTGTATGCTGTAGTTGCGTGACTTGCTGTCCATGGAGGGTGCTTCATGATAGATATGCTTGACGATGCCTCCAAACTTCAGTCGACGCTCTTTGACACCGCGATAGACTAGTCGGTAAACCATCTCCCTGTCTTCGTGCCCCCATCCTGTGATGTTTTCGTTATAGCCATTAATGGCGATGAAGTCGTCTCGCCAGAAAGCGATGTTGCACCCGCGTACATGCCGTTCGGAGAATTTCGGTTCAATGGCGGCTACCATCTTTCTAAGCAACCTGAAGCGGCATAGGTTGGCTACATGAGAAAGCCGTACAGCACCATTCCCTTGAAGCATCACACGACCACCACATACGAAATGACCTTTCTTCATGATGTCAACATGGTCTTGGATAAAATGCCGCTCAGGGATGACGTCACCATCGATCTCTATGATATAGTCACCTTTTGCCTTCGCAATAGCCTTGTTGAGTATGACGGATCGGCGGAAACCGCAATCCTCATGCCAGACGTGATGGACTGGTACAGGAAAGGCATTCCTTATGTGGTCAATAAAGTCCTTTGTGTCAGTGCTTGATCCGTCATCTGCAATAACGACTTCGTCAGGCAGTACGGTCTGCTGACGCACTCCGTCTAATACTCGTTCCAAGGCTTCAACCCAGTTGTAGGTTGAAATAACCAGAGTGATCTGTGTATGTCCTTTCATTGGTAGGTTAATAGTATGCCAGAGAATACATGAGCCCCCTGTAGAAATTGACGTCTTCGTTTATGTGGTTATAGGAACTTGACCCATAATCGTACTCTGAGCCGTTATTGGCATTGAAAATATCGTATAAGAACAAACCATTACATATTCCATCCCATCCCCAATTGATGTGATTGTATGTCTGATTAGTGATCCAATCATAATAATAAACCCAATTAATGCCATTTTGACTGCTATATAGTACAGAATGTGTTTTTATATGGTAACCGCCATCGACTAGCCAGAAGTGGCCTGTATCGTCTTGTCTATTTCCTGCCATAATGATAAGTTTATCTTCAACCAGATAATTCATAAAGCTATTCTCGTTATTTGGTATGCTGTGGAATCCAGGCATAGTGTAGCCATAGTATGTTAATACATCGTATATGGCTCCAGGGGATGTGCCTGTAGTTCCATTGCTGTTATATGAACTATGTGCTTTACATCCCAGTTCCCTGCATATCCTGCCTATTGTCTTATCAAGGTTGGAATTGCCGTTACATAGAGGATAAGGATGACTACCCGTATGTATATGCTGATTTATCTGGTTCCAGTTAACTGATTCATAGTTGATGTCGCGGTTGCCAAAAGTGTATGTAAATGAACTAGGATGCTGGTAGTATGACATGATTTGAGCCATCGCAAGAGGGCCACATCCTGCTGTATTGTTGCTACAATATGCCCCAGCAATGCCGCCTTGTCCCCATGTCACGGGAATCTTTGCCTCTATACGGCTGTATTCAAGCGTGTCGCACTCAACCTTCCAATAAGAGTCTCTTGTCTTTGGCAATGTGTCTTTCGCATTCTGCACATAACTCTTGGCCATTTTCATAAACTCGTTGAAGCCAGGATTATCACTTTCTGTATTAGGGTGATAGGTGCCTGATTCTGTAATCGCTAGGACATCTTCTGTATTGCGGTTTGCCGATACAACGACAAAACCTTCATTATCGCTAAAGTTAAATACATAGAGGAGAGTGTCATTATTTGATTCGCCAGACCTCGTAATGTTTGACGAAGAATTAACAGTATAAACGCCGTTCTTCTCGTCAATGACTCTATGATGACCGTCACCTCTAGTCGTGACCTCATCGTTTTCAATCATTGAAATCGATTTCTTTGCAATTGCCAATGCTTCATTATAGTTCCGGTGAGTTGTCATCTCCACCAAAGGTTGGTCACTCCTAGTCATGGGGAGGTCTGCAACATCAGAGCCTTTCTCGTTTGAGCAGTTGACGAATAGCATTGATAATGCGACAAGTACCAGACAACTGGTTTTTCTAATTATAGTACACATAGTTTTTTATATTTTTATTAATTATAATGTTACATTTCCTGAGAATACCCAATAGCCCATAATGAGTTCTATGATATAGTTGCCAGAAAGCGTGGATGGTAGCACAGTCTGGGTCTGTATAGAATAGACAACGGTAGTATAAACGGTCTCGCCGTCCTCCTCTTTGATATTAAGGACATAGTCTGGATGGCCAGTCTCGAACAATAGTGTGAAGTCCTCAATATAAACCGTTGGAGGTTCCATTGGGGACTTGGGAATGTGATTGCCAATGGGGATATTTTCCTCTTTACTTACAGAAAGCGGAATTAACTCCTGTGCGATAGAATTTGCACTTGCCATGAGAACAAATGCTAAACATAAGAATAATCTTTTCATTTTCATCTTGTTATTTGAGTAATTGAAATTTGTCAATGCAAAATTATATCAATTACTTATATCTAACTCTGTTTTCTAGTACTATGATTTTACGCCTTTTTTCAGCGCATATCCATTTGATAATCAAAAGAATATGCATTGACCAATGAATTTTGTATGAAATATTAAGGAAAATGTTTTGACAAGAATGATAGAAGAAAGCATCTATCAGGAGTCTAGATTAATAGATTTTCCTTAATAATGTGTCAAATTCCTTTGAGGTTCCTATCTTTCCGAAAAGTTTCAAATTGAGACTTGTGCGTAGTTGGGTTATGACGGATGGGAGAATAGCCAACATTGAACTAATGGAATTTGGTTTGAAGTCTGCTCTAATCAGCAAGCAAACTTTATATTCTCTCTCATCCAAGTCTTGGCAATGGGTGACCATTAGTTCTGAGAAGTTGGGGTAGGCATTGAAAATGGCATCTTGAAATAATGTCCACTCTGTATTCCTCGGCTGTCTGCCTGTAATAGCAAGTTTGCAGAATTTCTCATATATGGCTGTTGCCTTGAATTGTCGTTGCACAAACTCCTGACCCGCTTTTTCCTTTTTCAGTATGGCTTTTCTAATTATATCTTGCTCGTGAATCAATTGCTCTTTTTCAGCAATTAGGTGTCGGTTCTGGTCTTTAAACTCTTGGAGTTGCTTGATATCTCGATGCGCTTGTTCTACCACTATAAGACTATGTTGGTATTCTCTTTCAATAACCTTACGTTTTTGTCTTACATATTGTAGATATAGAACAATGACGACAAGAACTGTAATTAATAAAAGAATGACAATAATAGAAATCCAAATATATACAAGACGATTTGTTGCCTTTTGATTTTCCTGCCTGGCAATTTCTTTAAAACGGGAATAATCATATATTGAACTCATACGTTTAATAACTTCAGTCGTCTGTTGGGCATATAGAGAGTCATTCATGGCATAACTATATTCATAATACTTGGCAGCGGAATCAGGTTTGTTGAGTATCTTGTATGTTTCTGCCAAACCGTTTGCACCTGCATTCTGGTTGTTAAAGTCTTTGCCGTCACGCAATTCTTTACGGAAGAAGTATTCGGCAGAATCTAACAATCCTGTTGAAAGGTAATAATTTCCTTTAACTCTGTAGTAATACTCACGCCCAGCCTCTATATTGTGGCTTTCGTCAAATAGTCCCGATTTTGATTCATAAGCATCCATGTATTGCTTTGCTTTCATGTAATCGGCCTTATGAATTAATGTGCGTAATAAAACACCTAAAGATATAGCGGATTCAGCCTGATAGCCATATTGAGCAAATTGGTGAGCAACATTCTCGATTACGTAGATTGCAGAATCTGTCATACCAAGTTCTTCATATGCATTACCTTTCAACTCATAATAAATTAGTGCGTGAATAGTGTCCTTGGCTTGCCACGCATATTCTTCTGCCTTTTCGTTACACTTTATTTGTTCACGATAAAGCCCTTGATGATATAACACGCCTCCCATCTGACCATAGACTCTGCTCAACTGGGCGTAGTCACAGTCTGCAGCGGTGGTGTCGGCACATTCGATGGCATCGTGGAAGCACTGAAGAGCCATGGGGGCCTCGCCATGCTCGTAATAGGCACGGCCAAGAAGATAGTGGGCTAACAACCGTTCGTTGGGGGTGCCATGGTCATCGAAGAACTGCATATAGGGCTCAACATCCTGTACGGTGAAAGGCTTGTCGGTGCGGTTGAGCACATTGATGCTGTCGAGGCCAGCCCGCATCTTGGTGCGTTCGGCCTCCGTGGTGCAGCAACAAAGTGCAAGCAGAAATATAAAATATCCAATCAACCGTTTCATTGTTGCAAAGTTACGAAAAAAAAAGGAAATATAAAAAAAGAAGGGCAAATTCTTACGAACTTGCCCTCTTTTATCAAAAACAATACTGTTTTTATTACACGATGCCTAATGGTATCATTATGTAACCTTGACTTCGTCGAGCTTACACGATGCCCTGAGCCATCATGGCATTGGCAACCTTCATGAAGCCGGCCACATTAGCACCCTTCACGTAGTTGATGTAACCATCAGCCTGAGTACCATACTTCACGCAGTTCTCATGAATGTCGTTCATGATGCGCTTCAGGTAGTCGTCAACCTCCTTAGAAGTCCAGCTCAGACGCTCAGAGTTCTGAGACATCTCAAGACCAGATACTGACACACCACCAGCGTTAGAAGCCTTACCAGGAGCATAGAGGATCTTGGCATCCTGGAAGATCTTGATAGCCTCGGGCAGTGAAGGCATGTTGGCACCCTCAGCAACGGCGATCACACCATTGTCGATCAGGGCCTGAGCCTGCTCACCGTTGATTTCGTTCTGTGTAGCGCAAGGCAGGGCGATGTCGGCCTTCTCGTGCCAGGGGCGCTCACCAGCGTGATAGACAGCGTTGGGATACTCCTCAGCATACTCCTTGATACGTCCACGCTCCACGTTCTTCAGCTCCTTCACATACTCGAGCTTCTCCTGTGTGATACCATCGGGATCGAAGATGTAACCGTCTGAGTCAGAGAGGGTTAAGGGGATAGCACCGAGCTGGATGCACTTCTCAGTAGCATACTGAGCCACGTTACCAGAACCAGAGATCAGCACCTTCTTACCCTTCAGTTCGATACCGCGGGTAGCGAGCATTGAAGTCAGGAAGTAAACACAACCGTAACCAGTAGCCTCAGGACGGATCAGTGAACCACCGAAAGAGAGACCCTTACCTGTGAGCACGCCCTGGAACTGGTGGGTGAGCTTCTTGTACTGTCCGAAGAGGTAACCAACCTCACGGCCACCAACACCGATATCACCAGCGGGAACGTCCTCGTCCGGACCGATCACGCGATAGAGTTCGTTCATGAATGCCTGGCAGAAGCGCATCACCTCAGCGTCGCTCTTGCCACGGGGAGAGAAGTCTGAACCACCCTTGGCACCACCCATAGGCAGTGTGGTCAGAGAGTTCTTGAAGGTCTGCTCGAAAGCAAGGAACTTCAGGATACCCAGGTTCACACTCTTGTGATAACGGAGACCTCCTTTGTACGGGCCAATGGCGTTGTTGTGCTGGATACGATAACCCATGTTGGTCTGTACGTTACCCTTGTCGTCCACCCATGTGATGCGGAACTCGTTCACGCGATCGGGGATGCAAAGACGTTCGATGAGGTTTGCCTTCTCAAATTCGGGGTGCTTGTTGTACTCCTCCTCGATGGTGGGAAGAACTTGGGAAACTGCCTGGATGTACTCCGGCTCATTGGGGAATCTCTGTTTCAGATCCTCTACAACTTTTGCTGCATTCATAATTTACTTAGTTTTTTTAGTTGTTTGTTATAACGTTTACTAATTATGGGTGCAAAATTACAGCAAAAAATTGAAATAACAAACATTTTATCAAAAAAAACTGCAAAAAAGTGTCTTTTTGTCACTTAATTGATATAAATCAAGTCAAAAGGATATAACAGCGTATTGCTCTTGTGCTCGGGCACAAAAGAAGGGCTGCAACCATGTTGGCGCAGCCCTTCTCATATTATATAAAGATGTGTCTATTTACCCATGACGGAAAGCTTCGACTTGATCTTATCCACGTAGGCGTCGATAGTGGCTACAGCCACGATGTTCACCACGTCGCGCACATTGGCACCGAAATCGATAAAGTGGATGGGCTTGTTCAGACCCATCTGGATCGGGCCGATGATCTCTGCGTCGCTGCCGAGCATCTGCAGCATCTTGTAAGAGGAGCGGGCAGAGGTGAGGTTGGGGAACACGAGCGTGTTCACCTTCTTGCCCTTCACCTTCGTGAATGGATACTCCTGATCTCTCAACTCGTTGTCGAGGGCAAAGCTCAACAGCATCTCACCGTCGATGGGCAGGTCTGGATAGAGTTCCTGCATCTTGGCAACCGTCTCCTTCACCTTCAGGGCGCCGTCGCTCGTGTTACTGCCGAAGTTGGAGTGCGATACGAGGGCGATGACGGGCTTCTCGTTGAAGAAGCGCACTGCCGTAGCGATAAGCTTCGAGATGTCGAGTAGCGTCTCACGGTCGGGGTTCTCGTTCACCAGTGTATCAGCGATATAATAGGTACCCTTCGGAGAGTTGATGATGTGCATGGTACCGAAGTGCTTGTACTCGGGACGGATACCGATCACCTCATTAACTACCTTGATGGTATTTGAATACTTCGTATAGAGACCTGTGATGAAGGCATCGGCCTCACCTGTCTCTACCATCATCATACCGAAGTAGTTGCGCTCGAACATCTTGTCGTTGGCCTCCTGGAAGGTATAACCCTCGCGCTGGCGCTTCTCAGTAAGGATGCGGGCATAGCGCTCGCGACGCTCCTGTTCGTTGGGGTGGCGCAGATTCACGATCTCGATGCCGTCGAGGCTCAGGTCAAGACTCTTGGCAAGTTTAACAATCACCTCGTCGTTACCCAACAGGATGGGGTAGCAGATACCCTCGGCCTTAGCCTGTACGGCGGCCTTCAGCATGGTGGGGTGAACCGCCTCGGCGAAGACCACGCGCTGCGGATGGGCGGCGGCGGTGGCATAGAGCTTCTGGGTCAGTTTTGTCTCTTGTCCGAGCAGCACTGACAGCGAGTCTTTGTACTCCTCCCAGTCCTCGATCTTCTTTCGGGCCACACCACTCTCGATGGCTGCCTTGGCCACGGCGGCACTCACCTCAGAGATGAGGCGGGGATCCACGGGCTTCGGAATGAAGTAGTCGCGACCGAAGTGCAGGTTGTTTACCTTATAGACATCGTTCACCACGTCGGGCACGGGCTGTTTGGCGAGGTTGGCGATGGCATGCACGGCGGCAAGTTTCATCTCCTCGTTGATAGCGGTGGCATGCACGTCGAGGGCGCCACGGAAGATATAGGGGAAACCGATCACATTGTTGATCTGGTTCGGATAGTCGGTACGGCCTGTTGACATCAGAGTGTCGGGACGGGCTTCCATGGCATCCTCGTAGGAGATCTCAGGCACAGGGTTAGCCAGTGCGAAGATCACGGGATCCTTGGCCATCGTCTTCACCATGTCCTTCGAAAGTACATTACCCTTCGAGAGACCCACAAACACGTCGGCACCGTTGACGGCCTCTGCCAGGGTGTGGATGTCGGTACGCGAGGTGGCGAAGAACTTCTTCTGCTCGTTCAGGTCCTGACGCTCGGTGGAGATCACGCCCTTGGAGTCGAGCATGACGATATTCTCTTTCTTGGCACCGATGGCCATATAGAGTTTGGTACACGAAATGGCAGCGGCACCAGCACCGTTTACCACGATCTTCACCTTCGAGATGTCCTTGCCGATCACTTCCATGGCATTCTTAAGACCAGCGGCAGAGATGATGGCTGTGCCGTGCTGGTCGTCGTGCATCACGGGGATGTCGAGGGTTCGCTTCAGACGCTCCTCGATGTAGAAGCACTCCGGGGCCTTGATATCCTCCAGGTTGATGCCACCAAAGGTGGGGGCGATGCGCTCCACGGCCTCACAGAACTTTTCAGGATCTTTCTCGGCCACCTCAATATCAAATACGTCGATGCCGCCGTAGATCTTGAAGAGTAGTCCCTTACCCTCCATGACGGGTTTACCACTCATGGCACCGATGTCGCCCAAACCGAGCACAGCCGTACCGTTGGAAATGACGGCCACGAGGTTACCCTTGTCAGTGTATTTGTAAGCATTGTCGGGATTCTCCTGAATCTCCAGACAGGGATAGGCCACGCCGGGAGAGTAGGCGAGGCTCAGGTCGGTTTGTGTACGATAGGCCTTAGTGGGCTTCACTTCGATTTTGCCGGGACGTCCGCTCTCATGATACTCCAGAGCGGCTTCTTTTGAGATCTTTACCATGGTGTGTTGTGTATTATTATGTATGAATATGCAAGTTATCCAATAAAAAAGAGGGGCTCTTGCGGCCCCCCTGAGTAGTAGTCGATAGGGGAATCGAACCCCTATGCCAAGATTGAGAATCTTGTATCCTAACCATTAGATGAATCGACCGCGCGCATTCTGTTGGGGAACCCCTGCGGAAGGAGGGGGATTCGAACCCCCGGTACGGGAACCCGTACGGCAGTTTAGCAAACTGCTGGTTTCAGCCACTCACCCATCCTTCCAAGAATGCTTCGTGTTAGAAACCGAGGGGTTATCTCCTCAAATGCGGGTGCAAAGGTACGACTATTTTTTTGAACCTGCAAATTTTTAGGCAACTTTTTTTGAAAAAGTTATTTGAAGGCAACAACCTCTGTCAACTCCTGATTCAGGTAGAATGTGTTTTGCAAAGTGTCACCCTCATGTACGTATCTCATTCTCAAGTATAAAAGATCACCTTCTGGCATTTGTCCGTAGGTGATGTCCTTTTTGAATCCCTGAGCCCCGCGCTCGCGCATGATGCTGATGACGGAGTCGTTGATATGACGCGTGGTGCCCAAATTAGCATAATCGCGGCTGGTGATCTTGTCAGGCTGCTCCATATTGGCTTCGACAAAGGCCTCTACCGTTTTCTCAGCATGATACTGCTGTCCGCATGAAGCGAACAGCAGCAGTGTCATACCTATTATTATATACGCGCGCGACTTCATTTCTGCGGAATGTTTTTAAGTACATCGAGCAGGTGGTCCCACACCATCTGGACGGTTGGGATAAGCAGTCGCTCTTCAGGCGAATGAACGAATCGCAGGGTGGGGCCGAAACTTACCATGTCGAGGTTGGGGTAGCGCTCGGAGAAAAGACCGCACTCCAGTCCGGCGTGGATGCCGCGCACGATAGGATCCTTTCCGAAGAGTTTCTTGTAGGATTCCACGACGATCTCCGTCAGTTTCGAGTTGGCTTTCATCTTCCAGGCGGGATAACCGTCGGAAGAGACAGCCTCGGCACCTGCCAGTTCGAAGACGGCCTGGATGGTGGCGCACATATTGTCGAGGTTCGACATCACATTGGAGCGCTGGCTCGACAGGATATCGATGGTCGTTTCCGAGGTGTGGATGCTGGCGATGTTGCTGGAGGTCTCTACCAGACCGTTCAACTCTGGATCCTGACAGATGGCATAGATGCCGTTATCAACGGCCTGCACGGCCCAGATGAAGTTCT
>Ga0310690_10012542_pt1 | contig 10396 bp, 6 predicted proteins | sample AusTroGonzalo_MG_2_FD_207661 | JGI IMG/M metagenome (GOLD analysis project Ga0310690, IMG submission 207661) | Bovine rumen microbial communities from tropical cattle in Woodstock, Queensland, Australia - Gonzalo_04 (v2) (version 2) | ecosystem: Host-associated > Mammals > Digestive system >...
AGGTGGTATCAACATCACCGCAACCCTTGATTATCAGGAGGTTGACACCGATCCAGAGGATGCTGCCGTTAAGGTAACGGTGAAAGGTCTGCGTGGCGGACACTCCGGATTGGAGATTCACGAAGGAAGAGGCAATGCCAACAAGCTCTTGGTACGCTTGGTTCGCGAGGCCATCGAGGAATGTGAGGCTCGTCTGGCCAGCTGGCAGGGTGGTAACATGCGTAACGCCATCCCCTTCAAAGCAGAAGCTGTACTCACTCTTCCAAAGGAGAATGTGGCTGCACTGAAGGAACTCGCCGCCGATTGGCTCGAGGACTTCACTGATGAGTTCAAGGGTATTGAGAGTGGTATCGAGGTGATCTGCGAAGATGTAGAGACGCCGAAGAAAGAGATTCCCGTAGAGATTCAGGACAATCTGATTAATGTAATCTACGGATGCCATGACGGTGTGGTTCGTATGATTCCTTCCTACCCACAAGTCGTAGAGACATCTTCAAACCTCGCTATCATCAACATTGGTGAAGGCAAGTCTATGATTAAGATCCTTGCTCGCAGTAGTCGTGAAGATATGAAGGACTATATCGTAAAGACCCTTGACAGCGTCTTCTCAATGGCAGGCATGAAGGTAGAAACAGCCGGTTCGTATGGCGGATGGGATCCTAATCCCGACTCTGAAATCCTGCATCTGCTGCTGAAGGAGTATAAGGACCTCTTCGGCGAGGATGGCATCATTCAGGTAGACCATGCAGGACTGGAGTGTTCGATTATCCTAGGCAAATATCCACATCTGGATGTGGTAAGCTTCGGACCTACGATGAAATCGCCCCACACCACTACGGAACGTGCCCTCATCGCTACAGTAGAGCCATTCTGGACCCTACTGAAGAAAGCACTTGAGGATATTCCCGAGAAAGCGTAAAAAGGTAAAAAAATAAAAAATAAAAAGAAAATCCGCAGAAAGTTTGCTTCTGCGGATTTTTTTCTACCTTTGAACAACGTTCGAAATTACTCTCGCTCGAAAAAACTCAAATAAAAATTTGGTTTTTTGCTCACTTATTCGTAACTTTGCACCCAAATTCACCAAAGTATTAATAAAATTATGGACGATTACCCGGCGGACAATTACAATTCGTAATGGCGGGGGATGGCGAGCAAAGCTGCTAATCCCTTTGCCGCTAAAACCATTTCATAAACGAAAAAAGGATTAGCAAAATGAAGACTTTCTGGAATACCCAAGGCGGACTGACCCAACTCTCAGAGTGGCAGCCCAATTGCTGGATACAGGTGACATGCCCCACCGAAGAAGACCAGCACGAACTCGAAGAGAAGTTCAACATCCCCGACTATTTTATGTCGGACATCAGCGATACCGATGAGCGTGCCCGTTATGAGTACGACGACGGATGGATGCTTATCATCCTCCGTATCCCCTATGTTAAGGAGATACGATCAAGGACACCGTATACCACTGTGCCACTGGGTATCATACATAAACGCGATGTCACCATCACTGTTTGCTATTACGAAACGAACATGATGATAGACTTCGTTTCGTTCCAACAGAAACGAAACGAAGGATTTACCGACCATGTGGATATGATTTTCCGCATCTTCCTGAGCAGTGCCGTGTGGTACCTGAAGCGACTGAAGCAAATATCGATGCTGATAGACAAGGCCAAGCGTAACCTGGATCGCGAGGTGAACAACGAGAGTCTGATAGGCCTGAGCCGCCTACAAGACTCGCTGACATATTTCCAGACTTCTATCCGCGGAAACGAAAACTTACTGCAGAAGCTGAAGTTCAAGTTGCAAATCGACGAGCTTGATGCTGACTTGATTGAGGATGTCAACATCGAGATGTCGCAGGCACGTGAGACTACCAGTATCTATTCAGATATTCTGGAGTCAACGATGGACACCTACTCTTCGATTATTAATAACAACATGAACACGGTGATGCGTACACTGACATCAGTATCAATTATGATGATGTGTCCCACGTTGATTGCATCACTGTTCGGTATGAATCTGGTAAACGGCATGGAAACCACTACTTGGGGATTTGTTTTCGCCATGGTTCTGTCGGTTGCCGTTTCTGTCATCGCATGGCTCATTTTCCGTCATAAACGATTGGTATAAGAAGCGAAAAGACAGGAGTGAAAAGTGAAAAGTTAGAACTAAAGAGTTAAAAAAATAAAAGATTCAACAATTTTTCACTTTTCACTCCTATCTTTTTACTTATTTTATGTACCTTTGAACCCAAATGCGGTGGTGAAATACACCATTGAACTTTATTGTCACTAACTTAAAAGTTAAATGATGGACTCTCAAGAGAACATCCTCGAACAGGAGGAGAAGCAAGAAGTTATCCAGGAAGCAGCAGCTCCTGAAGTGGTAAACGAAGAAGAGGCTCAGCCCCGGAAGGTATACGAGACCAAAGCCGAGGTTTTGCGTCGTGTGCAGGATATTGCCCATGGCGAAGAGACTCCTCAGAAGGAAGAAGTTGATTACTTGAAGACAGCCTTCTACAAACTGCACGTCGCAGAACGCGAGGCAAAGTTGAAAGAGTATCTCGACGCAGGCGGTGATCCAGAGAAATACCAGATTACTCCCGACGAAGAGGAAGAGAAATTCAAAGCTGAGATGGGTATCATCAAGGAAAGACGTGCCAAATTATTCAAGGAACAGGAAGCTGAGAAACAGGAGAACTTCGTTAAGAAGCTTGCTATCATTGACAAGATCAAGGCAATGATTACCACCCCCGAGGATGCCAACAAGAACTACAAGGAATTCAAGGCCTTGCAGGACCAGTGGCGTGAAATCAAGAATGTACCTGCTGAGAAGGCTAACGAACTATGGCGTAACTACCAGCTTTATGTGGAGCAGTTCTACGACATGCTACGCCTGAATAGTGAGGCCCGCGAATACGATTTCAAGAAGAACAAGGAGCAGAAGGAACGTCTTTGTGAGGCTGCCGAGAAACTGGCTGACGAGGAAGACGTAATCAGCGCTTTCCACCAGTTGCAGAAGCTGCATCAGGAATATCGTGAAATCGGACCAGTAGCCAAGGAGTTGCGCGAGGAGATATGGAACCGTTTCAAGGCTGCATCCACCGTTATCAATAAGCGTCATCAGCAGCATTTCGAAGGTATACGTGCTAAGGAGGAGGATAACCTGGCTCGCAAGACCGTTCTCTGTGAGAAAGTTGAGGCTATCGCTGCCGAAGAGAACAAGGGCAGTGGCGATTGGGAGAAGCACACCAAGCAGATTATCGATATCCAGACCGAATGGAAGACCATCGGTTTCGCACCACAGAAGATGAATGTGAAGATATTCGAGCGCTTCCGTGCTGCCTGCGATGATTTCTTCGGACGTAAGGCAGAATACTTCAAGGGACTGAAGGACACCTTCAAGGAGAATGCCGACAAGAAACGTGCCCTGATAGAGAAGGCCAAAGCCCTGCAGGATTCTACCGAATGGAAGTCGACTGGCGATAAGCTCATCGCTCTTCAGAAAGAGTGGAAGACCATCGGTATGGTACCCAAGAAACTGGGTGACCAGTTATGGGCAGAATTCCTCGGTGCTTGCAACAAGTTCTTCGAGGCACGTAATGCAGCAGGTGCAGGACAGCGTGGTGAGGAACGCGAGAATCTCGACAAGAAACGTGAGGTTATCGAGAAGCTCAAGGCTGTAGCCGAAGAAGCTGGTGAAAACGTACAAGAGAAAGTACAGAAGCTCGTTGAGGAATACAATGCCATCGGACACGTGCCTTTCAAGGAGAAAGACAAGGTATTCGAAGAGTATCACGCTGTTCTCGACAAGCTATACAAGGATCTGAACATCAGTGTGGCAAAGCGTCGTCTGAACAACTTCAAGCAGAACCTCAAGCAGGTAGCAGAGCGTGGTGAGAATGCTCTTGATAATGAGAGAGCCCGCTTGTTCCGACAGTATGAGGCTATCAAACAAGAGGTTCAGACCTACGAGAACAACCTCGGTTTCCTGAATGCTTCATCGAAGAAGGGCAACAGCCTCATCGACGAGATGAATCGTAAGGTACAGAAACTGAAGGACGACATGAATCTCGTCCGCGAGAAAATCAAAGCCATCGACGCTGAGAATAAGGAATAAAAAGAAATCCCGCCAGTTGGCGGGATTTTTTTTTAGTTGGGGTACCCGGACTCGAACCAGGAAAGGCAGGACCAGAATCTGCAGTGTTACCATTACACCATACCCCAATATCTTTTTACCTTAAAGAACTACCTTGTTCCTTTTTGCGGGTGCAAAGGTACTACTTTTTCTTGAACTGCCAAAACTTTTTGGAGAAAAATTATAAAAAAGCGCAATTTTTTCTCATTTATTTTGAATTTCGCTCGATTTGCAGTACCTTTGCAGAAAATTCACCTATTTATATTTTAATGGAGCAAACAAAAAATCTAGTCAAGACTATAACGGAAGCCATTCAAGAGAAGAAAGGCAGCCGGATTGTGGTTGCCGATTTGAAGAAGATCGAGGGCACTATCTGCCAATACTTCGTCATTTGTCAGGGCAACTCCCCTACTCAGGTAGAAGCCATCACCGAATCTATCGGCGACATGGTACGAGAACAGCTACACGAGAAACCAACCCACGTTGTGGGATTGGAGAATGCCCAATGGGTAGCCATGGACTATACCGATGTACTGGTTCACATCTTTCTGCCCGATGTGAGAGAGTACTACGATCTGGAACATCTCTGGGAAGATGCTCCTCTGACGGAAATACCCGATCTGGATTAATTGAAACATCATAATTGATAATTAAATAATGGATAAGAATCAAAGACAACCCAACAATAACGGCAACGGACCGAAGATGAATATGCCCAGATTCAATATGAACTGGATATACTTCATTGCTATCTTGGCTCTCGGTCTGCTCTACTTCTCGAGTGGAGGTCCCACTAACAGTAGTGTTGCAAAGACTGCCACCTATTCAGAGTTCAAGTCGATGGTATCCCATGGCTATGCCTCGAAGATTGTGGTCAACAAGTCGCAGAGTACCATCAAGATGTACGTCAAACCGGAGCATATCCGCGACGTATTCCACCAGGGCACCCAGCAGACGGGAACAGAGCCATACGTCGAGGTGGAGTTCGGCAGCATTGACCAGGTGGAGGAATTCATCGAGAAAGCTAAAGAAGACAAGACCTTCACAGGAAGTTACTCTTATGAAAATCGTAAAGACAACGAGTTCTTCTCAATCATCATTACGAATCTTCTGCCTATCTTGTTCATCGTAGGTCTGTGGATATTCTTGATGCGTCGCATGGGCGGCGGAGGTATGGGCAGCGGAGGCGGTGTCTTTAGCGTCGGCAAATCAAAGGCCAAGATGTACGAGAAAGGTGGCGACCTGGGCATTACGTTTAAGGACGTAGCTGGTCAGGCTGGTGCCAAACAGGAGATACAGGAAATCGTGGACTTTCTGAAGAATCCGCAGAAATATACCGAACTGGGAGGAAAGATTCCCAAGGGAGCCCTGTTGGTTGGTCCTCCAGGAACAGGTAAGACCCTGCTTGCCAAGGCTGTAGCCGGAGAGGCTGGCGTACCATTCTTCTCAATGTCGGGTTCCGACTTCGTTGAGATGTTCGTCGGTGTGGGAGCCTCTCGTGTTCGTGACCTTTTCCAGCAGGCCAAGCAGAAGTCGCCCTGCATCATCTTCATCGACGAGATTGATGCCGTGGGACGTGCTCGCTCGAAGAATCCTGCTATGGGTGGTAACGACGAACGCGAGAACACCCTGAATGCTTTGTTGACAGAGATGGACGGCTTTGGCACCAACTCGGGTGTTATCATCCTGGCCGCTACCAACCGTGCAGATATGCTCGACTCTGCCCTGTTGCGTGCTGGTCGTTTCGATCGTCAGATACATGTAGACCTTCCCGACCTTAATGAGCGAAAGGAGGTATTCAAAGTTCACCTGAAGCCTGTTAAGACCGATGACAGCGTTGATATCGACTTCCTGGCCCGTCAGACTCCAGGCTTCTCTGGTGCCGATATCGCCAATGTCTGCAACGAGGCTGCCCTGATAGCTGCCCGCCATAACAGTCAGACGGTGAAGAAACAGGATTTCCTCGATGCCGTCGATCGCATCATAGGTGGTCTGGAGAAGAAGACCAAGGTGATGACTGAGGCCGAGAAGCGCTCTATTGCCATCCATGAGGCTGGTCATGCTACCATCTCTTGGTTCACCGAGTTTGCCAATCCGCTAGTTAAGGTATCAATCGTGCCACGTGGTCAGGCCCTCGGAGCTGCCTGGTATCTGCCTGAGGAGCGCGTTCTCCAGACGAAGGAGGCCATGCTCGACGAGATGTGCTCGCTCTTAGGAGGTCGAGCAGCTGAAGAACTCTTTATAGGCAGTATCTCTACTGGTGCCATGAACGATCTGGAGCGCACCACCAAGCAGGCTTATGGCATGATAGCCTTTGCAGGTATGAGTGAAAAGTTGCCTAATATCTGCTATTACAACAATGCCGAGTACCAGTTCCAGCGTCCTTACTCCGAGACTACTGCGAAGGTAATGGACGACGAAGTGCTGCGTATGATTAACGAGCAGTATGAGCGTGCCAAGGGTATCCTGAAAGAGCATGCAGAAGGTCATGCCCAGCTGGCCCAACTGCTCATCGAGCGTGAGGTTATCTTTGCTGAGGATGTTGAGAGAATCTTCGGTAAGCGTCCTTGGACCAGTCGTGCAGAGGAGCTCCTCGAGGCTCAGATGAAAGCCGATGCAGAACGCATGGCAGAGGAGCGGGCCAAAGAGCTGGAAGCCAAGAAAGAAGAAGCCGGCGAAGTCAGCGACCAGCCAGCTAATGCAGAATGAACATTTAATCACGATTCGTTATGAATAACTTTATCGTCCGAACCATCACAGCCGTATTTTTCGTGGCGGCCATCGTGTGCAGTTTCCTTCGCCCTGAGGCGATGGTGCTGCTGTTCGCCCTCGTTACCGGTCTTACCATCTGGGAGTTCACCGGCTTGGTTAACCAGCGTGAAGATATTACTGTCAACAGGTTAATCTGCACTATCGCTGGCGGCTATCTCTTCCTAGCTATGGCAGGTTTCAGTAGCGAGCTAACCCCCTCGGCAGTATTCATCCCCTATCTTGTCACTCTGATTTATCTGATGGTAGAAGAGCTTTACCTGAAGCACAAGGACCCCATCAATAACTGGGCATACACCATGATGAGCCAGCTCTACATCGCCCTGCCCTTCTCGATGCTCAATGTGCTGGCCTTCCACTTCTCGCCACAGGGATTCGTTACTTTCGACCCCGTATTGCCCCTCTCCGTCTTCGTATTCCTCTGGATCAACGATGCAGGAGCGTACATTTGCGGCTCCTTGTTGGGCAAGCACAAGCTCTTCCCTCGCATCTCTCCGGGCAAGTCCTGGGAGGGAAGCATCGGCGGAGGCATCCTCGTGATGGCAGCAGCCATTGGCATATGGAATCTCACAGAACTATATGGCGTCAACCAGTTCCAGCTCTCTGCCATCCAGTGGGCAGGTCTCGGACTGATGGTTGTCGTCTTCGGCACTTGGGGCGACCTCATAGAGTCGCTCTTCAAGCGCACCCTTGGCATTAAGGATTCAGGACATATCCTGCCTGGCCACGGAGGAATGCTCGATCGCTTCGACTCCTCCCTCCTGGCCTTCCCTGCCGCCACCGTCTACATCTACACGCTGATCGTATTCTAAGCATATTTTAAGCCGTTGAAAGTCAGACGGTTGAGCCTTTAAGGGGTAACTTTGAACGTTATGCCCAAAAAAATTCTCTAGAGAATTTGAGACTTTACTACGACTAAAGTCCAGGTTTATGACGTCTAAACCTCTGAATTCTCTAGAGAATTTAAAAGGGAGTAACTTGCGCCCTCAGAATTTACCTTACTTTTTCTTGGACTTTAGACTCTATCCAATGTGGTTATTTCCTATCGTAGCGGACGGTGAGAGTGGGTTTATAGGTGTTCTCGAGGGTGAGGGTGATGAAGCCACCATCGGCCTCGAACTTGGCTATCTTGTGGTCATCGCCATGCTTTGGCATGTTGGGCCAAGCGCCAAGCTCCTTCTCAAAGTCATCACGCATCTGCTGCCAGAGGTTGCGAGTGCTGTCGTTAGAATGAAGTTCCCAGTTCTCCTGAAGGGCAGCCACCTGTCCGGCCTTCTGGGCAATGACGAGGCGGTATCGTACGGCATCACTGCCCATGACTACCATCTGGAAGTCGGAGTCGGTCTTGGCAGAGTCGACGAAGAAGCCACGCTGCTGAAGTGAATCGATAAAAGTCTGGAAAGGCAGACCCATGGAGAGGCCACGATAGGCGAAATCTTTTTTCTCGCTGCTGCAGGCACCAAGCACTGCAATTGCCACAAGGGCTACTAAGATTTTCTTCATAATTGTTCCTGTTTATTGGTTTGATGGGGACAAAAGTAATCAATTTAATTAAGAAATATGCCCTACTCCATCATTTTTTCTTAATTCTTAACTCTTAACTCTTAATTTCTTCGTATCTTTGCACCCATGTTTGCACTTAACGTACTGCTTTCAGCCCTACTTGCCCTGCCCTTGGCAGAGGAAGACACCATCCGGACGGAGCGTCTGGACGAGGTGGTGGTGACTTCGAACTCTGCCCGCCAGCGTATCCAACAGATACAAACGGGGGCAGAGCAACTGCAACTGAAGGAGCTCACAGCATCGCCCCAACTCTTTGGCGAACGCGACATCATGAGGAGCATACAGCTGTTGCCAGGTGTGAAAGCCGAAAGCGATGCTTCGAGCGGATTCCAGGTGCGTGGTGGTACTGCGGCTCAGAACCTGATACTCTACGACCTGTCGCCCGTCTATAATGCCAGTCATCTGGGTGGACTCTTTTCTGCTTTCAACGACGATGCGCTGGCTGCTGCCACCTTATATAAAGGAATGTTGCCTGCCCAGTATGGCGACGCCTCCTCGGCTGTGCTCGACATCACAGGACGTACTGGCGACAAGCAGCGTCTGCATGGCGGACTGAACATCGGACTGTTGGCCACGAAAGCCACCATCGAGGGGCCGATTGTGAAGGACAAGGCTTCCTTCCTCGTAACGGCTCGTCGCAGCTATATGGATATGTTTCTCATGCTGAGCGATGAGTTCAAGGGGAACAAGCTCTATTTCTACGACGTGAATGCAAAGGCCGACTGGACCATCAACCGGAAGAACCAGCTATTCCTGAGTTTCTTCACAGGCAAGGACCGCACTGCCATCAAGGAACTGGCGGACATCAGTTGGCAAAACCTTTCAGCCAGTCTGAAGTGGTTGCACCATTTCAACGACGAGGGCAACTATTCGCAATCCACCATCTACTATAGCGGCTATGGCACTGATAACGGTATCGACCTGCTCGACCTGAACCTCAGGTTCTCAGGACATATCCGACAGACGGGATTCCGCCAGGACCTGCACCTCACTTGGAGAAACTACCAGATGGACGCAGGACTACAGACATCACTGCTGAACGTTAAGTCAGCCGAGTGGCAATATGTGAGTCTTCACGAGAAGGAGCAGCGACGAGCCTGGGAGAATGCGGTATGGGTGAACATGACCCTCCCGCTATCAAAGAGAATCAATGCCTCAGCAGGTCTGCGCCTAAACCTGTTTTCGCCCTTAGGTGGTTCACTCTACTACGACATCGACCCCGATGGCACCATCGGCTGGTACTATAATTACGGCAAGAACCAGATTGTGAAGACCCACATCACGCTGGAGCCGCGACTCTCATTGAATTTCCAGACATCGGAGCTGACCAGCGTTAAACTAGGCTACACCCGTACGTCGCAGAACATCCATGCGCTGAGGAACCAGAGCACCTCTACCCCCTTCGACCGTTACACCATGAGCAGTAATATTGTCAAACCCGAGATAGCCGACCAGGTAAGCGCCGGTTTCTACTTGATGACACCCTCGCAGATGTACGATTTTGCCATGGAGGTGTATTATCGTCATATCAACAACGTACTCGACTACCGCGACGGAACGACTTTCAGCAGCGAGATAGAAATAGAGCGACTGACGCTCCCAGGCAAGGGAAAGGGTTATGGCATGGAGTTGAGTGCCCACAAGAACAATGGACGACTGAAGGGTTGGGCCAGCTATACCCTCTCGTGGTCGAAGACAAAGATAGAAGGCGTGAACAAGGACCAATGGTATGATGCCAACAACGACCGGCGTCATGACATCAATATTGTAGCGATGTATCAGCTCAGCAAGCGCTGGACACTCAGTACCTCATGGGTATTCAACAGTGGACAGGCCTTCACGGCTCCAAGTGCTAAGTACCAGATAGAGGACAACTGGATATACTACTACACGGAGCGTAACGGCTACAGAGCCCCCG
>Ga0310690_10012543_pt1 | contig 10396 bp, 4 predicted proteins | sample AusTroGonzalo_MG_2_FD_207661 | JGI IMG/M metagenome (GOLD analysis project Ga0310690, IMG submission 207661) | Bovine rumen microbial communities from tropical cattle in Woodstock, Queensland, Australia - Gonzalo_04 (v2) (version 2) | ecosystem: Host-associated > Mammals > Digestive system >...
AAACTGACCGCTGCTGATCTTCGTCAGAAATTCTATGAGTTGGCATGTGACTGGAATGTGAATGTGGGTCCTGAGAATATCTCTGTTTCTTTGTCAGGATTGAGCGAGAATATGTCTCAGGCTCTTGCCCTGCTGGAGGATCTGTTGCAGCATGCCAAGGTGGACCAAGAGGCTTACGACAATATGGTGAACCTGATTCTGAAAGGACGTGATGATGCTAAGAAGAATCAGAATGGCTATTTTGGCTATTTGTATTACTATGCTACAGCGGGAGAGCGAAACCGTTATCGCGACGTGATGAGTGAGCAACAGTTGAAAGAGGCTAATCCTCAGGTATTGATTGACTTGCTGAAAGGGCTTAGCGGCTTGAAACATCGTGTGGCTTATTATGGTCCGATGGCAGAGAACGAGATATCTGGTGTTATCGACAATGTTCACAAGACAGCCAAACAGTTGGCGGATGTTCCTGAGAACAAGCCTTATCTGGAGCAGATAGCCAATCAGAATGAGGTGTGGATTGCACCTTATGATGCCAAGAATATCTACATGCGTATGTATCATAACGAGGGTCGTAGTTGGAATCCCGATGAGGCTGCTGTACAAGAGGTATTCAACGAGTACTTCGGTGGTGGTATGAATGGTGTGGTATTCCAAGAGATGCGTGAGGCTCGTGGATTGGCATATAATGCTTATGCCTATTACTTCTCACCCGATTGGAAGGATCGTAAGGAGTCGGTGATGACGCATATCATCACACAGAACGACAAGATGGTGGATTGTATCACTCACTTCAATGAGATTCTCAATGAGATGCCTGCCGGAGAGACTGCATTCCAGATTGCCAAGGATGCTGTAACTAAGCGTCTTGTCAGTGGACGTACTACGAAGACAGGTATCTTCAATGCTTATCTCAGTGCACAGAAATTGGGTCTTGATATCAGTACCAACGAGTTGATATACAAGAATCTGGCTAAGGTAACCCTTCAGGATATCGTCAACTTTGAGAAGGCGAATATGGCGAATAAGCCTTATCGCTATATCATCTTGGGCGATGAGAAGGAACTTGATATGAAGGCGCTGGAGAAGATTGGTCCTATCAAGCGCCTGACTATAGAGGAAGTGTTTGGATATTAAATATTCAGAATAATCAGAATACTCAGAGTAATCAGAATAATCAGAAAAAATACTATTATGGCAAATCCAGTTGAATTTAAGTATGCCCCAATGTTTCAGGTGGGCAAAGACAACACAGAGTACAGACTGCTCTCCAAAGAAGGAGTCAGTACGGCTGAGTTTGAAGGCAAGGAAATCGTGAAGGTTTCCAAAGAGGCTTTGACATTGCTTGCTCAGCAGGCATTCCACGATGTGGAGTTTATGCTGCGCCGTGAGCATAATGAGCAGGTGGCACAGATTCTCAAAGACCCTGAGGCGAGTGAGAATGATAAGTATGTGGCTCTTCAGTTCCTTCGTAATGCGGAAGTTGCCTGCAAGGGTATCCTGCCTTTCTGTCAGGACACAGGTACGGCGATTATCCATGGTGAGAAAGGACAGCAGGTTTGGACAGGCTTCGAGGATGAAGAGGCACTGAGCCGTGGTGTCTATAATACCTTTACTCAAGACAACTTGCGTTATTCTCAGAATGCTCCGCTGAATATGTATGACGAGGTGAATACCCGTTGTAACCTGCCAGCCCAGATTGATATTGAGGCAACAGAGGGTGCTGAGTATCGTTTCGTGATGGTAGCCAAAGGTGGTGGTTCTGCTAACAAGACCTACTTCTATCCGATGACGAAGGCTACCATCCAGAATGAGGGAACATTGATTCCTTTCCTGGTAGAGAAGATGAAGTCATTGGGTACTGCTGCATGTCCTCCTTATCATATCGCTTTTGTGATTGGTGGTACATCGGCAGAGAAGAACCTCTTGACAGTGAAACTCGCTTCGATTAAGTTCTATGATAACCTGCCTACTACTGGTGATGAGACAGGTCGTGCCTTCCGTGATGTAGACCTCGAAAAGAAATTGATTGTTGAGGCTCAGAAGATTGGATTAGGTGCCCAGTTTGGTGGTAAGTATCTGGCTCACGATATTCGCGTCATCCGTCTGCCTCGTCATGGTGCTTCTTGTCCTATCGGTATGGGCGTTAGTTGCTCTGCAGACAGAAATATCAAGGCGAAGATTAATCGTGATGGTATCTGGTTGGAAAAGATGGACGATAATCCCACAGAGTTGATTCCAGAGGAACTGCGTCGTCCTGGTGAAGGTGGTAAGGGTATTGAGATAGACTTGAACGAAGGTATTGACGCCGTTCGCAAGGAACTCTCTAAGTATCCAGTTTCTACCCGCGTGAATCTGAAGGGTACGATTATTGTGGCTCGTGATATTGCTCACGCTAAACTGAAGGCTCGTCTGGATGCCGGTGAGGGTATGCCTGACTACTTCAAGAAATACCCTGTACTCTATGCCGGACCTGCCAAGACGCCAGAGGGTTATCCTTGTGGTTCCATGGGCCCCACCACGGCAAACCGTATGGATCCCTACGTAGATGAGTTCCAGTCTGTAGGTGCTTCGCTCGTGATGATTGCCAAGGGTAATCGTAGCGATGTAGTGACAGAGGCTTGTAAGAAGTATGGTGGCTTCTACCTCGGAACCATCGGTGGTGTCGCTGCTGTACTCTCTCAGAGTTCTATCAAGAGCATCGAGTGCGTAGAATATCCTGAACTCGGTATGGAGGCAGTTTGGAAGATCGAAGTAGAAGACTTCCCCGCCTTTATCCTTGTTGATGACAAGGGCAACGACTTCTTTAAGACGTTGAAGCCGTGGTGCCCGAACGCAAAATAAACTGAAGATGAAGAAAACCATTATCGGACTGTTACTGTTATCACTCTTCCCGCTGCGCTCTTTAGCACAGGGGGAGGAGTTGACAATCATAAAAGGTGATTGTATGCCGGAAGTCTTTCATGATGGCGACTCTCATCGTGCCTCTCGTCGTTTGCCTAAGCGTAAGACTGATTGGGATGCGTCTAAGACGTATAAGCAGATGGTGGTTCTCTTCTCTTTCTCTGATCAGGATTTCTCCAAAGAGCATCCCGATCCTAAGGAATACTATCAGAAACTGTTTAATGAAACTGGTTTCAATGAAGGCTTTGGTCCTGGTTGTGTGGCAGACTATTATCTGGCACAGTCGGATGGACTTTTGCATTTGGAGTTTGATGTGTATGGACCAGTACAGGTAAGCAGTAAGGCACAACCTTATGATGAGCCTGATAGTAACACACGAAACTATGGAAGAGAGTCGATGAAAGAGGCGACCGATTTGATATTGGAGGCAAATCCTGACTTAGATTATTCTCAGTACGATTGGGATGGTGATGGAAAGATAGAGCAGGTGATCTATATATATGCTGGTTATCCAGGAAATACGAGTAAGACTTATGGGTATATCTGGCCTAACACATCCAGTTTCTCAACAATCACGACTCCTGATGGAATGAAGATATCCAACTATACCGCGAGTGGTGAGCAATGGCCAACCAAAACACCACGTTATTGTGGTCTTGGTACCATTTGCCATGAATTCACACATAGTTTGGGATTGCCGGATATCTATCCCGCTCATAACAGTAGCATTTATAGCGCTGTTGATGAATGGGACCTGATGGATGGAGGAAACTTTACCAATTATGGTTGGTGTCCTCCTAATTTCTCTCCGTTGGAGAAAATGCTGTTAGGCTGGTTGACACCTATCGAACTGAAGGATGCAACCACTATTACGGATATGAAACCAGTAGAGGAAGATGGTGCTGTTTACCAAATCAAACATACGGATACGGAATATCTGTTATTAGAGAATCGTCAATGGAAGGGCTGGGATTTGGGTATACCAGGAAAAGGACTGGTTATTTATTCCGTGAATTTCGATGAGTCAGCTTGGACTAATAATAGAGTCAATAGTTTTTCGGAAGAGTCACAGTTCCGTTACAGGCTCGTTCATGCAGACAATCTGACTTATGATGGATGGGAAGATAAAATCAAAGAGGAAAAGTTGAATAAATACCAGTATGATGAACGGATGAATAACTATCATCTCAGTACGTCTTCTTATCCCTATCAATCTAATGATTCGTTGACTAATACTTCTATCCCTGCGGCTCAGATGCAAACGGAGAATGTCGCAGGCGAGACTCTTCTGTCGAAACCCATTACGAATATCCAGATTCTAGATGATGGTATTGTCTCATTTGAGTTTAATGAAGCGACTCTACTACTGGTAGAGGGCAATGAGAGTAGTGATGGTGGTATGGTAAGTAAATCAACGACTGTGACGGAAGGTAAAAAAACACTTACTATCATTCCCAACAAAGATTATTATGTTGAGGCAAAGAATATCTCTGTTTTGGCACGTGACCTTCTAACAGGAGAGAAGGACGTGGATATTACAGCCCTTGATGTTTCTGCAGACCCCAGTGGAACTACACAGTATACCTATCCATACGAAGAAGGGTATGGTTATCAGATTATCGTTGATTTCCAGAAATGTATTGACTTCTCAAATGATGAGACCAAACCTGTGATTACCCTTGAAGCCACTAGTTTCGAGTATGATGGCACCAAGAAAGAACCAGCAGTTTTATCTGTTATTTATGGTGATGGCGTTTTGGTTGATGAAAGTAACTATGATGTTACTTACGAAGATAATATTGAAATTGGTGATGCTAAGGCGATTATCACAGGTAAACGTTGTTTTATAGGGGAATGTAGTACCACATTTACTATCAAAGAAGCGGCGGGAATAAATACTGTTCGTCAGTCCGTTGATGATGAAGGTAAGGGAATCTATGATTTGCAAGGTCGTCCAGTTCAAACCCCTATGTCTGGACAAGTTTATATTATTCGTAAGAAAGACGGAACAACTCGAAAACGGATTTATGTAGATGAGAAATAGTAGATATATATTCATACTGCTATTGTTGTTGGTTCCTATAACAACAATGGCGACGGAACATGAACGTCCTCAATGTTCAAGAGGTCGCCATCCTCATCATGCGGTTGCCCAAGCCAGTCGTGCTAGTGTTAATCTCCGTTCTGTTGGTGATGTCTCTCGACGTACCAAGGAGTATATAGGTGATAAGCGACAACTGGTATTTTTGGTAGATTTCAGTGACCTTTATTTTCAGGATTCTGAACCTTTGACGTTATGGAATAAGATATTTAATCAGGAAAACTTTCAGGAGGAGCCTTTCCGGGGTTCTGTCTATGACTACTTTAGAGACCAGAGTTTCGGACAGTTTAACCTTCAGTTTGACTTGTACTATGTGCATATGGACAAGGAACATGCAGAGTATCGGAGTGGGGATATAGATTATTATGACGATACTCGTTCAGGATTGTTGTTGACGGAAATTCTCGACCAACACAAAGAGGAGATTACCGACTGGTCTATCTATGACTGGGATGAGGACGGCAATATTGATCAAGTACTTATCTTGTTTGCAGGAAAGGGTCAGAATGATGGAGGGGATAAAACGACGATTTGGGCACATCAATGGTGGCTCAGTGAACAGTCTAAGAAACCATATTACAGGGAGTGGGGAAACTCATATGCTGTCACCAGTGGAGATAAAGAATACATTGTAGATCGGTATGGTATTTTTCCTGAACTGAATAGTTCTGGAACATATGGTACTTTTGGTACGCTTTGTCATGAATATGGACACTGTCTGGGTTTACCTGATTTTTATTATTCTTCTAATTCGGGAGTTGTAGATGAGTGGGATATCATGGATTATGGTAACTATAATGAGGATGGTTTCTGTCCTCCTGGCTATAGTGCCCATGAGCGTATGTATTTAGGATGGCTGGATGTGAGGGAACTTACAGAACCGAAGACGATTACCAACATGGAATCTCTAAGCGAAGGAAAGAAAGAAGCCTATCTGATTCGTAATGATGGTTATGATAACGAATATTATATCGTGGAGAACCGTCAGCAGACAGGGTGGGATAGTTCTCTTCCAGGTAGCGGTATTGTCATCTTCCATGTTGATTATGATGAGGATGTCTGGAAAAATGGAGTTCCTAACTCTTTAGATTATAAACGTTATTTTATTATTCCTGCTAATGATAAACCTAGTATATACGATGATTCGTATTGGGCATATCCCTATGGAGAGAATAATGCTTTGACAAACGAGAGTTCCCCTGCTTCAACGTTGTTACATGATAATGTGGATGGCACGCTATTCATGTCGAAACCACTGACCAATATGAGTGTTACAGATGGACTTGCCTCATTTGATTTCATGGGAGGATCCACTGGTATATTTGAGAAGAAAGTATGGGGCCAGCCAAAGATACTCTATGACTTTGGTCCTATATATATTATAAGGAATACAAGTGGAGAAACGAAAAAAGTGATGAAGCACTAGTACTTCATCACTTTCTTTTAGTTCCTGAAAATCAATCCTTCACCAAACTCGTCAATGATGATTGGTCTCGAACGGTCTACCTCATCAGCAAGAATCTTGCGCGAGAGATCGTTGAGTACCAGATGCTGGATAGCACGCTTCACAGGACGGGCACCAAAGTCAGGATCATAACCCTCTTGAGCAAGATATTTGATAGCGGCTTCTGTGATTTCCAACTTGATACCCTGTGGCTCCAACATATCCGTCACCTTCTTCATCTGCAAGCGTACCACATCGGCTATCTGTTCCTGCGTCAGTTGCTGGAAGGTGATAGTCTCGTCAATACGGTTGAGGAACTCTGGACGCATCGTCATCTTCAACTGCTCACGCGTGGCATTCGAGGTCATGATGATAATCGTGTTCTTGAAATTTGCAGTCCTTCCCTTATTATCTGTCAGACGTCCGTCATCCAGTACTTGTAGCAAGATATTGAATACGTCGGGATGTGCCTTTTCAATTTCATCAAAAAGAACGACGGAATATGGCTTGCGGCGTACTGCCTCTGTCAGTTGACCTCCCTCGTCATAGCCTACATATCCTGGAGGCGCACCAACCAATCGACTAACGGTATGCTTCTCCTGATACTCTGACATGTCGATACGTGTCATCATCGTCTCATCATTGAAGAGATATTCGGCAAGTGCCTTGGCAAGTTCTGTCTTTCCGACACCAGTGGTGCCGAGGAAGATGAATGAGGCAATAGGACGTTTCGGGTCTTGCAAGCCTGCACGACTACGCCGTACAGCATCACTGACAGCAACGATTGCTTCATCTTGTCCGATGACACGCTTGTGAAGTTCTTCCTCTAAATGCAGCAACTTTTCACGTTCGCTCTGCATCATACGGGTCACAGGGATGCCCGTCCAACGGCTGACAACTTCAGCGATATCGTCGGCAGTAACTTCCTCGCGCACCATGGCATTACCGTCTTGAGCAGAGGTCAGTTGCTGCTGAATGTTCTTGATGTCGTCTTCCAGCGCCTTTAGTTTCGAGTAGCGAATCTCAGCCACCTTTCCATAGTCGCCCTCACGTTCTGCACGTTCTGCCTCGTATTTTAGGTTTTCTATCTCCTGTTTATCCTGCTGAATCTTATTGACGAGTTGTCGTTCACCTTCCCATTTGGCGCGGTATTGCTGTTCCTGTTCCTTGAGTTCTGCGATATCCTTGTCCAATTGGGCAATCTTAGGTTCATCACCTTCTCGTTTGATTGCTTCACGTTCGATTTCGAGTTGAGCGAGTCTACGCATTACTTCGTCGAGTTCTTCAGGTACACTATCACGCTCCATGCGTAACTTAGCAGCTGCTTCGTCCATCAGGTCAATCGCCTTATCAGGTAGGAAACGCTCACTGATATATCGCTCAGAGAGTTGAACAGCGGCAATACAGGCATCGTCCTGAATACGTACCTTATGGTGGTTCTCGTAGCGTTCTTTCAATCCACGTAAAATCGAAATAGCCGAGAGCTCGTCAGGTTCATCAACCATCACCGTTTGGAATCGGCGTTCCAGAGCCTTGTCCTTCTCAAAGTATTTCTGGTATTCGTTTAGTGTGGTGGCACCAATAGAACGCAGTTCACCACGGGCAAGTGCAGGTTTCAGAATGTTGGCAGCATCCATTGCACCTTCTCCGCCACCAGCACCTACCAAAGTATGAATCTCATCAATGAAGAGGATGATACGTCCATCACTCTTTGTTACCTCATTGATGACAGACTTCAATCGTTCCTCAAACTCACCCTTATACTTTGCACCAGCAACCAGTGCTCCCATATCCAAAGAGTAGAGTTGTTTGTCTTTCAGGTTTTCGGGCACATCACCACGAACGATACGTTGGGCAAGTCCCTCGACAATAGCCGTTTTACCCGTACCAGGTTCACCAATCAATATAGGATTATTCTTGGTGCGTCGGGAGAGAATTTGCAGTACACGGCGAATCTCATCGTCACGACCAATTACGGGGTCGAGTTTACCTTGACGAGCAAGGTCAACGAGGTTCTTGGCATACTTCTCCAACGACTGATAGTTATCGTCAGCAGATTGAGACTGAACCTTCTGCCCCTGTCTCAGTTCGTTGATGGCAGCACGGAGGTCTTTCTCCGTGATACCAGCGTCTTTTAAGATACGCCCAGCCGTTGCTCCTTCTGTGAGTAATGCTAACAAAATGGGTTCAACGCTGACGAACTCATCGCCCATCTTTTGTGCATTGTCCTGTGCTTTCAGCAATACTTTGTTAGTGTCACTTGAAAGATAGGGTTCACCACCTTGTACCCTCGGCAGGTGTTGCAACTCCTGCTGAATGAGTATATCTATCTGCTGACCGTTGATGCCAAGTTTCTGAAACAGAAAGTTCACGACATCTTTTGCCTTTGCCATCACACCAGCCAGCAAGTGTGTAGGCTCTATGGTCTGTTGACCATTTCTTTGCGCGATATTGACAGCCTCTTGAACTGCTTCTTGCGCTTTAATAGTGAATTTGTCGAATGTCATAGTTTTGTCCTCCTATTCTTTTTTATTATCTGCTAATGGAAGGACAAACTCTGTGCCCATCATAAAATACCGACAGAATGACATCCCAATCCGTCATTCTGTCGGTTTTATGAGTGATAGATGTAAAAGGTTTACTTGACTCTAACCTTCTTCATCTTCTTGTTCTTGTCACGCAGGATATAAATACCCTTCTGTGTAGGACGGTTGATACGCTGTCCATTCAAATCATACCATTGTCCATCCTGTTCGTCAATGGTCATGTGATCAATGCCAGTAGCAGGAACGATATTAAAGGTGACTCTCTTCTCGCCCTTGTAGTTAATCTTATTAGCGATAATGGAGATAGTCGCTGTACCAATTTCAGTATTGTTTTTGAATTCGAGATGGTAATCGTTCTCATTGATAATGCTCTCAGAACCTTCTTCGATGATATCAGTAATGTCGATAGTGGGTTCAATAGGAGCACCTGTATAATCCTGATCGGGAATATCCTTGACGGTCACAAGATTGATATCACGTTGTGCGATATTGAAGGTTGCATGGGTACCTCCCGTTAAGAAGCGTTTACCTGTGAGAACAACTCTACCTGTTCCTGCGTTAATGTTACCTTCATAACTGATATCGTAGTTACTTGGATCCACTTCAATACCATCCTCTCCTATCTTGAGAGATACAACATCGGGTCGATGTTCAGTACCATCATATTCGAAGTCTGTAGTATTCAAAGTAACTACAGGTTTGGTAGCAGCTTTCAGCAGGTCGATACGCTTCTGGAAGTCAACAATAACTTGATAGTGGTACCCCTCCTGATATGGGAAAGTATATTGTGTTGTACCACTTGGATCAGCCAATGGATCTACTGCTGTTACCTCCACTTTGCAATCATCAATAAGGTCAAACTGAGGTGCACGTGCGCTTTCTGCACTGACACTGCAGATAACAGTGATGTTCTCCGCCATCGCATAGCAGGCATCTGCTGGCTCGACGGTAATAGTAATCTTGCCGTTTTCCACTTCTGAGAGTGTTACCTTTCCGGCAGTCTTACTTTCCTTACCTTCTTCTTGTACAATGATAGCGTCTATGCCTTTGCCATTGATAAGTACACTGACTCCTTCAATGACTTTATCGCCAGTATTGAGATAACAATGGTTGGCTGGCAGAGTTCCTTCTATAACTTGTACGAACTTGTCATTGACGAGTACGAACTTATTACCATTAATGGTAGAAAGGTCTTCAATACCAGTTGTCGTTCCACAGAACAGTTCCGTATCAGGTTTCATACCTTCCGGAAGTTTAGTGCTTGCCGGCATAGTGCTTCCTATGAATGGTGCAGTCTGATTACCTGTACGCTGCAATAACACTGCCACATTCTTTGGAATGAAATCAATTTCAGTGGTAGCGAGTCCATTTCCATCAAATCCCGTGACAACGTATGCCTTGACT
>Ga0310690_10012544_pt1 | contig 10396 bp, 4 predicted proteins | sample AusTroGonzalo_MG_2_FD_207661 | JGI IMG/M metagenome (GOLD analysis project Ga0310690, IMG submission 207661) | Bovine rumen microbial communities from tropical cattle in Woodstock, Queensland, Australia - Gonzalo_04 (v2) (version 2) | ecosystem: Host-associated > Mammals > Digestive system >...
AGAAGTCTGTTATACCTGATACTTACCGCCGCAGCCCTGGTGTCGTGCGAGGAGAAGGTCAAACCCGAACCCCACACACCAGGCGATGCAACGGTTGAGGAGCTTACTGCCGATGCGGTCGGGTCCCGCTTGTCTGCATGGAAAGAAGGCCTGCTGGACATCCACTTCATCAACACTACCACCGGCGAGTGTACTTTTATCATATTCCCGGACGGTACCCAGATGCTTATCGACGCTGCAGGTACCCTGGCTGAAACGGGCGTTGTAGGTAGCACGTCCAACACAGGTATACGCTCCCGTTGGGATCCGACCAAGGACAGTGGATTCCGCGCCGGCATATTCATTGCCGACTATGTCAAGGCCTGCATGGAGTGGACAGGCAACAAGACGGTGGACTATGTGCTTCTGACTCACTTCCATGCCGACCATATGGGAGGAAGCGACACTTCTCTTCCGGCCTCATCCGTGGGCACGGGCTACGTAAAACAAAGCCTTCCCGAGGTACTCGACCTGCTGAATGTAAGCAAGCTGCTGGACCGCGGCTGGCCGGATTACAATTACCCCTTCGACATGCAGGCCAAGGCCGCCAACGCCGGGGCCATCAAGAATTACGTGACGGCCGTAAAGTGGCACGTTGCGAATACCGGCCTCAAGGCGGAGAAGTTCCAGGCAGGCTCCGACAGCCAGATACAGATGGTGCACAAGGCGTCCGATTACACCAACTTCTGCGTGCAGAATATTGCCGTTAACGGAGAAATCTGGGACGGCAAAGGCACCACGACCGCCACTGCCACCTTCCCTGCCCTGAAAGACATAGTAGTAGCCAATCCCAAGAGCATAGGCAACGACGACTGCTGCCCGGAAGAAAACCACTGCACAACGGCATTCAAGCTCAGCTACGGTAATTTCGATTTTTACCACGCCGGCGACGCCCAGTATGACGGCTGCTCCACTTTCGTCTGGAAGGACATGGAGACGCCTGCCGCCCAGGCCTGCGGCGCCGTTGACGTGATGAAGGCCGACCATCACGGCGTTACCAACACGAACGGTTACGGCTATAAGGCCAAGAACGGCCATATCTGCGAGGCCATGAAGTACCTCAACCCCCGCTGCTGGATCGTAAACAGCTGGACGGACGGGCATCCGCGCGAGAAGACTTTCAACGGGGTTACGGGCCTGCTTCCAGGCATGGATATCTTTATCACGAACACTTGCAGCGACACGCAGGCGTACGCCAATTACAATCAGGTAAAAGGCAGCGACGGGCACATCGTGGTGCGCGTCGCCAAAGGCGGCACGAAGTATTTCGTGTATGTGGTTTCGGATTCCGACGGCAGCTATACCGTCAAGAAAGTGGCCGGTCCTTATGTCTCACGCTGAGATTCAGGCGCAGTGCCATTCTTCCGGATTCCTGAATCCCAGCAGGAACGCCCCTATATCCATACGCTTCTTGCCTTCCAGCTGCAGGTTCAGTATGCTCACTGCAGTGCCGTCGCCTGCGCCTACAGCAAGATAGCTCTTGCCGTCGCTGTAGATCCGTCCCGGCTCGGCACCCTCCATCTTCATCACTTCCGCTTTGTAGATCTTCATCGACTTTTCAGAGCTCGTGCCAGAGGCAGAGGGAACTGACACGGCAGGAGCTTGCTCCTGGCTGAACATCGAATTGACGTGGGAGGGATGAGCGCGAAGCGCGAAGTTCTGCCGGTCAGTTCCCTCTGCCGGTCCAAGCGCGAGCTCCGTGAACGCAGCGGGATAAGGTGACAAGCCGCGAATCAGGTTTACGATGTCTTTGGCAGGGCGGTTCCAGTCGATGTGGCAAAGCTCGCGGGTGAGCTTGGGAGCCGGATGCAGCACCTCGGAACCCTGCACGAACGAACGCTGCAGACGCAGCTCAACGTTGTGCTGGATAATAAGGTCCACGGTATCCGTAACCACCTTGCGTCCCATCTCCATCAGCTTGTCGTGCAGGCTGCCGGCATCGTCGTCGGGCTCGATAATACACTCCTCACGCAAGATGATGCCACCCGTATCGATAGCATGGTCAATCATGAAAGTAGTCACGCCGGTACGGTGCTCGCCGTTGATAATCGCCCAGTTGATAGGCGCCGCGCCGCGATACTGCGGCAGGAGCGAAGCATGCAGGTTGAAGGTACCCAGGCGGGGCATCTTCCACACCTCCTCCGGCAGCATGCGGAAGGCAACGACTACGAAAAGGTCCGCCTTGAAGGCTGCCAGCTGCTCCAGGAACTCCTGATCTCGCAGCTTCACCGGCTGCAGCACGGGTATGCCATGCTCAACGGCGTATTTCTTCACCGCACTCTCGTTCACCTTGAGGCCGCGGCCGCTGGGCTTGTCCGCAACGGTAACGACGCCGACCACCTTGTAGCCCTTCTTGACCAGTTCGTCCAGGGGTGCCACGGCAAACTCAGGGGTACCCATGTACACGATACGCGGCTTGTGGAAGAAGCTCCATACGGCACTCCATATCTTGCGCCAGGTAGATTTAACGGTATCCATATTGAACAGCTCGGCGTCCTTGATCGCCTTGTAAGTCAGGAATATGCCCATAGGGGCCAGCACGAAGGCAGCAGCGAAGTCGCCGTTGAAAGCAGAAATGGAACCGTCCTTAGCAAGCTTCTCTCCTGAAATCTGGACTATCCAGTAAATCACGAAGAAAAAAACCGAAATAATGGCGCTTATGCCAAGTCCGCCGCCCTTCTTTATCATAGAGCCCAGAGGGGCGCCGATGAAGAAGAAAATGAAGCAGGCCAGGGCCTGGGCAATCTTCTTATAGAGTTCCACGTCGGTACGGCGCAGATAGAAGGTAGACTGGTAAATGTCGTGGTTGTAAGTCTGAACCTCACCGGACATGCGGTCTGCCTCGCTGGCCGCCTTGTCGTAAGCGCTCTTGATCTTCTCCAATGCGGGCCATGTCCACATCTTGTCCGAGCTGTAGAACGTACTCAGGTCGCCCCTGCGCGCCGTGTCGAGCTGGGCGCGGTTGGTGAAGTAACCCATAGTACGGATACGGTAATAATGGGACTCCAGGGCATCATTGTTCTTCCGGCTCAGAGAGTCGCTCTGCGCCTTCAGCTGGGCATAGCGCATGGACTTTGCCTGGTCGCCGAAGCGGCTGGAATCCGAATGCTCAAAGGTGTAATTGGACAGGGGAATTATGAGCTCCTGGCGGTAGAAGTCTACACGGCTCAGGGCCAGAGACGTATCACTGTAGGTCAGCTTGTTGGACTCCAGATAATTGGAGCCGTTGTGCAAGGTGAAAATCAGATAGTCCTTGTTCCTGGACATCTTCAGCAGGGCCGAATCCGCCACAATAAGGGAGGTATTTCCCTTGCGCGATGTGTGGTCGTACACCTGCACCTTGTACATCATTCCGGTCTCGTCATCCTGCCCCTCGACCCTCAGCACGTATCCGTCGATACCTTCGTAGAAAGTGCCGGAAGGGATTTTTATGCTCTCCTTGGTGCGCGTGATGTCGTCACGCAGGGTGAAAATTTCGTTATATGCCTTGGACACCAGGTTGTTGCCTATGAAGAAAGCCCCGACCGCGATGAGGAAGGCCGTGACGATAAGCGGTGCGATAAGGCGTCCCAGCGAGATACCGGCCGCCTTGATGGCCATCAGCTCCTTATTCTCGCCCAGCTGGCCCATAACCATCACGGACGACAGCAGCACGGCCAGCGGCAACGCAGTGGGCAGAATGGTACAGGCGCCCCACATCATGAACTCCAGGATGACCCAGATGCCCAGGCCCTTGCCTACGAGTTCGTCGATGTAAAGCCATAGGAACTGAAGCAACAGGATGAAGATAACGATCAGCAGTATCGCGACAAAAGGTCCGATAAACGATTTGAGCATGTACTGATCGAGCTTCTTCATCCCTGCTTGCGGAGATTACTGGCCCGTGGCTACTTTCACAAGTGCCTCGAGCGCATCGTTAAGTCCTGCAACTTCCTTGCCGCCTGCAGTTGCGAGTCCCGGCTGGCCGCCTCCACCGCCCTGGATGAACCTGGCGGCTTCGCGTATATCCTTGCCTGCGTTGCGTCCTGCAGCGACGAGGTCGTCCGAGTACATAAGCAGAAGCTGCGGCTTGCCGTCCGCCTCAAACGCCGCTACCAAAGCGGTGTTCTTGAGCTCCTTCTGGAGGGCGAGCGCGGCATTGCGCATCATGCCGGTATCAAACGACTGCTGGCCGGGAGCGCTTACGCGGATAAGCTTGATGCCGTTGACCTCGACCGCCTTCTCGCTGAGGCTGCGTGCCAGCTCGGCCGCTTTATGCTTGGAGAACTCTTCTGCCTGCTTCTTGAAGGTTGCGTTGTCTTCCACCATCTTCTGGATGGCGCCGGCAAGGTCGGGAACGTTGTTGAAGAAGGAACGGGCAGTCTTGAGTATGTCTTCCATATTGTGGATGTACTCTTCCGCCTTTCCGCCGGTAACGGCCTCGATACGGCGTACTCCTGCTGCCACTGCACTTTCAGATACAATCTTGAACAGACCGATAGTGCCGGTGCTGGGGGTGTGGGTACCACCGCACAGCTCCACGGAATCGCCGAAGCGGACTACACGCACCTGGTCTCCGTACTTCTCGCCGAAAAGGGCCATTGCACCCATTGCACGGGCCTCTTCCATGGTGGCGTCACGCTTCTCCACCAGAGGGAAATCGGAGCGTATGAGCTGGTTCACGCGCGTTTCCACGGTGCGAAGCTCCTCGTCGGTCATCTTCTGGAAGTGGGAGAAGTCGAAGCGGAAGTAGTCCGGCCCCACGAACGAGCCCTTCTGCTCCACGTGTGTACCGAGCACGACGCGCAGCGCCTGGTGAAGCAAGTGGGTGCAGGTGTGGTTGTTCTGGATATGGCGGCGACGCACATTGTCCACTACCAGGTAGAAGCTCTGGGTACTGCGGGAAGGCAGACGCTCGGCCAGATGGATAGTGAGGTTGTTCTCCTTGATGGTATTCAGGATCTGGATGCGCTCTCCGTTCTCACCCTCGATGAAGCCGGTGTCGCCGACCTGGCCGCCCATTTCTGCATAGAAAGGCGTGCGGTCGAATACCAGCTGGTAATACTCCTTGTTCTTCTGCTTTACGGTACGCTGCTTCAGCAGTCTGGCGCCTTTCAGGCGGAGGGTGTCGTAGCCTTCGAACACAACGTCGGCATCGCTGAACACCATCCAGTCTCCGAATTCGTTGGCGGTGGCGTTGCGGGCACGCTCCTTCTGCTTCTGAAGTTCCACGTCGAAGCCCTTCAGGTCGATGGTATAGCCCCTCTCGGACGCGATAAGCTGGGTAAGGTCTATAGGGAAACCGAAAGTATCGTACAGGACGAAGGCATCGGTACCTGCCACAACCTTGGTGGAGGTATTCTTGTTCATGATGTCTTCCAGCATACGGATACCGCGGTCCAGGGTACGCAGGAAAGCGTTTTCCTCCTCGCGGATAACGTTGGAGATGAGCTGCTGCTGGGCCTTGATCTCGGGGTATGCGTCGCCCATGTCGGAAACGAGCTGAGGCACAAGGCGGCAGAGGAACGGCTCCGTGAAGCCAAGGAAGGTGTAGCCGTAACGGACGGCACGGCGGAGGATACGGCGAATCACGTATCCGGCCTTCACGTTGGAAGGCAGCTGGCCGTCGGCGATAGAGAAGCTGATGGCACGGATGTGGTCTGCGATAACACGCATGGCCACGTCGACGTCGGCGCTCTCGCCATACTTGTGCCCGCTGAGCTCGCCTATCTTGTTCAGCATGCCGGTAAAGACATCGGAATCGTAGTTGCTGTTCTTGCCCTGAAGCACAGCGCAGAGGCGCTCGAAGCCCATTCCGGTATCTATATTGCGGGCGGGCAGGGGCTCCAGGTGACCGTCGGCCATGCGCTGGTACTGCATGAACACAAGGTTCCAGATTTCGATGACGTGAGGGTCAGACTGGTTCACCAGGTCACGGCCGGGGATACCGCTGGCCTTCTCTTCATCGGTGCGGATATCGATATGAATCTCGGAACAGGGGCCGCAGGGGCCGGTATCACCCATTTCCCAGAAGTTGTCATGCTTGTTGCCGAGTACTATATGATCCTCGGGGAGATGCTTGAGCCATGCCTCTTTGGCCTCCTGGTCCATGGTGGTTCCGTCCTCCTCCGAGCCCTCGAACACGGTGGCGTAAAGGAGGTTCTTGTCTATCTTGTAGACCTCCGTGAGCAGCTCCCAGGCCCAGTCGATCGCTTCAAGCTTGAAGTAATCGCCGAAGCTCCAGTTGCCGAGCATCTCGAACATGGTATGGTGGTAGGTGTCGTGGCCGACCTCCTCCAGGTCATTATGTTTTCCGCTGACCCTCAAGCACTTCTGGCTGTCGGCAGCCCTGTTGAAAGGGGTGGCCTTGTTGCCGAGGAATATGTCCTTGAACTGGTTCATACCAGCGTTGGTAAACATGAGGGTGGGGTCGTTCTTGACCACCATAGGTGCAGAGGGCACTACCGTGTGCCCTTTGGAAGCAAAGAAGTCGAGGAACTTCTTACGAATTTCTTTAGATGTCATCATAGCCTGCAAAGATACTACTTATTCTTGATAAGCGCTACGTCGGCTTGCAGTTGGGTCCGGAGCGCATCAAGTGAGGCGAACTTGCGCTCGTCGCGCAAGCGGCCCAGGAAATCTACGGTTATGTCCAGGCCGTAGATCATTTCGTCGAAATCCAGAATGTGTGTTTCTACTTTTATGTCGTTGCTGTCCCCCACCGTAGGACGTACGCCAACGTTGGTGAGACCGTCCAGCCATTTGCCCAGAACCTGCACGCGGGTGCGGTAGACGCCCTTGCATGGAATCAGCATAAGGGGGTCGTAGAGCTTCATGTTGGCAGTAGGGAACCCTATCGTGCGTCCCAGACGGTTGCCGGCTACCACCACTCCGTAGAGGCGGTAGGGCCTGCCGAGCAGCTTGGCAGCATTTACTACATCTCCCTCTTCAAGGGCGGAACGTATGCGGCTGCTGGACACAGGGGAACCGTCGATGCAGACGGGAGGGGTAATGACTGCCTCCATGCCACCACGGGCGGCCAGTTCCGCTATTTCCTGGGGGCCGGCCTGCTCGCAGCCGAAGCGGGTATCGTAACCGAGCACCAACTTGGTGCAGCCGAAATCGTTGCGGAGCATGTCCAGGTAATCGGCCGCCGACATGGAGGCAAAGTGCCTCGAGAACGGCACCGTTTCCACTCTGTCGACGCCCATGGCTCGCAGAAGGGTATCCTTTCCCGTCCTGGTGCTGAGGTAGCGGAGCGAGTCGGCGTCACTCTGCAGCACGGCCCTCGGATGGGGCCAGAAAGTAACGACCACACTCTGCTCCCCGCGCGAACGCGCTTCGGAAAGCAGAGTGTCTATTACAAGACGGTGCCCGGGATGGACACCGTCGAAGAAGCCTGTAGCGACTACAGCCATTTGACGAGCGGGAAGTCCTGACGGTGAGGCAGGAGAGGATTCTTGGGATAGATCCTCATGCCCACCTGGTACATACCCGTACGCTCAGGCAGCACCGTGGCCCTGAACTTGGCCACACTGCCCTTGCGGCTCACAAACTCGAACTGAGTGACTTCCTGGATGTGCTGGCGGCCCTTGGCATCGGTAGTCGTGAAGAGCATCTCGACTCCGATTTCCGAGGTCTTGAGTCCGCCGAGATCGAGGATCACCTCGCTCCTCAAAGGATCGCCCTCAGAGAGGGTGTAGGAAGGATCAGGGCTGGTAGATGACAGCACCTTTATGCCATTCCACTCGGAGAGCACATGCTGCTTCCAGGCTGCAATCTCGCGGGCGACCTTGTTGCCCTTGGCGGACAGCATGACGGTGCGCTCGAACTGAGGGATGTAGTACTGGTTGCAGTAGTCGGTGAGCATGCGGTTGGTGGTGAAGTTGGAAGCCACCTGGGCAATGGTGTTCTTGATATAGCCTATCCACTTCTCGGAGCGGCCGGTACGGGGATCCACATTGTAGTAGTCGGGAGCGATTTCGTTCTCGATGGTGGTGTAGATGGTAGCGGCGTCGAGCTCGTTCTGATAGACAGCATCGTCGTAGGTGTTCTCGATGGGAAGAGCCCAGCCGGCGCCTTCCTTATAACCCTCGACCCACCATCCGTCAAGCACGGAGAAGTGCATGACGCCGTTCATCGCGGCCTTCTCGCCGGAAGTACCGGAGGCCTCGAGAGGACGGGTCGGGTTGTTCATCCAGACATCCACGCCCTGGACAAGACGCTTTGCAAGTGTAATGTCGTAGCCGGGGACGAAGATTATGCGGCCCAGGAACCTGTCCTGCTTGGAAATCTCGATAACCCTCTTGATGAAGTCCTGTCCGGCTCCGTCGGCAGGATGGGCCTTGCCGGCGAAGATGAACTGCACGGGACGCTCGGGGTTGTTGACTATAGCATCAAGCCTGTCGAGGTCGCTGAACAGCAGGGTCGCCCTCTTGTAGGTCGCGAAGCGACGGGCGAATCCTATGGTGAGGACATCGGCGCGCAGGCGCTTCTTGATCGTAACTATCTCACTGGGAGAATAATGGCTGGAAACTGCCGGATTGGACAGACGCTCGCGGACGGCTCCGATGAGCTCCGCCTTCACGATCTTGCGTACCTGCCAGATATCCTCGTCGGCAACATTGTATATACCTTCGAAGCAGCGCTTGTCGTAATGGTGAGTCTGGAACTCGGGGCCGAAGACATATGAATGCAGCTGCTTCCACTCCTTCGATGCCCAGGTCTGGTAGTGCACACCGTTGGTCACATAGCTGATGAACAGCTCCTCGGGCAAGTACCCGGGGTACATGCCTGCAAAGATGTCCTGGCTCACGCGGCCGTGAAGCATTGAGACACCGTTGACATTCTGGCTGAGGTTGGCGGCCAGCACGCTCATGGAGAACTTCTCGCTGTGGTTGTCCGGATTGGCACGTCCAAGTGCAATCAGGGTCTCCCAGTCTATGCCGAAGCGGGCGGGATAATGTCCCAGATAGCGGCTCAGCAGAGCTTCGTCGAAGGCGTCGTGTCCCGCAGGCACGGGAGTATGGGTCGTGAAGAGACCGCTGGCACGCACGAGCTCCATGGCTTCATAGAAGTCAAGCCCGGAAGTCATGTGCTCACGGAGTCTTTCAAGTCCGGCAAAAGCGGCGTGACCCTCGTTGTAGTGGTATATGGTCGGATGCAGGCCAAGGGCACGCAGAGCCCTCACGCCGCCTATGCCCAGGAGTATCTCCTGCTTGAGACGGTTCTCCCAGTCGCCTCCGTAGAGGGCATGGGTGACGCTGCGGTCCTCGGGGGCGTTGGCCTCCCAGTCGGAATCCAGCAGGTAGAGGTCTGTGCGGCCTACTGCCACTTTCCAGATGCGCGCCGTAAGCGTGCGTCCCTCGGGCATAGCCACCGAAGTGGTAAGCCAGCTGCCGTCAGCTGCGAGTACGGGCTCGGCAGGGATCTTGAGGAAGTCCTGGGCGTCGTACTGAGCCACCTGATTGCCCTGAGCCGTAATGCGCTGGTTGAAATAGCCATAGCGGTACAGCAGGCCAACCGCGGTGAGGTTGACGTTCATGTCCGAAGTCTCCTTGAGGTAGTCGCCGGCGAGTATGCCGAGACCTCCTGAATAAATCTTGAGCGAGGTATCCAGACCGTATTCCATGCAGAAATATGCGACGGAAGGGTCAGTGCGCTCGGCCTTGAGGGCCATATAGGAGTTGAATTCGTCCATGACGGAGGCAAGACGGCCGCAGAATTCGGGGTCTTTGGCAAGCTGCTGGTAGCGGCTGTAGCTGACCTTGTCCAGAATCTCCATCGGGTTGTGTCCCGAAGTATGCCACAGGTCTGCGTCAATGAATTTGAAAAGTGCCTTAGCGTTGTCGTTCCAGCACCACCAGAGGTTCTTGCAAAGGGTTTCGAGGCCGCGAAGCTCCTCGGGCAGGTGGCGCGTAACCATCACACTCTTCCAAGAGGGAGAGGAGGGTTCAATGTTGTCAAAATGCATGTTTCTAAAAAATCTTTCTCTTCTACTTCTCCGCCAGTGCTCCGTCAACGCGGATAATGAAATCACTGAGGACGTTCATATAGTTGATGAAAGCCTCATAGGGAGTATCATAGGGACTGAACATCTTGTGGACGTCTCCGTCGGAGAAGAACTTGGTACACATATAATAGAGGTGATCGCTCTCCTGAAGGTGACCGAAGTCGGCCCAGAGGCCGGGGTCTCCCAGGATGGAGAGTTTCTCAGTAAGCGAGTATAGCTTGGTGAAGCAGTCAGACTGCAGCTCGTTGCCCAGCCATGCGGTGAGGTCCCTCTCCTCGTCGGCCCATGAAATGGCCTCAGGGACGGACAGGTCACCCTTGCTGTCATGACTTGCGGCGACTTCGCTCGGGGTTTGGAACTCCAGGG
>Ga0310690_10012545_pt1 | contig 10395 bp, 2 predicted proteins | sample AusTroGonzalo_MG_2_FD_207661 | JGI IMG/M metagenome (GOLD analysis project Ga0310690, IMG submission 207661) | Bovine rumen microbial communities from tropical cattle in Woodstock, Queensland, Australia - Gonzalo_04 (v2) (version 2) | ecosystem: Host-associated > Mammals > Digestive system >...
CATGCAGTTTCTGAAGAACCGGGGAGAGTGTGAGACTACCGTTCCCATCGTTACGTATATAAGCGGCCTTCCGGACCGGCCGGGATCGGTTTTATGATCACGGCCTCCCGGAATCTCCCTGCTGTAACCTGCAAAGAAGACTCTTCTTTGGTCTATGGTATCAGGCTGTCCCTGGAGACTAAGCGGAATATATGCGACGCAGTCCTCTTCTTTTCCGGGACACAGAAGCGAAAGGATGGTATGCTTCCTGAAGCCCTTCCCGGCAAGCTTATGAAGCATTTGCTCCATGCGCTCCTCATACGGTTCGAGTTTCTTGAAAAAAAGGCGCCAGTCCTCGGATATGGTAAAGATATTCATGATCTGCGTCGCACTGGAAAGCACAATCTTCAGACCGTTCTTCTCCGCCAACAGCTTCCCCCAGATGGAAAGCGTATCCACAACAGCAAACCGCGGCTGAAATGTTCTTACATCGAGCTCCACGGTCTCTTCCATGCTTTCAGCAAGCTCGAGCATACGTAAGAATCCGTAAGCAGCATACTCCGGAATGGTAAGTCTGTCATACCACGCGTCAAAACTTATACAGACAGCACCTGTCCGTTCTATTCTCTCACGCATTTCACCACCCGTGTATACCCTTACCATGAAGCCATATCTTACCAGCTCCCCGATCAGAGCCAGCAGCGGGGTTACGTGTCCGTAAGCGGGACTCACAAAAACAAAGACCGCCGGCGGTAGCTCCCGGGTGATGATACAAGGAGGCGTTGACGTCACATTGACTCCGTCTGTATCTTTCATCTTCACATCAAACCCATGGGCCTTAAAGGTCTCTGTAAAGGAAGACGGAAACCGTTCTGCATCAAATGCCCTGAAGAACAGATGAAAACTGCCGTTATATTCCACCATAGTAAAATCGTTTGGAACCGACACGCCGGCAAATACCACTTCTTTTCCGGCATATACCCCGCATGGAGAAGGACGCAGATAAGAAAGCATAAAGGTATACGCGTCAAATTCCCTCTTTTTCCCGCTGCCGAGTAAAAGCTGCCTGTTAAGAAGTATGACAAAATCTTTATAGAAGCGGACCCAACCCCTTGCGAACCGTGCGTCTGTATGCTCACTGATGCGCCTGCGCAGTATTTTGGCCCTGTCTTTGAAGTCCATATCCGCCCACTCGTCGCTGTCAAGATCAACGAGCATGGAAAAAGCGGCTGTACGTATATTGTCAGTAAGCTTAAGGGCCTTTCTGTAATCGATCGGCAGTGCGGCAACGATATGCTCCTTTCTGCCGGCATCCGCACATCGGTCTATTGCTTCATATAAAAGGAGTGTAAACAAAACCGCCGGAGATGCTGCAAGCTCCCTGCATAACGTAAGTACCTGCTCCGTTGGGACGATGAACTCACGAAGCTTTGACAGTTCCTCCTTAGCAAAGGACGGCTGATAAGCGCCTGTCGTAAAGCCCCGGACGGGGAAGGTTTCGCCTTCACATGGGAGTGCGAAAAGATCCTCATCTTTTCCATAGCCTCTGCTTACCGCTTCAGGCCGGCCTTCGCGGCACACGCCTGCATATTGATCATACCGGTATATGATATGATCTGTAACCTGCATCAGCGCCTGTCCGTCCATGATGGCGTGATCGGCACAGAGGATGATGCGCGTATTGTCTATGGATACATCAAAGGAATGCCAGCCGTTTCCGCTGTCTCCGATCTTTCTCTCTCCGGTATAGAGTCCAACCGCAAGCGGATATGAACTCCTTGCGCAGTAGTATTCTTCGTTAAGCTTTACAAGGCACTCCTGTATGACGGGAAAATGCGCCGCTGTATCCGCAAGCGCTTTTTCAAGGGCATCCGCGTTAATGCGATCCCCTGTTTCAACTGCCATGTAGATAACCTGCCTTCTCTGCTCCTTACCGGACATATGAACCCAGCCGGCAGCGCAGCGCCCAAGGATACGTAATTCCCCTTTCCGTACAGCCGAAATATCTTTCGCTTTTGAAACGATCCATTCAGCTGCCTGCTCTCCTCCGCCATAGCTTCGCATATCATCGCCGAGCGTCTTTGCGTTCCTCCTGTACGCAGAATCTGTGAGGATGATTTCTACAGCGTCACGAATGGTTTCCGGTCTGTGGTCACCGATCACAATCCCTGCCTTCAGTTCCTCTATCCTCCGCCCATTTCCGGGCTGGTCACCGAAGTTCGGATACGCAACCACAGGCACTCCCATAAGGAGGCAGTCCGACAGCGTATTCATACCGGCATGGAAGACGGCAACATCTGCCCTGCTTAAGATCTCCGCCTGGTCCACCACCCGGTTCACCTGCATATTCGGAGGAATATCGCCCAGCATTTTCATATCAATGTTCTTCCAAACAGCCATCACCACATCTGCATCCATACCGGCAAAGGCAGCGATACAGCTTCTGAAAAACCATATGTTGATGCTTGATACCGTTCCAAGGGTGACATAGATAAGAGGCCGTTTTGCGGACTTCCCGGAAGGAGCCCTATCCTGCCAATCCGTTTTCTCCGGCAGAAGACGGCTATATCCTGCATAGAACACATGACCCGGATCAAAGCTTTCAGCGCATGGCTGCACGGTTTTCGAACAATAAACGATCCGGTCTTCATCCCGTCCGATCCGGTACAGTGACTCAAGATCACATGTCGGAAAGCCCTCTGAATGAAGCTCACGCAGCCTTTCATTGATACTGTCCGTATCAGCAGCAAGCTCATCCATAAGCGGCTGCCAGTATATGCGGGTATCATCACTCATCATCATCGTTGCGGAAGAAAAGACCGTTTTAAGGCCATACTTTAACGCGAGCAGACGCCCCCAGACCGCAGAGGCGTCAACAACGGCAAGCACCGGCTGCCACGCAAGTATTTCCCTGCCGATCACGTCATCCATCCGCCTCGCGTATTCGATCCACTTAAAATGTCCCAGTGCAGCACTGTAGGGGATGTCGATCGCGTCAAATAGCCTGTCGTTACAGATGCAGACTGCTCCGGTATTCTCTACCTGCTCTGCCACCTCCTTTCCGCTGTATACGCGGACATGGAATCCCCGCCCTGCCAGTCCCCGGATCACACCAAGAAGCGGCCCGGCATGTCCCCATGCAGGATTCACAAAAACAAAGATCACGGGCTGTTTTTTTTGCGGATACATGGAAGCAAGGCTTTGTATGAAGCTGTAATCTTTATCCAGCTCAGCCTGTTTTTCATGCCACCTTGTTACGGGAGGCTTTAAGATTGAAATCAGACCTGATACAGTGTGAACAAAGCTTTGCTTCATCTCATCCGGCAGCCCGGAGAACAGATACAGCCGGCCGAATAAGGCAATCAGCTTACACATCACATTGTTAAGGCCAAGTCCCTGTTTTAATCCTGCGTGATACAGCCGTATCAGGAACAGCCCCGTGCCCTCTCCGCCCTGACGCTTATCCGTTTCGAGGCTGAAATGCCTGTCAGCCTCACCAAGCATTCCTTTCGTCATTCCTATATTCACATAATAGCGGTATCCGCAAAGTGCAGGAAGCAGGCATACCCTTTCTGCTTTTCCCGTAGCTTCGATATTAAACAGATAATCCTCCCCAAAATTGAGATCTTCATCGAAGCTACAATTCGCCTGAGCGAGAAAATCTCTTCGGTAGCATCTTGTCCAAAGGGTCATCCCGCTTATGCACATGGCATCCGCGATCCTTTGATCTCCCTTTTCATACACTGCGCTGCCCAAAGCAGGATCCAGATCCGTCCAATAATAGGACACGCCCGTTTCACTGACAGCCTCTGCCGTATAGATCGCAGTGCAGGCCCTTGCTTCTTCCATAGCCGAGACGGTATCCTCTATACAATTCGGCATCATTTCATCATCGGAGTCAAGGAAGAAAACATATCGGCCCTCCGCCCCGGAAAGTGTATGATTCCTTGCAAAGGAAACACCCGTACCCTCTTTGTTTACAGAACAGATGCGGATATTCGGATATCCGTCAAGCAGCTTAACGGCCTGTCGGGCATAGTCATCGGTACAATTATGCAGCAGAACAACCCACTGAATGTTTTCGAATCCAAAGCTTTGATCACGCAGGGAAGAGAACGCCCGCTCAAGCAGGGAAATCGGTGTATGATGTACCGGAGTGAGTACGCTGACCATCCATCTATTTCGCATAATGCCTCCTGTGGTAATTCTCTTTTACGGTTGCTATTCACGGCCCCTCCGCTTTCGTGTTTCAGACGATATCTGCTTTCCGGATCATCTCTTCAAACAGCCGGCTTACCTGTGCATACAGGCTGTCTGTCTCCGGGTCATCCCGGTATCGCATATCGACACAAAGGTTCCCTTCCTCCAGCCGCATGCTGTTGCCGGTTCGGTTATGGCTGTCTTTGATCGTAAGCTCCTTTATGTATTGTGGAAGCTCCGGAAATTCATTCGATATAATTCCTTCATGGATACCTGACCATTCGGGAGATAATAAAAAGGCCGCTTCGGACAAATAAGGACAATCCCTAAGCGCTCCCAGTTCTTCTTCAAACTGCATAGCCGTCATATCTGCCCTGACCTGTACCGGCATACCCACAGTAAGGTTCCCCACGATCCGGAGCTCATCTCCCCACTCAGGATATCGGCCTGCTTCGAGCGTCATAAGCCATAACTCAGATCCTTTAAGGGCATAAAGCAATGCCTTGCCATAGCAATACTGTATATAGGTATACAGACTGATCCCATAAGACGCTAAGTTTTCTTTCAGCTGCGTCAGTTCCGCTTCCGGGATCACGATATGCCTGTTGGTAAATTTTACCGTTCTTTTCATGGCATCCTTATTCTTAATTGAAAGATCGGGATGCGAATAATACCTCCTGACAGTTTCCGGTATCACAGGTTTTTCCACGGTAAGCCTCGCTCTATGCCCGAACAATGTGTCCTCTTTCAGATCTTTATAGTCTGAGGCAAACAGTTCATTCAGGATGGTATACAGGGAAATCCCGTCGGCGATGGTATGTGACAGGGAAAGAAGCAGAACGCTTTTTTGTTCCCCCAGAACAAAATAAGCAGCTTTCCAGGAATGTGTATCTGCATCCATCACCTGCCGGAAGCCGCGAATGAATCTTTGCGCCTGATCCTCTGACAGATTGCGGATATCCTTATACCAGACATGCTCCCACCGGGCATCCTTGTCCGTTTCGAAAAATACCTGCCAGCTTTTCCGGTTTTTGTCACTGACAAAAAACGACCGCAATGAAGGGTGGTTTCTCACAAGGCATTGTATCCGATCCATCAGTTCAGCTTCCTTCCATGCCGTATCAGAAAGCACTTCAACCCTCATCTCATTCAGGCTCTGTGTAAAGCCTGCTCTTTGCATGGCAAGATATACTTGTGTACTGTTCCCGGCCGGGAATACAGACCGGACCCCTTCCTCCCCAAGAAGCCGGCGGATTTCTTCCGGCAAGGTTCCTTCATACCGGGAAAGCGTTTGTGCAGGAACCGGGTCTTTGGACTCTTCATGCGCTTTACAGATCAGAGCCAATGCTTCGGGCGTCGGATGAAGGAAGAGCTCTTTCATGGATAAACGCAGACCTTTTCTTTGCGCGAGTAAGCTTAAGAAGTACATGCCCTGCATGGAATCCCCTCCCAGCAGGAAGAAACTATCGTTTCTTGAGACAGGTGGCACGATGTGCAGTACTTCACCAAACATCCGGCAAAGCAATGCTTCCGTTTCCGTCTGAGGCACCTGATAATCCGAAGGACCGGTCTCAATGTCAGGCATGGCGCGTCTGTCTAACTTGCCGCTGGAATTAAGCGGAAGCTCATCCATCTGCAGGTATCTGGCCGGAACCATATACCATGGCAGCCGATCTGCCAAAAAACGTCTTAAGCCATCCTCTTCTATCTTCTCCTCTGCACTAAACCAGGCACACAGGACGGCCTCTTTGTCTTTTCCTCTGATCTGCACGGCAGCCTGCCTGACAGACGGATATTTCCCGATTGCCAGCTCAACCTCGGCAGGCTCCAGCCTCTGCCCGTGAAGCTTCTGCATATCGTCCTTCCTGCCCGCCATCCGGATCACGCCATCCGGATCCATGATGGCCCTGTCTCCGGAACGGTACACCCTTCCATACCGGGGAAGATCGAAATATTTTTGCTCTGTAAGCTCCGGAAGACCGATATAATACCCGTATTTCGCTAAACATCCGCCGATGCAAAGCTCTCCGGATACGCCCTCGCCAAGGACATGACCCTCTTCATCGGCCACGAAAAGAACAGCCTGCCAGGTTGGAAATGATAGCCGTACAGGGGTGCCTTTCTTCACTCTGTCATAAGCAAAAAAACCGACCTCTGACGCGCCGTAGGCATCATAGATGACAGCCGGGGTCTTTTTAAGAAGTACATCTCCGACATCTGCGGACAGAGCTTCCCCTATGATAAAGAGTCGTTTCAGCGCCGAAAATGCCTTTGCAAACGTTTCATCCTCCAGGAATCTTTGCAGCATGGACGGTGTTCCGGACATTGCATCAGCGTGGTTTTTAAGCATACATTCTCCGACAACGGTCGGAGACAAACGTTCCTCATCCGTCGCCAGAATCAGCGTTTTTCCGGACACAAGACTAAACAGGAGATCTCCGTGGGTAGCCCCATAGGCAATGTTTCCCATGGAAAAAACCGTATCACACCGCCTGTATGTATCAAAATAGGCAGTATTCTCCGGAACCGGCAGGACTATATGATAGATATAAGTATGATGAACCATCGTCCCCTTCGGATTTCCGGTACTGCCCGAAGTATAGAATATGCAGTAAGCATCCGCGTTTTCTATGGCAGGCAGCTGAATGTCCTTTAATGCTTCATCTTTTGTTTCCATCAATGAAGCATAAACTTCATCCGTCAAAACAAATCCTGCCCCGCAATCCTTCTGTATAAAGGCCAGTCGGTCCTTCGGCCAGCTTCGATCGATAAACACGATCACAATACCTGCATAAATCATTGCCATGTAAGCACAGACCTGACTTATGCCGTAGGGCATAGAAAGAACCACTCTGTCACCTTTTTCCAGTCCCTGCAAAAGCATGGCTTTCGCCAGTTTTTTTGCTTCCGGAATCAGTTGATGATAGCAGATGCTTTTGCCGCCGCAGATCACGGCAGGATCCGTACTGTTTTCAAGGTCGTCAAAACACGCAATAAGCGATTGTAGTGATTTCCAATCTTTCTCCATATTCTGCCCCTTAATCATCCTGCCCGTTTAAGAGCAGATCCCTCATGACCGTCTCAATGATCCCGTAAGCGTGCTCCATAAGCGGGTCCCCGGGATAGCGAAATACAATCCGAAGCTGATCGTCCGCCATCTCCATATAATGCCCCGTGCTCTTATCCTCCTCCATGCTCACAATGGATTCAACATTCTTATGCGGAGGCATAAAGATACGGGAGACGATTCCTTCTTCCGTATTGTGTCGGTTCAGGTCCCGGTACTTCTGCGTATCCGATAAGTAAGGATATTTCCACGGCTTTAAGAGCCCTTTCTGGAACGAATCGCAGGACATATCCTTCTGAATATGCACGGGCATCGTATAGAACAGATTCCCGATCATACTGCCGCTTGGCTCTGCAAGCCCATCACGTCCGGAATACAGATGAGAAAACCAGATATCCTTTCTGTCCGCAGCCGCAAGCAGCCCCTTTCCATAGGCGTATTCCACATATCCCGGAAGGGATATTGCCATTAAACTGCATCGTTTTTTCAGATTACCCGTCTGCTCTTTTGTAAGAAGGATCTCCCTGTGCGCCACTCCGACAATCCCGCCCGGGTGTTCCAAAGGCAAGCGCATATTCCCCGAAAAGGAGCTGTAATACTCCGTAAGCTCTTCCGGAAAATGGCCGGCATTCGCAAGTTTTCTCTTTCTGTAATCGTAAAATGAGTCTGCTCTTTCCGGCTCATGATCATCTGCGATTTCATTTACGAGAATCATCGCGGACATACCGTCTGCGTGGGTATGCTTCAGTCTAAGCAGCAGCTCGCAGCTTTTTTTCGATATGGGGAAGCATGCGGCCTGTATCGGTGCATCCTTCTCATCCATCACCTGAAAGAAGCCGGCAAGATACCTCTCTCTCGCTTCACCGGACAAGGCGCAAAGATCACGGAACCATATCGGAATATCCTTTCTATGGTAGAATACCTGCCACCTTTTCCCTGAATGGTCCCTGATAAAGGATGACCGAAGTACCGGGTGCCGCCCGGTGATATTTTGAATCCTGTTACGGAACGCTTCCTCGGTATAGATCCTTTCAAGCCGGACTCTCACGCGATGGGTCAGGCCTCTTTGATATTCGCTTTTTGATTCCTCCAGAAAAAGATACAGGCGCTCTGCCGCGTCAGCGGGCAATATCTCCTCGATCTCCCCGGATTCCTTTAAGCTGCTTATTTCTTCCGGATAATCCGGCAGGGTCGGCTCCGCCACGGATGAGGGTGCCCCTCCTCTTTTTTCACCGGCAACCGGCGCCAGCTCAAGGGGTTTCGGATGCGTAAACAGATCCTCTATCGTACAGTGAATGTCTTCCTTTTCGGAAAGATAAGAAAGAAGAAGCATACCACTGACGGAATCCCCTCCGAGTTCAAAAAAGCTGTCATGCCTGCTGACTTTTACGCCACATCCTAAGACGCTTTCAAAAGCGTCGCAAAGCACTTTTTCTATCGGCGTTTCAGGTGCTTCATATTCTTTTTCTTTTCGATTTCCATCTTCAAGTGTTAATGCCTTATAATCCAGCTTGCCTCTCTTCGTAAGCGGCAGCTTCTCCATATTGACAAAACGCTCCGGTACGCAGTATCTCGGAAGTACGGATGATACCATGGTACGGAGCATATCCGGATCAAGCGCAGCGGGATGCTCATAAAACGCGCAAAGCACCTGGCCTGTCTCGTTTTCAAACTGCTTGACGGCAACATTCCTTACCTTCGCTTCTTTCCGGATCACTTCCTCGATTTCAATCGGATCGATCCGGTATCCCAGATGTTTGATCCTTCTGTCTATACGTCCAAGCAGAAATACTTCTCCATCCTGACCCAAATATCCGTAATCACCTGTATAAAAGAAGCCTCTGCCTTCCTCGTCATGTACAAATTTATCCTTTTTACTGTCGGGCGGCTGTAAGTATCCGGGGCCTACCCGTAATCCGGTAATGCACAATTCCCCCTTCTCTCCTGCCGGCAAAGGCCTGCGTTCTTCATCCACTACAAGAAACTGCGTACATGCCGTCGGTCTTCCGATTGCGTGAGGAGGATCGTCTTTTCGTGCGATCTTTGCAGCGACAAGCCCTACATCCGAGATTCCGTACAGGTTGATTACCTTTCCTCTGCTGCCTAAGGCTTCCTGTACTTCCCCGATCAGGGACTGTTTTACAGTATCCGCCCCCATCATTACGGCATTGCAGTACTGAAAGCTTTCGCGTGCCTTATCATCCTGCATAAGAGCGGTCACACCGGAAGGCGGTACCAGCAGAAAGCTTCCCTGATTCTCTTTTATCTTTGCGGTAATATTCCTGATGGAATCTCCCTGCCCCGGAAGAACGTGAACGAATTTGATCCCGTAGAAAAGCGCATAGAAAAAATTAGTAAAACCAACCCCGAATGACGGATGGCTGATATTAATAAGAGCACGACTTTCCTTCAGGCAGGTGCTCATGATCTCATTCCCGGGCTCCGGAATGATATTGCAAACCGTATTATAGGACGTAGTCAGGATCCCGCAGGGTTCTCCTGTTGAACCGGATGTATACCAGATCGCATATACATCACCCGGTCTTACCTGATCGGTCACGCTTTTCAGCTGATAACTTTTCCCCTCTTCATAGATACGCGGTATCATATCATCAGTGATCCGTGCTTTCGCATGCGTCTGAGCATAAAGCTTATCGAGCCGCATCTTTGTGATTTCTGCCTCGGTAACTGTTACCGTGGCTCCGGATTTCATAACAGCCGCGATCATACAATAAAGATCCGGACTTACGTCCATTGAAAGAATGATGATATCATCCTTTCCGTATCCCTGTGCCTGCAGCCATGCGGCCAGCACATCTGAGCGTTCATGGAAGCCTTGAAAACTAAGGGAATCCCCACAAACATCCATGGCGATCCCCTCACACTTTCTTGTTCTGTCCATGAGCTCATGCATTGTGGAATGAACACTTGCTCCATTCCATATCATTTCCCAATTATTCATCCGTTTTTCTTCTACCTGCATTCGCTCAATATCAATTATTCACCTGATGATGTCTTCTGTCAGCTGTCAGTCAGCGTTCGTCCATAGCTTTATAAATACATTCCGCTCCTGATACATAAGCCTCGAAACCTCCAGCATACTCTCAGGATGCCGGAACAGGTAATTAAGCAGGGCTTCCTGCGGAATA
>Ga0310690_10012546_pt1 | contig 10395 bp, 9 predicted proteins | sample AusTroGonzalo_MG_2_FD_207661 | JGI IMG/M metagenome (GOLD analysis project Ga0310690, IMG submission 207661) | Bovine rumen microbial communities from tropical cattle in Woodstock, Queensland, Australia - Gonzalo_04 (v2) (version 2) | ecosystem: Host-associated > Mammals > Digestive system >...
TATTATGTCACACTCAAAAAACTGATAGATGAAATAGGGCTCACCAGCTACTATATGCCCGTCGATCCCGAGGAGGTGCACATCACCGTTTCGGACGTCGACCGTCCCGGTCTGGAGCTGATCGGTCACCTTGACTACTACGACAGCCGGTACCTGATCGCCTTCGGACGTACGGAGATGTCGTATCTTGAGGGCGAGAGCGACAAGAAGCAGCGCGAGGCGCTTGAGCCTATAATCAGCCAGATACCTCCGGCGCTTATCATCGCGCGCGATATGGAGCCTCTGCCGTCGATGATGGATCTAGCGAGGAAGTATAAGGTTCCGATAGTCACCACATCCGATACAACATCGGTAGTTGACGCGGCAATTGTATCCTTTCTGAATGTCGAGCTCGCACCGCGCATCACGCGCCACGGCGTTCTGGTCGAGGTATACGGCGAAGGTTGTCTGCTGATCGGCGACAGCGGAGTCGGTAAGTCCGAGACCGCTATAGAGCTCGTCAAGCGCGGACACCGACTGATCGCCGACGACGCGGTAGAGATAAAGCGCGTATCGAAGAAGTCGCTGGTAGGCTCGTCGCCGTCCAACATCCGCCACTTCATCGAGCTGCGCGGCATCGGCATAATCAACGCCCGCAGGATATTCGGCATCGGCGCGGTCAAGGTCAGTGAGAAGATCGACCTCGTCATCAACCTCGAGCTGTGGAACTCAAAGAAGGTCTACGACCGCATGGGCATGGATGACGAGTACATGGAGATCCTCGGACTCGAGATCCCCGTCGTCACCATCCCCGTCAAGCCCGGCAGAAACCTCGCGGTCATCATCGAGGTCGCCGCCATGAACCACCGTCAGAAGAAGATGGGCTACAACGGCGCGCAGGAGCTCCTGCAGAACCTCGGCATGGACATCAGCCCCGAGGACATCGGTAAAAAGAAGATCGACACCAACTGGTGATAACAGTGACCAGTGGTCAGTGGTCAGTGAACAGAAATCGGAGATAATATGGAAAAACTGCTTGAAATACTTCAAAACAATGAAATAGAATACACGCTCGACGAACCCATGAGCGCTCATACAACATTTAAGATCGGCGGCGCGGCGGATATCCTCATCACCGTCAACGATACCGACGAGCTAAGCACTGCGGTCAGGACCTGCAATGCCGAAGGCATCCCGTACATGATCCTCGGCAACGGCTCAAATCTGCTGGTATCCGACGACGGCATCGAGGGCGCGGTCATCACGCTCGACGGCTCTTTCAAAGAGATCATCGCCGACGGCAACACCGTCACAGCAGGAGCGGGAGCAAAGCTCTCTCGCCTGTGCACCGTCGCTCTGGAGAACAGCCTGAGCGGTCTGGAATTTGCCTTCGGCATCCCCGGTTCGGTCGGCGGCGCGATGTTCATGAACGCCGGCGCATACGGCGGCGAGATGAAGGACGTCGCGACCAGCGTCACCGCGATGACTCCCGACGGAGAGATAGTCGAGGTCGCCGCACCCGATATGGAGCTAGGCTACCGCACAAGCATTTTTAAGACGAACGGATATATAATTCTATTTTCGAAATATGATCTACATAAGGGCGACCCTGCCGAGATCCGCGCAAAGATGGACGACGTCATGGATCGCCGCAAGACCAAGCAGCCGCTCGAATATCCCTCAGCAGGTTCTGTCTTCAAGCGTCCGGTCGGAGCATTCGCCGGCACGCTGATCGAACAGTGCGGCTTGAAGGGCGCGACCGTCGGCGGCGCTCAGGTCAGCGAGAAGCACGCAGGCTTCATCATCAACATCGGCGGCGCGACCTGCGACGATGTGATGGATCTCGTCAAACTCGTACAGGACACGGTAAAGGAGAACACCGGCTATACGCTGGAGCGTGAGATAATCAGAACGGGGAGGTAGCATATGGAGTTTGTTATCGTTACCGGACTTTCCGGCGCGGGCAAGACCAATGCCCTGCACGCCTTGGAGGACAACGGATACTACTGCGTAGATAATCTGCCGCCTCTGCTGCTCGAGACCTTCTACGACCTTTGCGAGAATTCCGCCGACAGGCGGATGAAGCAGGTCGCCGTTGTCGCCGACGCTCGCTCGGGCGAGATGTTCGCCGATATCGCCGACGTTCTCGCCAAGCTTCGCAGCGAGGGCAAGAAGTTCAAGATACTCTTCCTCGACGCAAAGCAGGATGTGCTGATCGTAAGATTCAAAGAGACCCGCCGCAAGCATCCGCTGATAGGCGAGATCATATCCGGCTCGGTCGAAGAGGCGGTAGGACTCGAGGATGAGCTGATGAAGGGCGTAAAGGTGATGGCTGACTACGTCGTCGATACCACATACATGATGCCCAACGAGCTAAAGGAGCGCGTCACCACCATATTCACATCCGGTGCAGGGGATTCTCTGCTGATAACCTGCATATCTTTCGGCTACAAGTACGGCATCCCGCCCGAAGCCGATCTGGTCTTCGACGTCCGCTGCCTGCCCAATCCGTTTTACATAAAGGAGCTAAAGTCCCTCACCGGACTCGACGAGGCGGTTCGTGACTATATCATGGGCTTTGAGGTGACCGGTCAGTTCATGGAGAAGCTCAGCGACTACCTCGACTACACCGTCGACCTCTTCCGCGACGAGGGAAAGAGCGAGTTGGTCATCGGCGTAGGCTGCACCGGCGGCAAACACCGCTCAGTAACGGTAGCCCGTCTGCTGAACGCCCATTTCCTTGAAAAGGGACAGAAGTCCTCGATCCACCACCGAGATATTTGGAAAGCATAAAAAAGTAGGGGAGGGCTTGATCCTCCCACATCGAAATACTATGTCATTTTCAACCGATACAAAACGCGAGATATGTCGAAAGCTCTCTACGCGCGAGCCGCTTCAGTACAGCGAGCTCTACGCGATGCTACTTTTGGGGCGCGAGTTTTCATCAAAGCGCATCGTTTTCAAAACAGAGAACGAGCACACCTTCTCGCATTTCATATTTTTGATAAACAAGCTGTTCAGGGCTAAGTGCGAGGTCGTCGCCCCGATGAAGGGCGACAGCGGCCGCAACCGCTCCTACACCGTAACCGTGACCTCTCCCGATAAGTGCAAAAAGATCTTTGAGCGTTACGGTCACGACGAGCGCGACGTCACCCTGCGTGTCAACCGCGCGAACATCGACGACGAGGAGGAGCAGCGCGCGTTCATCCGCGGAGCGTTCCTCGCCTGCGGCTCCGTCACCGACCCCGAAAAGGGCTATCATCTCGAGTTCGCGGTCAGCTACCGCAATCTTTGCATGGATATCTGCCGCATAATCCGCGAGATACAGGACTGCGACATCGCCGTGAAGATGCTCTCGCGAGGCGGCACGTACATCGCCTACATCAAGGACAGCGAACAGATCACCGACCTGCTGACCTACATGGGAGCCGTTACCGCCGCGATGAACGTTATGGGTGCAAAGGCGCTCAAGCAGGTACGCAACACCGCCAACCGCCGCGCAAACTCCGAGATAGCCAATCTGCAAAAGACGGCTTCGGCGTCCGCCCATCAGATAAAGGCGATCAAGAAGCTGAAAAAGAACGGAAAGTACAATCTGCTGCCCGAGGAGCTGAGGATCGTCGCCGATATTCGCTACGACTACCCCGAGCTAACACTCAGGGAACTCGGAGCAAAGCTCGATCCCCCTATATCCCGAAGCGGAGTAAATCACCGTCTGGAGAAGATAATCCGCTTAGCTGACGAGGACGATAAAGATAAAGAGGAAAAACCATGACCGAAATGAAAAATGAGATGGAATTTCAACAGGCGTTCGACGCCTTGAAAGAAACCGTAGACAAGCTCGAGGATCCCAAAACCACGATCGACGAGAGCATCGAGCTGTACGAACAGGCGTGCAAGCTGGTCGTGTTCTGCCAGCGCAGGCTCAACGAGACCAAGGGCAGGATCATCGACATAAACGAGCGCATAGCGGAACTTCGCAAAAACGACGAGCCGCTGTTTGAGGAATGATCATGAAAGATGATATCAGGGCTATAGAAGCCGCTATAGAGGGCTATATTCCCTCAGAGAATTATAAAGAACAGATTTTGCTGGACGCTGTGCGTTATTCGCTCCGTCTTCCCGGCAAACGTGTACGCCCTTGTTTGACGCTCGCGTTCTCGCGTTTATGCGGTGGCAGGGATGAGGCCGCGATGCCTTTTGCCTGCGCCGTCGAGATGGTGCATACATACTCGCTGATCCACGACGATATGCCCTGCATGGACGACGACGACTTCCGCCGCGGCAAGCCCGCAAATCATAAGGTGTTCGGCGAAGATATCGCGCTGCTTGCCGGCGACGCTCTGCAGAGCATGGCGTATGACGCGATGCTTTGCGACGATACTCTGGCGTTGGTCGGCGGCGAGAGAGCCGCCCGTGCCGCCAACGTACTGGCGAAGAAATCCGGTCTGCTCGGCATGGTCGGAGGTCAGACCATCGACCTCGGCATCGAGCATCAGAGCGTCGATATCGACACCGTCCGCACTATGGAGGAGAAGAAGACCGCGAACCTGATCGAGGCCGCCTGCATGATGGGCTGTATCGCCGCAGGGGGTACGGATGAACAGGTCAGTGCTGCTGAACGCTATGCCCATGCTATAGGCCTTGCGTTCCAGATCGTGGACGACATCCTAGACGTCACCTCCACAGCCGAAGAGCTCGGCAAGCCCATCGGCTCCGACGTTGATAACGAGAAGAACACATTCATGTCCCTGCTCGGGCTCGACCGCTGCCGCGCGATGGTAGACGAGCTCACGAAGGAAGCTGTAGATTCGCTTGATGCGTTTGACGGCGACACATCGACGCTCGCCGATTTCGCGGTCAAGCTCGCTAACAGAAAGAAATAATACTAATTTCAAATTAATAGTTTTAAAACAGATATTAGCGTAAATTTGTACAGAGCAAGGCGGACGACGCAGGCAGGCTGGCGCCTGTCAAGGAGTACAACGCAGCTATGTGCAATTTGGCGCAATAGATGTTAAAAGGTTTAATTTGAAATTAGTATAATACCGGTATTATCGGGTACGCCTGAGAAACCGGATTCTATAAATTTACAGGTTTATTATGTCATACGAGATTTTAGAAAAAATCAAATCTCCCGCCGACGTAAAGTCGCTAAGCGAAGAGGAACTCGAGCAGCTTTGTGAAGAGATCCGCTCAAAGCTCATCGACATCGTCTCGGTCAACGGCGGTCATCTGTCGTCGAACCTCGGTGTGGTCGAACTCACCGTGGCGCTTCACCGCGTCTTTGACTGCCCCGACGACAGCGTGGTCTTCGACGTCGGCCACCAGAGCTATACCCACAAGATGCTCACCGGTCGCTACGACCGGATAGACACCATCCGCCGTGAGGGCGGTCTGTCCGGCTTCCCAAAGCGCAGCGAGAGTCCCTGCGACGCTTTCAACGCCGGTCACGCGTCAACGTCTATATCGGCGGCTCTTGGCATAGCCGAGGCTAAGCAGCTGACGGGCGACAACTCCTATACCATCGCGGTGATAGGCGACGGCTCGCTCACCGGCGGCATGGCTTACGAGGGACTCAACAACGCCGGCAGGCATCAAAAGAACTTTATCGTCATACTCAACGACAACCGTATGTCCATCAGCCGCAACGTCGGCGCGATGGCTCGGTATCTCGGATCTATCCGTATGCAGCCGTGGTATCTGCGACTCAAGAGCAGCACCGAGAACGTGCTGATGAAGATACCGCTGTTGGGTAAGCCGATCGCATCGGTCATCAAACGCTCAAAGACCAAGGTAAAGCACGTTATCTATCGCCGCACCTTATTCGATAAGCTCGGGCTGTCCTACTACGGTCCTGTCGACGGTCACAATATGGAGGAGCTCACCAACGCACTCAACGCCGTCAAAAGCTCCAGGACGTCCGCCCTGCTCCATGTGGTCACCAAAAAGGGCAAGGGCTACAAATTCGCCGAGGATGATTCCGCGTCTTACCACGGCGTCGGCTCATTCAACGTCGACACAGGCGAGCCGATAAGCAGTAAGGAGAATTTCTCCGGTGTGTTCGGTAAGAAGCTCTGCGAGCTTGCTGAAAACGACGAAAAGATCTGCGCCGTCACCGCCGCTATGCGCACGGGTACGGGGCTGGTGGATTTCTCTAAGCTGTACAAGGATCGTTTCTTCGACGTAGGTATCGCCGAAGAGCACGCCGTCACCTTCGCGTCCGGTTTGGCTCTCAGCGGACTGCTGCCGGTGTTCGCGGTGTACTCAACATTCCTGCAGCGCGGATATGATCAGCTGATTCACGACGCTTCGATGCAGAACGCTCATTTGGTTCTCGCGATCGACCGCGCAGGCGTAGTCGGCGAGGACGGCGAGACACATCAGGGGCTCTTCGACGTTTCCATGCTCAACGCGATCCCCGACACTACTATCTACTCGCCCTGCTACTTCAACGGCGTCGAGAACGCCCTGATCGCCGCTCTCTATGATACCGACGGCACAGTCGCTGTGCGTTACCCCCGCGGAGGCGAGGGTGATAAGCCCGATGGCTATACAAATGAAAATCTGAACTACGAATTCTTCGGCGACCGCGACAGCGACGCCCTGATAGTCACCTACGGCAGGCTGTTCTGCGAGGCTCTAAAAGCCCGCGATATCCTCGCTTCTATTGGCAAAAACGTCTGCATATTGAAGCTCTGCCGCATCAAGCCCATCGATCCCGAAGCGGTCAAGGCGGCTGAGGATTTCAAAAACATCTACTTCTTCGAAGAAGGTATGCGCAGCGGCTCCGTCGCCGATACAATGCGCGATATGCTCGACGATATCGGCTACTCAGGCTCATATCATGTAAGAGCCGTTGAGAACATCTATGTCAAACACGCTTCCGTGCAGAGCACGCTGAGATCTCTCGGTCTTGACGCCGAGGGCATGGCTGCGGCTATAAAGTGAGGCGCGTATGAAGAAACGACTGGATGTTTTGCTGGTAGAAAAAGGCTTCTTCGAAAGCCGCGAAAAGGCGAAGGCGGTCATCATGTCCGGCTGCGTATACGTCAATAACCAGAAGGCTGACAAAGCCGGAGCCTCGTTCGATGAGAACGCCGCTGTCGAAGTCCGCGACAACCGTATGCGCTATGTATCCCGAGGCGGCTACAAGCTCGAGAAGGCTATGCAGGTCTTCCCGATCACCCTCGACGGTAAGATCACGATGGATATCGGCGCGTCGACAGGCGGCTTCACAGACTGTATGCTGCAAAACGGCGCGTCAAAGGTCTACGCCGTCGACGTCGGCTACGGACAGCTCGCGTGGAAGCTCCGCAACGATGAGCGCGTCGTCAACCTCGAGCGCACCAATATGCGCTATGTCACGCACGAGCAAGTGCCCGAGGACATCGACTTCTTCTCGGTGGACGTAGCGTTCATATCGCTGAAGCTGATACTCCCCGCGGCTCGCGGAGTCTGCGCCGAAGACGCCGAGGCTGTATGTCTTATAAAGCCTCAGTTCGAGGCAGGGCGCGAGCACGTCGGCAAGAACGGCGTCGTTCGCGATAAAAAGATACATATCGCCGTAGTGCGGGATATCATCACCTTCTGCCTTGAAAACGGCTTCTCCGTACTCGGGCTGAGCTACTCGCCCATAAAAGGTCCTCAGGGCAATATCGAATATCTCTTGTACATAAAACGCAGCGACGAGCCCGAAAACCAACTCTCGGTCACAGCCGAAGAGGTGGTCACGGCGTCGCACGACGAACTGGATAAATAATATGAAGATAGCACTGATAGTAAACGAAGATAAAAAGCGCGCGATAGAGGTCGCCGAGCAGGCGGCTTCTATCCTGACGGAAGCCGGAGCCGAGGTCTACACCTCTCACGACTGCCATATCGATGGCGCGATCACATCCGGCACCGCGCTCGAAGTCATCCGCGACTGCGATATCACGGTCACGGTAGGCGGCGACGGCACGATCATACATCACGCGAAGTTCGCCGCTTTGTATCACAAACCCCTCTTAGGCATCAACCTCGGGCGCATAGGCTTCGTCGCCAACATCGAGCCCGACGAGCTCGGCGAGCTGACAAAGCTCCTCTCCGGCGATTACCGCATCCAGAGCCGTATGCTCCTCGAGATCACCGTAGAGAAGGAGGGCGTCGAGAGTACATACACCGCAGTTAATGAGATAGTCCTTCACCGCGATACTCTCGCGAATCTGATTGATATTTCTGTCGAGCTCGGCGGCGAGCAGATAATCTCTTACCGCGCCGACGGTATGCTCTTTTCAACGCCGACAGGCTCTACGGCATATTCGTTCTCGGCGGGAGGCCCCGTTATCGAGCCCGATATGCGCTGCATCCTGCTCAACCCGATCTGCCCTCACGCGCTTTCAACACGGCCAGTAGTGTTCGGCGAGGATTCAGTCCTCCGCGCTCATGTATGGCCTTCATCCACATTCAAATGTTACATGACCGTCGACGGTCAGTATCATATACCGATCTCCAGCGACGACACCGTCACCATCAGGAGATCCCCGATCGAGCTTTCTCTCATTATTCTTAAAGAGAAGAATTTTTATACATTACTCAGCGAAAAACTAAAGGAGTTCTAAGCAAATGAAAACGACAAGACACAACAAGATCCTCGAACTGATCAACAAGTATGAGATCACGACACAGGAAGAATTGATCGAGCATCTGCGTGAAGAAGGCTACGATGTGACCCAGTCCACCGTATCCCGCGACATCAAGCAGCTGCGCCTGACAAAGACGCTCATGCCCGAGGGCAAGTATCGCTATCAGGCTTCGCCCAGCACCGAAAAAGGCGCAAAAAACAATTTCGGTACTATCTTTTCTTCTTCCGTCATTTCTATTGAGGAAGCGATGAACATCGTGGTCATCAAAACCTTCAGCGGTATGGCTCAGGCTGCGTGCGCTGCGCTTGACATGATGTCCTTCGATTTTATCGTCGGTACCCTCGCCGGTGACGACACCATCATTGTTGTGTGCAAAAATGAGGAAACGGCGAAGAAATGCGCTTCCGAGTTCACTAATTATCTCAACTGATCAAACTATAATTAAAGGAAGCTGTCTATGTTAACGAATCTTTACATCGAGAATATAGCGGTTATCGAAAAGAGCCGGATAGACTTTTCCGGCGGACTGAACGTCCTCACGGGCGAGACCGGCGCCGGCAAGAGCATCGTTATCGATTCTATCAACGCCGTTCTCGGTCACCGTTCCTCACGCGGTATCATCCGCACAGGAGCGGACGCCGCCTTTGTCAGCGCTACCTTTGAGGATATCTCCGCTCTCGCGATAAAGAAGCTGACCTCCATGGGCTACGAGTCCGAGGACGGCACGCTGATCATATCGCGCGAGCTGAACACAGCCGGCAAAAATACCTGCCGAATCAACTCCCGTCCCGCTACTGTAGCGGCGCTCAGGGAGCTGGGCGAGTACCTGATAAACATCCACGGTCAGAACGATAATCTCGAGCTAATGGATCCCGCCCTGCATATCGTCTACATCGACGCGCTAGCCGACATCGGCGAAAAGCTGTCCGCCTACCGAGCTGTATACCGCGAGCTAAAGACCGCGGAAGAGGAGCTAAACTCAGCGGATACCGACGAGGCGGAGCGCCTCAGGCGCATCGACCTGCTCAGCTTCCAGATATCGGAGCTCGAGGACGCGGATATCTCTGTCGGCGAGTACGACGCGCTGATCTCCGAGCGCGACGCTTTGCAGAATCGCGAGAAGATCGCAAAGGAACTCATGCGCGCGCGCATAGCTCTCGACGGCGACGACGATACCGACGGTGCTCTTCGTATGACCGACGACGCGTGCTCGTCTGTTCTGGCCGCCTCGCGCTGGCTGCCGTCGCTCGAGGGCGCTGCCGACAGATTATCTTCAGCTCTTTATGAGCTACAGGAGCTGTCCAGAGAGCTCGAGGGCGCGATGGACGACGTCGATTCCGACCCTGGCAGGCTCGAGGAGATAGAGGAGAGGCTCGATCTTTTGTACCGACTGCGCCGCAAGTACGGCGACAGCGAGGACGAGCTTATCGCCTATCTGGATAATGCTAAAAAAGAATTAAAATCTCTGACCGATTACGCCGACAACCGTGAACGACTGATCAGGCGCAGAGAAGAACTGTATAACAAAGCTTATATTTCCGCAAAAGAAATATCCGCGATCCGTCAAAAGGTGTGTGAAGAATTCCGCACCTCTGTCGAGCGCGAGATGGCTTTCCTGCTCATGCCGAACGTCCGTCTGGAGATACAAAGCGAAGAAGTCGCCCTGAACTCCCGCGGTATCGACAAGCTCGAGTTCCTCATTTCCGTCAACCCCGGCGAAGAGCCAAAGCCCGTCAGCAAGATCGCATCCGGCGGCGAGCTCTCGCGCATGATGCTCGCCATCAAGACT
>Ga0310690_10012548_pt1 | contig 10394 bp, 4 predicted proteins | sample AusTroGonzalo_MG_2_FD_207661 | JGI IMG/M metagenome (GOLD analysis project Ga0310690, IMG submission 207661) | Bovine rumen microbial communities from tropical cattle in Woodstock, Queensland, Australia - Gonzalo_04 (v2) (version 2) | ecosystem: Host-associated > Mammals > Digestive system >...
CGAAATCCCTTATTATTTCACCATCACCGGCGTGTATAAGAATTATCTGATCGGGGACCTTCAAGGTGTCGATCAGCGCCCGAGCGTCATGTTCCATGGCGAGATTGGCACGGACTACATGCCGCATATCCTGTTTAAGGTGAATAATCCGGCGTCATTGCCTGCCGTACGCGCTGCGCTGGAACAGACCCTCGAAGGCCGGGACATCGAGATTGTCTCCTACGAAGAAGCGATGCGCGCGGCTTATGACGACAGCAAGAAAATGCGCAATACAATGGCGTTGGGAGCCGTGTTCTCCCTGCTGATCGCGCTGCTGGGCCTCATCGGCTTCATCAAGGATGAAAGCCTGCGCAGGAGCAAGGAAATGGCCGTCCGTAAGATCAACGGCGCCACTACCCGGGACATTCTGGGCGTGTTCGCCACTGACATTATGAGACTCTCTGCGGTGATGGCCGCCACCGCCTGCGTCGGTGCTTTCTTCGTAGCCCGGAGGTGGCTGGAGCAGTTTGCGGAGAAAGTGTCCCTGAATCCGCTGTGCTTCATCGGCGGAGCCGTCCTGGTGCTGCTGATTGTGCTGGGCGTGGTGGTGCTGAACTGCCTCCGCATCGCCCAGGCCAATCCGGTAGAATCACTGAAAAATGAATAGTTACCTGAAATTTCTCTCCCGCAACAAACTCTACACCGCCATCGAGGCGATGGGACTGGCCGTGAGCCTGGCGTTTGTAATTATCATCGGCAGCTATGTGGTGCAGCAGTTCGAGGTCAAGTACGAGAACCCGAACTGGAGGGATGTCTATACTTTTGCGATGGTGGAGGACGGCCAGCCGGACCAACTGGGACTCACTTACACTTTCACGGATGCTATCAAAGAGGCTGCTCCGGAGGTGGAAATGGCAGGCAGGCTGTCTCTGGTGGATTATTTGGCCTTTCCGGATGAGGGGATCCTGCAGACCAAGATTGTTACGGCAGACCGGCATTTCTTTGAACTGTTTCCTAATCTGAAATTTGTAGATGGCGGGCCTGACGTCCTGTCCGATGCCGGCAATATGATTGTCAGCGAGGAGTTTGCGCACAAGTCCGGCCTGAAAGTCGGAGACAGCTGGAAATTGGGGAAAGACTCCTTTACCGTCGCTGCCATCATGCGGGACTGGAAGTCTACGCTTTTCGATTATGCCGATGTCGTCCTTTCCATTGACGGGCCCGTCAAGGCTTTTTCCGACCCAAACGACCAGTTTGGCAGCGTATGTACCTTTGTGAAACTTCGTCCGGGGGCCGACAGGAACGCATTGGAAGAGAAGGCCGTGGCGGTCTGCAAGAGTCTATACGAGTTTTACGGATCTTCTTTCCTGCAAGGCGTCCGGATATACAGACTGGATGAACTTATATTCGGGGATGCGCAAAGTGGCACCTCCGTCTCGGGAAATATCGCTCACAGCGATAAACGGACCTTGGACCTGCTGCTCGCGGCGGTGTTGCTCCTCCTCGTCAGCGCGGTGTTCAACTATATCAACCTGAACATGGCGCTCAGTGCCAAAAGGGCGCGGGAGATGGCCACAAGGCGGCTTATCGGCGCTTCGCAGACCTCCGTTTTCGGCCGTAGAATCCTGGAATCCCTGCTCTTTACGCTGGTGTGCTTTGCCGTATCCGTTCTTCTGGCTATTTGGTGGGCGCCCGTAGTGAACCACCTCCTGAACGATCCGGACATAGCCATCCGGATCCAGTTCACGCCCAAATACATCGCTATTTTCATCGGCCTGGTGCTGGTAGTCGGGTTCCTGGCGGGGCTCCTGCCAGCCCTGTTTTCCAGCCGATGGAAGCCCATCGACGTGGTCCGAGGGAACTTCCGGGCGCAGAGCAAAAAGACTTTCAGCAGGGTATTTATCGTCCTGCAGAATGCGCTGTCGGTGGTGCTAATTGCCCTTGCCATCGTCATGGAAGCGCAGTACCGGAAATCGCTGAACCGGCCGGTCTATGCCGATATCGACAACAAGTATTTCCTGCAATCCGCGTCCTTCGGCCTGGCGTCTTTGCGGAGTTCGCTGGAGGCGCTGCCCTTCGTTGAGAAAACAGGCCTTGCGGTTCAGGTGCCCGGCCAGCAAGGGAACGGTCAGTACAGCAAAACGGTGGATGACAAGGATATCCTCTATCGCGTATACCACATGGACAAAGACGCCTTCGACATGCTGGGCTTTGAGATACAGGCCGATTATCATGCCCCCGTGAACAATACCGTCTGGTTTGGTGAATCGGCCTTTGCGGCGAGTGGATTCACTGAAGAATATTATGAGATTGAGACGCTGCGCCAGCGGATGCAGAACTGCGAAAACATGGGTGGTGTCATTGCCGATTTTCCCGTGTCGCTCAGCAACATGGGTGCAAAAGAGGACATGGCCGTGCTTGTAGAGAACATTCCAGCCGCTAATCCTTATACCTACGGCATCCTGATGGAGATTGGCGGCGACCATGAGGAGGCCCAGAAGCAGATTGTGGAGGTTTACGAGACCTGGAAGAAAGACAATATGGTCTATTTCGAACTCGCCAACGGCTATCTGACGGAGTTCTATGAGAAGGCGCTGAGGCCCGCGCGAAACAATATGCGGCTGATGGAGGTCTTCATGGCGCTGGCGCTCCTTCTTTCGCTCCTGGACCTTCTGGCCATGAGTACCTTTTATGCCGATGAGAAAGCGCACAACATCGCCGTGCGGAAGGTTTTTGGCGGCACGGTGGATACAGAAGCCTGGAGAACAATCTGGGACTATATGGTGCTTGTCGGCATAGCCTGCATTATCGGCATTCCGATTGCCGTTTATGCGGCTCAGGAATATCTGAAAGACTTCATTTACAGGCTGGAGGGATATTGGTGGATATTTGTGGTTGCCGTGCTGCTCACCGGTCTTATCGCCTTTGTCTCAGTCATCTGGCAGGTATTGAAGGCGGCAAGGACGAATCCGGCGATTGAACTGAAGAAGGAATAGCTGCCCTATTGGAAGGGGCGCGGTCGTAGACCGACTGGAGGGTGTAGGAGGGGTCGTCTGACGTCCAGGCTCTGAGGACCGTCTCGATGGGCTCCCGGCCGGAAGAGAGGAAGGCTCCGGTTCCGTGGTTGGTATAGCAGTGCTTCTCCTGGCCGGGGCGGTCCTTTCCGCCGCTGTCCCAGATGGCGGCCGGGAAGCCGTAAGTGCGGGCCGCTTTGGTCACGTATTCCAGCCAGTAGAGGTAGAAGTTCCAGGCGCGTTCGTCCTTCCTGTCCCGCATGGAACAGCCGTACTCGCCCAGATAAACGGGGATATTCTTCTTTACGTATCTCTCTATAAGATCCTCGAAGGTATGCCGGACATAGTCTTCGTCTCCTTTATCGGCCTTCAGGCCGGGCTTTCCGGTGTGGCCCCAGTCGGAGTACTGCTCGTCTCCCACGGTGAAGCCGGAGGGGTCGTAGTAGTGGAAGGAAACCATCAGGCGTCCGGCGGGGTCTTCAGGCAGGACCAGGTATTTCGCATGGATGGGATTGGCAGCATAGGGGGCGATGCCCAGCCAGCGGGCGCTGTTGTTTCCGCCCGTGGCGCGGACCGCGTCCACGAACACCTGGTGCCACTCGTTGAGGATATTGCACTGGCGGGTCGGGTCTTTCTCGAAGTCGTCGCTTCCGCCCCAGCCGCCGTCATTGATCTCGTTGAAACCTTCGAACATGAGCCAGTCGCCGCAGTCCCGGAAGCGGAGGGCCAGCTGGGTCCAGACAGCCTTGATCTTAGCCTTGATCTGCGTGTTGAGGGCCTCGTCATTCACCGCGTCGGCAATGTTCAGCCAATATACTTCCTTGAAACGCTTGATATAGTAATCCCGCTTGTCGGCGTTGATCCGGCCCTTCCGGATGCGCTCGTCCAGGTCCTCCAGCCAGTCCAGGTACCAGCACTCATCGTGGTGCGTGTCCATGACCACGCGCAGGCCCGCATTGTGCGCATAGCCGATGACTTCCGCCACGCGCTCCAGCCGCCGCTTGTCGAGCGTATAATCCGGCGCCGGGCCGATGAACCTGGCCCACGTGACCGGAATGCGCACGAAGGTAAAACCGTAGGATCTGATGGCATCGAAAGTCTGCTGCGTGGCTGGTTTATTGCCCCAGCAGGTCTCGTCGGGCCAGCCGTACTCGTCGTCCGAATCCGAGAACCCGTCCGGCAGGGCATCCAGGCTGTTGCCCAGATTCCAGCCCACGCCCAGTTCCATCATCCGCCGGGTGGCGTCATTGTCCGGAACCTCGGGCATGAAAACGCCCGACAGCAGCAATGTGGTCAGCAAGAGTGTCTTAATCATAGTGTTTTAGGGTCTTTCCCTACAAAGGAAAGCTTTTTTCTTGCTTAACATCTGTGTTTTTGCGTATTCTTACTCTTAAAAAGCGCAGCGTTAGTAAAAAAGGAGGGCAACTCGCGTTGAGTCGCCCTCCTTCATGCTATTGTCGTATGGATTAGAACTTCTTCACTGCCTGCTGCTTGGCGGGAAGCTGACGGTTCACCTTCGCTACCTTCTTGTAGGCGGGAGCCGCGTTGCGCTTGTTGTTCAGGGAGACCTTCTTCAGCTGGGCCGCGTTGAGGGAAGGCTGGGCCGAAGTGCTGGTCGTACCGGCCTTGCTCATCGTGAACGGGTAGTAAGTGACCGTCTCCATGTCCAGCGTGTAAACCTCGGAAGGATCGGTCTCGCCCACGAAGTACACACGCTGCGCGACGATGGGATAACTGTTTTCGTCGCCGTCGAACTTGATGGCACCGGGCTGGAACGTAGCCGTGCCGTCTTGGCCGACGGTACCGGCGCCGAGCGTATAGAGACCGCCGATGGGATGAAGCTCATTCTGATATTCAACGAGACCCATGTAGTAGGCCTTGAAGGTCTGCTCGGAAACGCTGAGCGTGAGGCTGGTGGCAGCCGGGAACTTGTCTCCGCCATAGAGGTAGAGGGCACCCGTTCTCACATCCATGGCGTTGGGGATGGTCATGTAGGCGGTAGAAGCGAAGCCGTTCATGCCGGAAATCACATAGTCGTCGTTGGGGGTCTTCTGGGCAATCTGGATGGTGTAGCTCTGGTCGTTCGTGGAGACCGTCCAGTTGCCCACCCATGCAAGATATTCCTCGGACAGCGGGATGTATTCCACAAGGTTGGCCGGAAGAGCAAAGGGCTCGCTCATGACATATTCCCGGGTATCGGCCCCCTTTTCACCGGCCAGTACGGCAAAGCCTTCGAGGGGAGAATAGGAATCCATGCCGGGAATCAGCTCAATGAGACCGTCCTCGAACATGCGGGCCGTGAGCAGGAGCGTATTTCCGTTCATGTATCTGGTGTTGTCGGCCACCTCGTCTCCGGAGTAATAGAAGATGGGAGAGAGCTGGTCGAGCATGACCGTTCCGTTGTTCTCCCACTCGCCGAGATTCTGCATGGAAAGCGTGAACAGTCCGGCCTCGCTGTCATAGACGGCGGTAGGATTCACGCCTCCGTTGAGCACTTTGTCACCCAGTTCGATGGTATAGGTGCTGCCTTTCTCCTTCTCTTTCACGACGAACTTCTGGTAGCCTCTGGACGACTTGTAGGACCAGGTGCCCAGGAAGGCCTCATAGGCTGCTTTCACGTGCGGATCCACGACCTCGAACTTGACGGTGGTGTAGGAACCGGTGGGATTACCGTCCGGGTTCACGCCGGCGGCCACGGCATAGTAGAAGCCGGGTTCGAATTCGCGGTAGAAATTGGATTTGGTCTCTGCGGAGGTCTCCATCTCGTAGATGTAATCCGTGGAGTAGTACATGCCGCCCTGGGCGAAGGAGTACTGCAGGTTGTCGGCCACCATGATGGCGCCGTAGATGCCCAGGCTCTCTTCCTTGACCTGGTACTCGTCAAACTTCTTCTCCGGGAAGATGGCGATGGAGTAGCGCTCGCTGCCGCCGGAAACCGTATTGGTGACGACCTCGGGATAGCCTTCTACGCCCGTATCCTTCTTGCCGTCGTAGGTGATCTTCCAGTCCTTGTTTTCGGTGAAGTTCACTTCCTGGACGGAGTTGACGATCATGGTGAGGTCGTTGATGGACTTGTAGGTGGTCCAGTCGAAGCTGATGAAGACGACCTCGCTCATGTAACCCTTGAGTACGACGTACTTGCCCACATAGGATTCCAGGTTCAGGCTTTCGATGGGTTCCTCGATGCGGACGATGAAGTTTTCCGGGGCCACGAAGAAGTAGCCGTCGCTGTCTTTCTGGAGCAGGGCCGTAGTGCCGGTGTTGGCGATGTAATAGTTCTCGGCCGAGCCGATGTAGATCCACTTGGTGTCGGGGATGACCGTGGCTTTCTTGCTGGTCATTGCGGTTGCTACCTTGATGTAGGGAGCCGTGGAACGGGTGTTGGTTTTCTTGATGCCCACGAGCGTGGAAAGGCTGTCGCCTACCGCAAGGGGCTTGTCATACTCCAGGTAAATGGAGCCCATGCCGTCGGAGATGATGGAGCCCTTCTTGGAAACGGCCACGACAACGGCGCCGTTCACGTTTACCTTCGTTTCGTCGGGCAGCTGCTCGATGGAATAGAGGGTGGTGATGCCTTCGGCCGGCTTCTGCACGATGTCAACCTTGCCGATGTAGGAGCCGGTAGCGTCATCTACGACATTGATGGCTACATAACGGAAGGTGGTATATTCGTTCGGGTCAACGGTGATGATGTACTCATATTCCCGGGTTCCCTTGGTGGCCTCGCCCACCTGGAGGGTGGCGGCGACGGCGACATCGGCCTTGGTCTTTTTCTCCACGTGCACCCAGTCGTAGTATTCGGGGACCTCGATGTGGTGGGCGATGTTGGTGTTTACCTTGAGCGATACGGCGCCGCCCTCGGCGGGAGCCTGCGCGACCTCGGAGATGGCGGCGATGACGCCTTTCTCCAGGACGATGGATTTGATGTTGGCCTTGCCCTTGTTGTTATCGGCATAGACAACGACCTTCCCTTCGGTTACGTCTTCCGTGGTGATTTCGATGGCGCCGGTGGTGTTGGTCGTCTTGTTGATCTGGGCCGAGATGCCGGGAGTGGTGCAGATGATGTCCACGGAGACGGCATCGGCCTCGGTGGCACCTTCCACTACGTAGTTCAGTTTGATGGTGGAATAGGCGTTCACGCCCATGGCGGCGAGGTCGCCGCTATACTGGATGTTGAGGAGGAAGGGTTTCTCCTTGGGGATCTGGACCTCGGTGCCGTTGATGGTCAGCAGGACGTAGTCTTCGTGGCTGTTGTCCACGGTCACTTCGGTGCCTGCGTCAGAGACGACGCCCAGCTTGGTCCAGTCGGTTCCGTCATAGCTCATCCACCAGGAACCGTTTTCGATCTTGAACTGGGGGGCGGCGTGCGTGCAGGGAACCGGTTTGCCCTCGGCGTCTTTCAGCAGCTCGCCTTCCACAACCCAATAGTACTGGCCGTCTTCGCCCAGCTGGACGGTGACGGACGGCGCGGGGCCGACAGGACCCTGGTCTCCTTTCTTGCCACTGTACAGGGTGACTTTTTCTCCGCTGGAGAAGGTGAAGATGTAGCCGATGGTGTTTTTTTCAGAGTCTTCGAGCTCTGTGATGCTGGTGATGAAATCTCTGACCTTCAGTGCGTTGACAACGTCGCTGATGCCGGAGACGGTGGTGTTCAGCGCCTCGATGGCGGTGACACGGGCTTCAAGGTTCTCGACCCTTTTCTGCAGGGCGGAATCGTCATACACCTGCGTGCAGGCGGTGGCAACGAGCGACACGGCCGCCACGGTTGCCCAGAATAGTTTTTTCATGAATATTTTTTGAATAAATTGGTAATATTCAGGGGGATACACTCAATCGTGGCGCGAAATTAATAAATAAATTTATAATCCACACGAAAAATATTTATTAATCATTGGGATTGGTCAAGGAGAGGGGCAAACGAGAATCGTCAGCAAATCGGGGGCATTGCCTCGAAACGCTGACGATTATGGTATTTGAATATGTTACAGGGCCAGGTCGGCGAGGACGATGGCGGCCATGGCCTCGACGATGACGGGGGTGCGGAGGGCGAAGCAGACGTCGTGGCGGCCGGGGATGCCGGCCTTGGCGATGCTGGCCGTAGGCTTAAAGGCCACGCGGAACACCAGCGGGTTGCCGTTGGTGATGCCGCCGTTCACACCGCCGGCGTGGTTGGTCACAGGGGGCTGGGGACGCTTGTGGCGGCCGCAGCAGTGGTGCTCGCCGCCCTCTTCGTGCTCGCCGTGGCACTGGCACTCATGGCCTTCTTCATGACCTTCGCCGTGGCAGCAGTGGTGCTCTTCACCTTCCTCGTGGTGGTGCCCGCCGCAACACTTGTGCTCCGGGAAGAGGTCGTTGTGCTCCGAACCCTTCATGCGGGAAGCGGCGAAACCGTCGCCGAATTCGATGCCGCGAACGCCGGGGATAGCAAAGATGGCATGGGAGACCAGCGACTCGACGCTGTCCCAGAAGGGTTCACCCAGGCCGATGGGAAGCCCCTCCACGGAGCATTCCACTACGCCGCCCAGGGAGTCGCCCTCGGCCTCGGCGGCTTTCAGGGCCTCCGGCCAGGCCGAGGCGTCGGCAATACCACCCACCTCCGTGAGCTGGGCGTGGAACTTGGCGAAGTAGAGCATCTTCTTGGCGATGACGCCGGCCGCCACGACACCCAGGGTGATACGGCCGCTGAAGTGGCCGCCGCCGCGGGGATCGTTGAAACCGCCGAACTTGAGATTGGCGGTGAAGTCCGCGTGACCCGGACGGGGATGCTCGCGGAAGCCCTCGTAGTCCTCGCTACGGGTGTTTTCGTTGCGGAACAGGATGGTGAGCGGCGCGCCGGTCGTATGACCGTCGTAAACACCGGAAACAATCTGGGGGAAGTCGTCCTCCACACGGGGGGTAGTACCCAGGGCGCCGGCCTTGCGACGGGCCAGGTCCGTGGCGAAATCCTCTTCGCTCAGCGGAACGCCCGGCAGGACGCCGTCAACGGTAACGCCGATACGCGGGCCGTGAGACTCGCCGAAAATACTGATTCTAAATCTATTGCCAAATGTATTCATAGTCTTTCAAATAATTCGTTGAAATGGGGGAATGACTTGGCCACGCAGGCTTCGTCGTCAATCACAATGGGAGACGAGGCTCCCAGGGAGGCCACCTTCAGCGCCATCACCATGCGGTGGTCGGCGTGGGAGGCATAGTTGCCGCCCTGCAGCAGCTGGCCGGAAGCCAGGCGCTGGGTAAGGCCCATGCCGGTAATGGTCATCTCGTCATCGTCCACCGTTACGGGAACGCCCATCTGCAGCAGCATCTGCTCGATGGCGACGGCCCGGTCGGTCTCTTTGTGACGCAGGCGCTGGACGCCCAGGATGTGGCTTTCGCCGGGACAGAAGGCGGCCAGGACGGCTACCATCGGGAAGAGGTCCGGGCAGTTGTTCAGATCGGCCTGGAAGGCGCTCAGCGGGGCGCGCTTGATATGGATGCTGCCCGTGGGCTCATCCAGCTGGGACATGCTGGCGCCGGCCTGCATGAGGATATCCAGGATGGAGATGTCTGCCTGGAGGCTGGTGGTGTCCAGGCCGGTCACTTCCACGTCGCCGAAGATGGCGCCGGCGGTGAGGAAGGGTGCGGCGCCGGACCAGTCGGCCTCGATGGCGAAGTCGGCGGCCTTGTAGCGCTGACCGCCCTTGATGTGGAAGTTCAGGCCGGTGCAAAGGCCCCAGTCCTGGGTTTCCATGAAGTCCTCGTCACCCTCCATCTCGGAGCTGATGCGGATGCCGAACTTCTTCAGGACATCTACCGTGATGAACAGGTAGGGGATGCTGCGGGGATCATGCACATAGACCGTGGATTTTCCCTCGGTCAGGGGCAGGGCGGCCAGCAGGCCGGAGATGAGCTGCGAGCCTCCTTTTCCGGAAATATCGGCCCGTCCGGGGATGAGGGGGCCGGCGACCTTCAGAGGGAGATAGCAATCGGCCTTGCGGTCCTCGCTAACAGTTTTGTTTCCCTCTGGATAGAGGCGGACTCCGTAGGCGGCCATGATGTCATGGGCATCGGACAGAGGGCGGTCCAGCAGGGTTTTTTCACCGGTGACCCGTACGCGGCCGGCCGAAAGCGCGGCCAGCACCGGGACCATCATGCGGGTGAGGAAACCGGATTCACCGGTATGGATTTCTTCCAGGTCCAGGCAGCCGGGCGTAGCGCCGATACCGGATATAACAACTCTGTTACTATCGACAGAAATCTGCGCTCCAAGGGATCTGGCGGCCGAAATGGCGCTCTCGTTGTCCCCGCAGGGAGAATAGCCGTCCAGGTGGGAGGTTCCCTCGGCCAGGGCGGCGGCGACGATGGCGCGCTGCGCGAAGCTCTTGGACGAGGGCATCGGCAGGTTCTCGGCCGCGATGAAGC
>Ga0310690_10012549_pt1 | contig 10394 bp, 6 predicted proteins | sample AusTroGonzalo_MG_2_FD_207661 | JGI IMG/M metagenome (GOLD analysis project Ga0310690, IMG submission 207661) | Bovine rumen microbial communities from tropical cattle in Woodstock, Queensland, Australia - Gonzalo_04 (v2) (version 2) | ecosystem: Host-associated > Mammals > Digestive system >...
TATTGCAGAAGGAATCAGTCGCGAATACAATGCAGATGCGGTGGGTTCCGTGCATCTCCTGTTGGCCATCATGCGGGAGGAACTGAATTCAGCAGCCGAGTATCTGGAGAACAACTGGGGCTTGAGTTATGAGCAGTTAGTGGAGTTGTACGACCAGCCTCACACGACCCTTGAAGCGCCGCACGCGGAGAATGAGCAGGAAGATGAGATGAAGGATAACAGTAACTGGCAGCCTCAGCGGGAAGGTCAACCGAAAGGCAAGAAATCGAAGACGACCGCTCTCGACAGGTACAGTCGTGATATGACCCGCGAGGCAGAGGAAAGCAAACTGGATCCTATGATCGGACGGGAGACGGAGATTGAGCGCGTCGTGCAGATATTGAGCCGACGCAAAAAGAACAACCCCATTCTGATTGGTGAACCCGGTGTAGGCAAGTCGGCTATTGTAGAGGGTCTGGCCTTGCGTATCGTGCGCAATGAGGCGGGTGTGCTGAACGGCAAACGGATTGTGGCACTGGATATGGCCTCTATGGTGGCAGGTACTACGTATCGTGGCCAGTTTGAAGAAAGAATGAAACAAGTGATCAAAGAGCTGCGCGAGCACCCGGAAGTGATTCTCTTCATTGATGAGATACATACCATCATCGGCGCAGGGAATGCCTCGGGTTCTCTGGATGCGGCTAATATTCTGAAACCGGCCTTGGCGCGAGGCGAAGTGCAATGTATAGGCGCAACGACGACCGCCGAGTACGCCAAGTCAATTGAGAAAGACGGTGCGTTAGAGCGCCGGTTCCAGAAAGTGCAAGTACGTCCGACCACTCCCGAAGAGACGTTCACTATCTTGCGACATTTGAGTGAGTATTACGGCAAGTATCACGATGTATTCTATCCCTTGGAGGTGCTACACGCATGCGTGAACCTAAGTGAGCGCTACTTGACCGACCGTGCTTTTCCTGACAAAGCCATCGATGTGATGGACGAGGTGGGAGCTCGGAGACACGCGCACCAACAGGCGACAGAAGGTAAGTCGAATGCAGCCAATATAGTAACGACCGAAGAGGTAGCCGGCGTGGTCAGTATGATGAGCGGCATTCCTGTGCAACGTGTAGCGCGCGCAGAGAGCGAACGCCTGCTGACGATGGCAGAGAACCTCAAACGCAAGATAATCGGTCAGGACAAAGCAGTAGATACGGTGGTTCGTGCCATCCAGCGAAGCCGTCTGGGTTTGCGTGACCCGAAACGACCTATCGGTACGTTCTTCTTCTTAGGCCAGACCGGCGTGGGCAAGACCTACCTGGCGCAATGTCTGGCAGAAGAGATGTTCGGCAGCAAAGATGCGATGATTCGTTTCGACATGTCCGAGTATATGGAGAAACATACGGTGAGTCTGTTGGTAGGCGCACCTCCGGGATACGTAGCTCATGAAGACGGCGGCAAGCTTACAGAGGCAGTAAGGCGCAAACCCTACTCTATTATCCTCTTTGACGAGATAGAAAAAGCGCACCCGGATGTATTCAATGTGCTGCTGCAGGTATTGGACGAAGGTCGTCTGACTGACCGGCAGGGTCACTCGGTAGATTTCCGGAATACGATTATTGTGCTGACCAGCAACGTAGGCACACGCCAGTTGCAGGAGTTCGGCAGCGGTGTTGGATTCGGGACAGGCGAGATGAGCCAGAAAGATGTGGACAAGACGCTGATTAAGTCGCTGCAGAAGCAGTTCCCGCCGGAGTTTGTGAACCGTATAGACAATGTTGTCACGTTTGCGCCGCTGAGTCGTGAGACGATTGGACAGATTGTGCGCGTGGAAGTAGGGCAATTGCGTCAGCGATTAAAGACGCAGGGGCATCAACTGAGTGTCACGCCGGAAGTCATCAGCGAGCTGGTGGAGAAGAGTTACGACCGCAAGAACGGAGCCCGTCCTGTCAAACGTGCGGTACAAACCTATCTGGAAGACCCGTTGACGGATATCTTGTTGCGCAAACCCAAACAAAAGAAGATAACAATCAGAAACATAAAAAAACAAACAGTATGACAAAAGAGATTACAGACGCCAACATCAAGGATGTGATAGCGTCAGGCAAACCGGTAGTAGTGGATTTCTGGGCGCCATGGTGCGGTCCATGCAAGATGATGCTTCCTATTCTGGAAGAGTTGTCGAATGAGTATGAAGGTCGCGTAGTGGTAGGCAAGTTGAACGTGGATGACAATCCTGACACATGCGAGGAGTACGGCATCATGAATATCCCGACGATGCTCTTCTTCCAAAACGGTGAACTGACAAATCGTCATGTCGGAGCTTGCCGCAAGCAGGATTTGGCACAACTTTTTGATGCAATTATCTAAAAAAAGCAGTAGCAAGCGCAGATTTTTGCATTTTTTCTTGCGTATATCAAAAAAAAGTTGTACCTTTGCGCCCTATTTTGCCCTAATAGGCACAGTTTTTGTGTGCACAAGCACATTGAAGCCCTCTTAGGCGGAACGGTCATGGACTTCCTCCCGTTTGCCGGGAGGACGCTCCGGGGTCCGGTAGCTCAGCTGGATAGAGCAACAGCCTTCTAAGCTGTGGGTCTCGGGTTCGAATCCCGACCGGATCACATAATAAAGGTGAAAGGTGAAAGGTGAAAGGTGAAAGGATTATTTCACTAAACCTACACTCAAAAACCTAAACTATCTAAACTAAGTTTAGAAATGCGTCAATTAAAAATTACAAAATCAATCACCAATCGTGAGTCAGCAAGTCTCGACAAGTATCTTCAAGAGATAGGTCGAGAGGACTTGATTTCGGTTGAAGAAGAAGTGGAGTTGGCGGGTCGTATCCGTAATGGCGACCGCGCGGCGCTGGAGAAACTAACCAAAAGCAATCTACGTTTTGTAGTGTCTGTTGCCAAGCAGTATCAGAACCAAGGATTGAGTTTGCCGGATTTGATTAACGAAGGCAATTTAGGTCTGATTAAAGCAGCAGAGAAATTCGATGAGACTCGTGGTTTTAAGTTTATCTCCTATGCTGTATGGTGGATTCGTCAATCTATTCTTCAGGCTCTGGCCGAGCAAAGCCGTATTGTTCGATTGCCGTTGAACCAAGTGGGTTCGATGAACAAGATCAACAAGGCTTTCCAGCGTTTTGAGCAAGAGCACGAACGCAAGCCGAGCGCCGAAGAGTTGGCTGAGATGCTGGATATTCCGGTTGACAAGATTGCAGACACGCTGAAGATGTCAGGACGCCACGTGAGTGTAGATGCGCCTTTTGTAGAAGGAGAGGACAACAGTCTGATCGACGTGATGATCAATGAAGATTCGCCCAATGCGGACAGAGGACTGATTAACGAATCTCTTTCGACGGAGATTGACCGCGCACTATCCATTCAGTTATCGCCTCGCGAGGCGGACATCCTGCGCAAGTTCTTTGGAATTGGTATGCCGGAAAAGACGCTGGAGGAGATCGGCGATGAGTTGCATCTTACTCGTGAGCGCGTCCGCCAAATCAAGGAAAAAGCAATCTACAAATTATCTCAAAGCAAACGAAGCAAAGTCTTGAAGTCTTACCTTGGGTAATGAAAAAGCGTCTCCTCGGGAGACGTTTTTTTTATTTAAGATTGGACATTTGTGATTTAGTCAAACAAGGTGGGCTGGTCTTGGTCGAGTTGTTTGAGAATGGCGCGCATCAGTGTTTCGCGAATGAGACGGCTGCGATTGGAGACGCCGTACTGCTCACAAAAGCGCTCTAACATCTGTTGCTCTTTATCGTTCAGCAAGATAGATACTCTATGTTCGCGGGGAGCTTTAGCCATTAGAAATACATCGCCAGTTTGAGTCCGGGTGTGATAAATGTCCGCCCCGTTCGATGGGTATATTCGTTATCATCAATCGTTTCAATCAAATTGATAGTAGCTTGTTGCAGTTGAGCGAAGGCGACCAGAGAAATCGCCACTTTGGGATTCACCAGACAGCGATACCCGAAATCCAGTCCGGTGTAGATACCTCCCAGATAGTTTTTGCTCAGCGCTATTCCGTATCCGAGCGAGACGCCGAAGACGGGTGCGTGCTTGGTTTCGATGAGTGGCATGCGAAGTGCAACCTGGACAGGCAGGAAATTATAACTGTCCGCGCCGATGATCAGTCCATGGTATCCCAGTCCGCCTCCAATAAACAGATGTCGCTCGCCTATATGATGGCTTCCCACCAGCATGTCCGCACTATATGCACCTCCGGCAGCATATTGGGGTATGAGAGCCGCCCCGCCTGCCACTTCGATAAGGATAGAGGCCTTTTTGGACGTTTGTATCTCTTGTTCAGCCGTGCTCACGTGCTCACGTGATTGCGTGTCCTCTACTTCATCCGATAATATCTCCGCCACATCAGCCCGAGGATATTGGAAACGTGCCCCTTCGGCATCGCGTATGATGACCACTTCCTCATTCTGGAAGACGATGGATCCTTTCACGCGCGCCCCTGTACGCAATACTAATGTTTCCGCGCACGCGTACGTGAGTGAGAAGGCGCAGAAGAGCATATAAACGAGGATTTTTCTCATATCGGCTGCAAAATTACAAAAAATATTTGAATTATGCAAATTTATACCTACGTCTGCGAACAATTTCTTGAAAATTTCTTCTACCGAAGAATTTTCTACGACATTTCAAAATCAATTTGTGCGCGATTTATGTCCGCTCGCACCACTTTAACCGTCACCGGATCGCCAAGAGTGTAGCTTTTGGCTGTTGGCTTTTGGCTCTTGGCCTTGAGGCTATTTTCGCAAACGAGGCGATAGTTCTTCTCGTCATACTGCCAGTATTCGCCCTGTTCGCCGATTTGCGAGATATGGACGAGCCCTTCGCATCGCGAATCGTCGAGTTGGACAAACAGTCCGAAGTCGGTCACGCCGGAAATATGTCCGGTGAATATCTCGTTGAGGTGGTCGCTGATCCACATCGCCTGGAATTGCTTGATGGAGTCGCGTTCAGCCTGTGCGGCCTCCTGTTCGCACGCCGAACAATGTTCGCATTTCTCTTCCAGTTCTTCGCGGGTCATGGATTCTTTTTTGCCGGTGAGGATGTATTTTTCCACGAGTCGGTGTACCATCAGATCCGGATAACGGCGAATGGGAGAAGTGAAATGGGTGTAGTGGGAGAAAGCGAGTCCGTAGTGGCCGATGTTATAGGTTGAATAGACCGCCTTGGCCTGTGCTCTAATCGTCAGCAAATCAATAACTTGCTGCGACACCCGTTTGCCCATTTTCCGTTTGAATGTCTCCACGGCTTCGAGTTTTTCGCCATTCGGGAGGTCATGGACACGATAGACGAAAGGCCGTCCGGAACCAACTGCTTTGGCCACCGTTCGGTTGGCAAGAAGCATGAACTCTTCAATCAGGTGATGGGCTTCGTTGGGTTGCTCGAAATAGATGTCGGTCGGATGCCCGTGTTCATCCAAATGAAAGCGCATTTCCTCCTGTTCGATGGTGAGTGCTCCGTTGGCAATTCGTTCGGCACGGAGTTGTGCGGCGAGGTTGTTGAGGGTACGGATGGCATCAACCAGATGCCGTTCAACCTCCGACTTACCTCCGTCTCGATTCTGTCTCGATTCTGTCTCGTTAGTCTGATTTGCCGCAATGATGGCCTGCGCTTCGTCGTAATTGAGACGGGCATTGGAGCGAATGACGGTACGGCATATTTTATATTTGAGCACGCGCGCGTGAGAGTCCATCGTAAAGACAACCGACATACAGAGTTTGTCTTCGTCCGGCCGGAGGGAACACTTGTCGTTGCATAGTTCTTCGGGAAGCATCGGGATGACGCGGTCAACGAGATAGACGGATGTTCCGCGTTTATAGGCATCGTCATCAACCTGGGTGCCGGGCTTGACATAGAAGGAGACATCGGCGATATGGACACCAATCTGGTAATTTACCATTTGGTCATTTACCATTTGGTCATTTATTTCGTCATTGGGACATTTAATTATTTGAAAAGAGATTGCATCGTCAAAATCCTTGGCATCGGCGGGGTCAATGGTGAACGTGAAGATATCACGCATGTCGCGTCTGCGAAAAATCTCATCCTGTATTTCGTTTTGTCTGAACATAGTTGCAAAATTAACTACACATTTTTCATAAATCGGCTGCAAAATTACAAAAATTCTTGCATATTTCAAAATTTATTAGTAATTTTGCACGCTTTTTGGGATTAATATTTGAAAATTTTACATAAATAACATACTATCATGAAAGTAAAAGTAAGTAATGTTAACCAACCTGTATGGAAAGAGTGCAACGTCCATGCCACTCTTCCGGCAGAGTTGAGCAAACTGCAAGAGATTGCCTACAATGTGTGGTGGAGCTGGTACGGCGAGGCAAAGGATTTGTTCCGCTATATCGACACGGAGGCTTGGCATCGCGCCAATTCGAACCCGATTGTGCTGCTGAACATCATCAGTTACGACCGCATGGTGGAACTCTCGAAGGACGAGAAGTTCATGAAGCGTCTGAACGATGTATATAAAGAGTTCCGCGCCTATATGGACACTCCGAAGGACAAGAAAAAACCGACCATCGCCTATTTCTCGATGGAGTACGGTCTGACGCACGTGCTGAAGATTTACTCGGGTGGTCTGGGTATTTTGGCTGGTGACTATATCAAAGAGGCATCGGATTGCAATGTTGATATGACGGCCATCGGTTTCCTCTATCGTTACGGTTATTTCACACAGTCGCTGAGTCCGGAAGGCCAGCAGATCGCCAATTACGAGGCGCAGAACTTCAGCAACCTGCCTATTACGCAGATGAAAGAGGCGGACGGTTCGAACATGGTGATTGAGGTTCCTTATCCGGGTCGCACGGTGAAAGCGTACCTCTGGCGCGTGGCCGTAGGTCGTATGAACCTGTACTTGTTAGACACTGATAATGAGTTGAATAGCGAATGGGATCGTCAGATCACCCACCAACTCTACGGAGGTGACTGGGAGAACCGAATCAAGCAAGAGATTATGTTAGGTATCGGCGGTATGCTGGCCCTGAAGAAACTCGGCATCAAGAAGGATGTCTATCATTGCAACGAGGGTCACGCAGCGCTGATGGGCTTGCAGAGACTGGTGGATTTGGTACAAGAAGAGGGTCTGACCTTCAATCAGGCGAAAGAAGTGGTTCGCGCTTCGGGTCTCTACACGTGCCATACTCCGGTGCCCGCAGGACACGACTATTTTGAGGAAGGTTTGTTCTATAAATACATGAACGAATACGCCGGCAAATTAGGTATCGAATGGGATGAACTGATTGGCATGGGTCGCACGAACCCCGAGGACAAGAATGAGAAGTTCTCGATGTCTGTATTCGCGCTGAACACCTGCCAGGAGGCTAACGGTGTGAGCTGGTTGCACGGCGAGGTAAGCAAGAAGATGTTCGCTCCTGTTTGGCCGGGTTATTTCCCCGAGGAGTTGCATGTGGATTATGTGACCAACGGCGTGCATATGCCTACTTGGGCGGCTTCGGATTGGAAGAAAGTGTACAACCGCTACTTCTCGAAAGACTGGATGAGTGACCAGTCGAATCTGGAGACCTGGAAACCGTATGCCGATATTCCGGACGCAGAAATCTGGGCGACACGTATCGGCCTGAAGCGCAAGATGGTGGATTATATCAAGCAGCAGTTCCGTGAGGACTGGATGAAGAGTCAGGGTGATCCTGCACGTATCGTGCGTGCGCTGAGCGAGATGAAGCCGGACAACCTCATCATCGGTTTCGGTCGTCGTTTTGCGACCTATAAACGTGCTCACCTGCTGTTCACCGACCTCGAGCGTCTCGACAAACTGGTGAACAACCCCAATTATCCTGTTCAGTTCTTATTCACGGGTAAAGCCCACCCTGCTGACGGCGGCGGTCAAGGCCTCATCAAGCGCATCATCGAAATCAGCCGTATGCCGCAATTCCTCGGCAAGATCATCTTCCTCGAGAACTACGACATGCGTCTGGCTAAACGACTGATTTCGGGTGTGGATATCTGGTTGAATACGCCTACCCGTCCATTGGAGGCTTCCGGTACATCAGGCGAAAAAGCGCAGATGAACGGTGTGCTCAACTTCTCCGTCAAGGACGGCTGGTGGTACGAGGGTTATGTAGAAGGCGCCGGCTGGGCGCTGACCGAGAAACGCACCTACGAGAACCAAGCTCACCAAGACCAGTTGGATGCAGCTACTATCTATCAAATGCTTGAGAATGAGATTATTCCGCTGTACTATGCCAAGAACAGCAAGGGTTACAGCCCGGAGTGGATTCAGTATATCAAGAACTCGGTAACGAAGATCACTCCGCGTTTCACGATGAAGCGGATGATGGATGATTATTTCGAGAAATTCTATAACAAACTGGCGAAGCGCCACAACATGCTCATGGCCGACAACTACAAAGTAGCCAAGGAGATTGCAGCATGGAAAGAAAATATGGTGGCTCACTGGGATGAGATCGAAGTAGCCAAGAAAGAAGGTCCGGAGGATTTGAATAACCTAACCGTAGGCGACAAGTTCCGCGTGGCCGTTGAGTTGGACACCAAGGGTCTGAATGACACGGGTATCGGCGTAGAGTTGGTTGCCGTTCGCACCTCGACTCACAACAACGACAAGCTCTACGAAGTAGAGCCGCTGGTTCTGAAGCAGGTAGAAGGCAGTCACTTGTTCTTCGAGAACATCTATCAGGTTGATTATGCCGGCGGTATGAAATTCTGCCTGCGTATGTACCCGCAGAACGAGTTGCTCCCGCACAGAATGGACTTCTGCTACGTTCGCTGGATTTAATCTAGAACACTAAGAGTCCTAGAGACCCTAGGATACTGGTTCATTAAAGAGTAGTTTCGCGAGAAACTGCTCTTTTTTATAAAAACCTAACGTATGTTTGTCCTATGTTGAACGTATGTTTGTCCTATGTTGAACGTATGTTTGACCTATGTTGAACGTATGTTTGTCCTATGTTGAACGTATGTTAAACGTTATTCGGTAAAAAAAGTAAACTACTCTAATATGCGCAATTTTTATGAAAAATGTAAAAATATTTCATTTTTTTGTGTAAAAATTTGGTTATGTTGTATTTTAATTGTAATTTTGCAGTCCAAATTGTGTGCGTGCGTGCAGAGCGCATGCGCACACACGGGATAAACAGGAAATAAATCGCCAAAACAAGTAACTTAGAAATAAGTAAAAAAAGAAGATCAAGACATACAACCATTAGCCAAACAATACGTAACTCAAATATACAAAATACATCATGAAAAATTTTAACTTATTCAATCGGGTGAATCCCGACGGTCTACCGACGGTGAACCGACAGTCAAGGCTAACGTCAGTACAAGGTCAGTACTCGGTATGGTCAACTAAATTCCTTACAACCCTTCTTCTTCTCCTCACCCTCGGTGTGGGACAAATGGGAGCGGATAATGCAGGATTCTGGGATACCGGTGCGGGCATTATTACCTATTCAAAAAATGGAGGAAGTGACACGAATCATTCTGTTAATAAGACAGGAGCTTCTACTAGTGATTTTGGAACAGTTACCGCTTTTTGGTTAAAAGGTTGGCAAATCAAAATGTGGAAAAATAGTAGTGGTAATATCTGCGATTATGGTAAATTATATTATCGCATCTATCTAACATCCGGGAGCGGAGGCTCTTATACTGAACTCAACAAGGCTAGCACCACATGGGGTGATAATACTTATCACAATGGAGGTTCCCTTAATACAAACCTACTTAGCGGTTTAGTTGGTGGTACATATTACTTTGAATTTTATTTCAAAGCGCAAGGAAACTGGAGCAGCAGCAGTGGTTGCGATGACAAATACCTTAGCAATGGAGGCTCAAACTACAAAATCAAATTCAAATATGACCCGAAATATACCGTAACGGTTTCTGCCGGTTCGAACGGTTCTGTAGCAAGTACTTCGGTGACTGCTGGTAATATTGATGCCGTAACGCTTCCGACAGCGACAGCAAATACGGGTTACCACTTTGTTAATTGGACTACTGCAAGCTCCAATCTAACACTGGGAAGTACCACTTCGGCAACAGGCGGTACTGTAAAAGCTCGTGCAGCAGGAACGGTAACAGCTAATTTTGCTGAAAACACCTATTCTTTGACATTTTCGCACAATGGTCATGGTACAATTGAAGTGGGAGGCGCTACTGTTGCTTCTGGAAGCACGGCAAGTGTAAACTATTACACGACAAAAACATTAGTTGCAACACCGAGTACGGGTTATAACTTTACCGGTTGGACGCTTTCCGGTACAAATACAGATAAAGTGACAATTGCAGACATGACCGCTACCGGTGCTTCCACGACGATCAAAGCGACTTCTACTGGCGCAACGGTTACTGCCGGCTTTACTGCCAAAACCTATTGCATTACATTGGATG
>Ga0310690_10012550_pt1 | contig 10391 bp, 6 predicted proteins | sample AusTroGonzalo_MG_2_FD_207661 | JGI IMG/M metagenome (GOLD analysis project Ga0310690, IMG submission 207661) | Bovine rumen microbial communities from tropical cattle in Woodstock, Queensland, Australia - Gonzalo_04 (v2) (version 2) | ecosystem: Host-associated > Mammals > Digestive system >...
TAACAATCTGATGGTTGCTTATGACAAGTTTGATAGTGTGGGACGTTTGGACAGTTCTTTCCCTGATTGTATGTTCTACACGGAGAATGAGCAGTTTGACCGCTTCTGTTCAAAGCAGATGCGTAGAGCTAACCCCTTGCACTTTACTTCTATCTGTACGCCCAACTATACGCATGACGCTTTCATCCGCTATGGCCTTCGTTTGGGTACAGATGTGATTTGCGAGAAGCCATTAGTGTTGAATCCTTGGAACATTGACAATCTCGTGGAAATGGAGAACGAGACAGGACATAAGGCATACACTATCCTCCAACTGCGTCTGCACGATGCTATCGCGGCATTGAAAAAGAAAGTTGACGAAGGCCCGAAAGATAAGATTTATGATGTTGATTTGACCTACATCACATCTCGCGGCAAGTGGTACTATATCTCCTGGAAAGGTGACATCCGTAAGAGCGGTGGTGTGGCTACAAACATCGGTGTGCACTTCTACGATATGTTGCAGTGGGTGTTTGGTTCCGTGAAGCGCAATGTGGTGCATGTAATGAGTTTCGACCGTGTAGCAGGTTATCTGGAGTTAGAGAAGGCCCGTGTACGCTACTTCCTCAGCATCAATGCTGAGTGTCTGCCCGCCAATGCCGTGCAAGGCGAGAAAAGGACGTACCGCACCTTGAATATCGACGGTGATGAATTTGAGTTCAGCCAAGGCTTTACCGAACTGCATACCAAGAGTTATGAAAAGATATTCGCAGGCGAAGGTTTCCGCATCAGTGAAGCACGTCCCAGTATCGAAATCGTGAGCGACATCCGCAATGCCTCTCCCATTGGTCTGAAGGGTGATTATCATCCTATGGCAAGGATGCCATTGGCAGCACATCCTTTCGGCTGGGATGACAAACGATAGATCGTCGGAAACAGTAAATTTGTAATGTCCAAAACATTTACACCTGACCATGCTCATGTCATGCGGAATACGGCTCTGCTGTATTTCCGTATGGCACTCATGATGTGTATCAACCTTTACACATCAAGAGTTGTCCTGCAAGTGTTGGGTGTAGAGGACTATGGTATATTTTACGTTGTTTGGGGACTGGCATACATATTAAATTTTATCAATAGTAGTATGACAGCCTCCACCCAACGTTTCCTGAACTTTGAACTTGGAACGGGCAATAAACAACGCTTGCACGAAATATTCATCACCAGCGTTCATATACATTTTATCATCTCGTTGCTCCTTATTTTACTTAGCGAAACAGGTGGCATCTGGTTTCTGACGGAAAAGATGGTGATACCAGATGAACGCAGAGTGGCGGCTATGTGGTGTTTCCAATTTAGCATAGTTACGGCTGTCGCTGAAGTGATGAGTTGCCCCTATCAGTCGGTTATTATTGCCCGTGAAAAAATGTCGGCCTTTGCCTACATTTCTATTCTTGATGCCTTTTTGAAATTGGCAATAGTGGGAATGTTGCTTCTTACTGGCTATGATCGCTTAATTGTTTATGCCATATTGTACACCTGTGAGAAATTACTTATCAGGTTGGTCTACAACATATATTGCAAACGCCATTTCGAGGAAAGCCGTTATCAATGGTTCTATGAGAAGGATCTTTTCAGGAAGATGTTGTCGTTTGCAGGATGGAGCATGTTGGGAAACTTGTCATATGTGCTTTATACGCAGGGACTGAACATGTTGCTAAATGTGTTCTTCGGTCCCATAGCCAATGCTGCACAAGCCGCTGCGAGTCAGGCAAAAAATGCTGTAAACCAGTTCTCGAGGAATTTCCAAGTAGCTATTAACCCTCAAATTACGAAGAGTTATGCCGCAGAACAGTTGCATGAGATGCACTTGCTGATTTTCAGAGGAAGCAGGCTGACTTTCTGTTTGTTGCTGATGTTATGCCTTCCTTTGGCCGTAGAGACGCCCATGGTTTTAAATCTTTGGCTTAAAGAAGTTCCTGAAGGAACTGCAGGCTTTCTTAGGCTTCTACTCGTTATACTCATCGTGGATCAGATGTCAAGTCCATTAATAGCAGCGATTGCAGCAACAGGAGACATCAAAAAATACCAAATCTTTTCCAATGGTATAAAGATTTTTATCGTGCCGGCGGCATACATTGTGTTAAAGACGGGAGGTGCTCCTTGGACGGTGTTTGTAGTTTATTTGCTTATTTCTGTCTTAGCGTACATAGTTACGATACGCATTATCTTGCCAAGGATTTACATGGATATGAAAGATTATGTCCTGCATGTACTGAAGCCTTGTTCGTTAGTTCTTCTGCTATCGCTTATTACGCCTGTTATCATGAAGAAACTGACAGATACGGGAATAGGACTATCATTGCTGACCATAGTCATCACCGTCATCAGTACAGGTGCCCTATGCTATACAATAGGGTTAGACAAGGGAATGAGAGTCATGATAAAAGAAAAAGTATATAAACTAATCGGAAAGAAATAATATGAATAAGTCGCTACTTGCTTTTTTGTCCATTTTCTTTTGCGTATGTCCTACTAAAGGACAGGATGCGAAATTGTCGGGGACAGTGATTGGAACAGAAAAGTCTGTAGATTACAGTTCAAATACGGCATCAACGACTGTCAACACCCGTGAGTGTGCCTTCGATGGAAACCTAAGTACTTATTTTGCCGCTTATGATCGTAGTTTCGCATGGGTTGGACTGGATTTGGGTGAGCCACATGTCATCACACGTATTGGCTGGGCACCAGCGAACCGTAGCCGTGCTGACGAGAGAATGTTGCTTGGTGTTATGGAGGGCGCCAACAGTCCTGACTTCATGGACGCGCTGCCACTGCACATTATCACTAAACCGGGTAAAGCGAAGAAAATGTCATACGTTGATGTCGCCTGTTCCAAAGGCTTCCGTTATGTGCGATATGTCGGGCCTTCAGACATGCGATGCAATATCGGTGAGTTGGAATTCTACGGCCATGCCGGTGAGGGCAATGATTCTATTCTCTATCGCCTCACTAATCTGCCAACCGTGAGCATCCATACAGAGAACAATGTAGAGCCCTACGATAAAGTGCATAACATCAACGCCCTGATAACAATCATCAGTGACAAAGACGAGAAACTTAGAACCGATTCTGGTGTTGTGCGACTGCGAGGCAATGGTTCTATTAAATTTCCCAAAAAACCTTATCGCATCAAGTACAACAAAAAGCATAGGGTACTCAATTCTCCGTCAAAAGCCAAGAAATGGACGTTGCTTAACAACTACGGTGACAAGACGCTGATGCGCAATCTGCTGGCCTTTGAGTTAAGTCGATGTTTCGAAATGCCCTACACACCATTTGGTCAGGCTGTAGATGTGCTTCTGAATGGCGAATACAAGGGGACTTATCAACTATGCGACCATATTGATGTAAAGAAGAATCGCGTAGAACTCGATGACACACAAACCAATGGGACTAATGATTCGCAAAGTACGGCATTCCTTATTGAAGCTGATGCTCGGGCATCTACTGAGCCATGTTGGTTTATGTCGAATAAGGGAACTCCTATGACCATCCATTATCCTGAGGACGATGTGATAACTCCAGAACAAAAAGCCTATATTGAAGATTGTTTCAATGCTATGGAAGCTGACTGGAAGACATCTCTGGATTTGAACACCTTCCTTCGTCATTTCCTCGTGGGAGAGTTGTCTGGGAATACCGATACTTATTGGAGTGTGTACATGTACAAGCATCGTACAGGCGATACTATATACATAGGTCCTGTGTGGGATTTCGACCTTGCCTTTGAAAACGACCAGCGCACCTATCCCATTAACAATAAGAATGACTTTCTCTATCGCAGCGGCGGTAGTGTGACAGGCAAAATGCTGACTTTTGTCGATAACATTGTTAAACGCGACGTTGAAGCGAAAGCCAAGATGAAGGAGATTTGGGGAAAGGCCAGGGAGGGCAACGTCTTTGAAGAGTATCTTCTTGACTATATAGATAAGATGGAGAAAACACTTCAACAGTCGCAAAAATTGAACTTCATGCGTTGGCCGATAATGAATGAAGCAGTACACATGAACCCTGTTGTGTGGGGTGACTATGCTTCAGAGGTACAGAATGTACGTCGCTATCTTAGCGAACGGCTACAATGGATGGACAACAAGATAGGTTATACATACGACCCCGATGGCATTTCCTCTCCTTCTATTGGCTTTTCCAAATCCTACCAGATTTTCAACCTGTCAGGCCAGCCATGTGTCAGTGATCTACAACATCTCCCACAAGGAATATATATCATGAAGCAGGGAAGTAACTCCAGAAAGGTACAAGTGAAATAATGTAATTATGACAATGAATAAGGTAATACCCAAAGTGATTCACTATTGCTGGTTCGGTGGTAATCCATTGCCTGAATTGGCACACAAATGTATTGCATCGTGGCAGAAGTACCTCCCAGACTATGAAATTAAGGAATGGAACGAGCAGAATTTTGACGTGTATCAGGCACCATACGTTGCAGAAGCATACCGATTGAAGAGGTATGCACATGTAAGTGATTATGCACGTTTCTGGATACTCTATCATTACGGAGGCATCTATTTCGATACAGATGTAGAAGTAATCCGCCCATTGGATGATCTGCTGACTCTGGGGTCGTTTCTTGGATTTGAGTGTCAGGAAGGCACACCATACGATAATCCTAACGGCAATGTGAATCCCGGTTTGGGGGTGGCTGTTTGCAAGAACCATCCCTTCTTTAAGCTCATGCTTGACTACTACAATCATCATCACTTTGTGCGTTGGAATGGGAAAAACACAGGAAATATAACCCTAAAGGTTACACAATTTCTCGATTATAACCATAAGCAGGAACTTGGTGGTGGAGTAATCAAGGTAAGTGACCTAATCATTTATCCCATTGAGTATTTTTGCCCAATCGACTATTATTCTGGCCAAAAGCATATCACGGAAAATACACGTACCATTCATCACTATATGGCATCGTGGGTGAACAAAACAAATCGCTGGCAAAATCTGCGCCAACGAATCCGTGCAGTCTGTGTCAGGGTTCTATGCACATTAAAATATCAGGTAAAACATCATTAATTTCTTTCCTTCAAACCTATGAAACATCGTATTTATTATTTGTTGTTTTTCTTTGTTTCTCTATTCGGCATTTTTGCCTGCGATTCAGAGGAAGCCTCAGAGATGGAACTGACCAGTGCCGCATTCCTCGACTATCTGGGCGGCAACATAAGCTCCCAGCAATGGTGGAAAACGGCAGTGTCTTTGAAAATTAACGTCATTTCTGACCAGCCAGTGAAACTATGGTTGATTGATAAACAAGAATACCAGACTCTGCTTTACGACTACAAAGAAATATCTGGCAGCGGTACTGTTACTATGACGGCGCCCCAGGGGCAAAGTAACGAGCTCTACCTCAGATATGTGTACAAGAACACCGTCTCTTCTCAGACCATTACCCTTAGCGGAAAGCTTGAAGAGTATATAAAATTAGACGTTACCTCTTCGAAAAAGGCACAACGGAAAATTTACCGTACACCACCGGCATCGCTTTGCGGTAACAGTATTCGGAGAAATGCCGAATATTATCAATTTTCGAACGATCAATTGACAGATTTCTTCTCTATGATGGAACTTAATCAGGAAAAAGCTGATGCAAAGTATGCGTTGGGACTGAATTGTAACTATGAGCTTGGGTCAAACGGTCCATTCTACATTACCTGGGTTACGGGTAATGAAGGAGAACAGAGGTCACGTATCTTAGGCTATTATTACCATTCGCCAACGACTTACGAAGATATTAAGTATGTTGATTTGTCGGAAACCCACAAGTGGGACTATATTGATGGACTCTCCAAAGTGCAATATCAAATTAATCAGACAGATGAAGTAGATGGCCATGTTTTCTATCCGAACACTTGGTACGATGCAAATTTCGACATGTCTGACGTATATGGTGCAACATCATGTTATAATATGGATCGCGTAGGTGATGATGCCTATAATGCGCAAGCAGTCTATAATCGTCACAAAACAAATATATCTGCATTACGCGGTATTTCCTTTAAGATCAATGTGCCCGCTGGTAAGCGTATAGGATTCTTTTTACGTTCTGATGAGGAAAATTATTCCAGTCAATACGAATTACTGAATAGTAATGGTATTAGACCTTACGTATCCAATGCAAGCATTTTTAAAGGAACCTGCTTCTCTGCAGAGTTTATGAACATTGAAGGAAATGGCAAAGGAACCCATCGCAGTTTCATAGAGGACTATGAGCGAGTGTACTGGCTTGGAATGGAAGACCTTGTCGAAGGAGGTGACCATGATTGTAACGATGTTATCTTTGGCATAGTTGCAGATGTACAAATTTACATGCCAACCATCCTTGACCCAACGTTAGAGGATCCTGGTACAGATCCCGACCTCATCGATATTGATGATATTGATCCCATACCTTGGACCATTGCCTACGAGGATGTGTCTCGTAAAGCTGATTTCGATTTCAATGATGCCGTTATCAAGTTGGAGCCAGATTATGACAACGAACTGTGTTGTGTTACAGTGATGGCGGCTGGCTCCACCTCACGCATGTACCTCCACTATGACGGTCCCAATGGAGATGAGAACCTTGGCGAAATACACGAACTGCTTGGCAGTAAAAAGTCAGAAACCCTCATCAACACCCAGAGCGTTGTTGCCAATACACCATTTGCTCAGATTGACTGCGTACCCTGGCCTAAGGGTTATACGATGGGACAAGATGCAAAGCGTTTCTACATTGAGATACAACGCGGCACTTGTGAAGACTGTACGGATCTCATCACCTTGGCAAATGAACCAGGACAGTTGCCGGAAGCTTTACTCGTGGCAGGTGAGTGGCATTGGCCTATGGAGGGGGTAAATATCAACTCTGCTTATACAGAGTTCCCCAAGTGGGCTCAGGATGTCACAAGAACAAGGTTCTGGGAATGGTACCAGACATCTGAGTATAACAAGTCCGTTTCGTTTTGATATTTGAATTTAATTGCGATGAGACACATATTAACATGTAGTTTCCTGCTGTGTTCGCTGTTCATACAGGCGCAAACAGCAACAGACAGTATTGAGGCAAGGAACGCCAGAAAGGATCCTTTCTACATACAACTGTATGGTGGTATTAACAAGTCGGCCAATGAGAATCTGCCTTGGACAGAGTTTACAAGCTATCCCTGGTCTGGTGGTGGATTTCTTGCTTTGGGACGTGAGATAACTCCCTTGTGGGGATGGCGTGCGGCTTTGCGCCTCAACCACAACAAGAGTCGTAATGTCCAATATTGCGAATCCCCGGATGTGTATGGGTGGAATAGCCTTGGCTTGTTTGCTGATGCCACCTTCGACGTGACCGATGCTATTCGCCGTAAAAAAATAGAAATCGGAAAGAAGCGTCCCAAGTTCAACGTGAAGGCTTTTGCTGGTGTGGGTGCATCCTATACATGGGCTTTTGACAATGTGCCGTTGTCATATACCCATCCCTATTCGCGGAGCAGTAGATTGGTGCCAGCCATGCGTTTGGGCGTAAATGCCACCTACAGGCTCAGTGAGAGATGGCGTATCGGTGCAGAACTGAGCCAGTCGTTTTTCACCGACCGCTTCAATGGTGTGGCATACGATGCTCCGTTGGACGGGCGTACCAATCTGAAGGTGGGTATCACCTACCTGTTCAAGAAGAGAAAGAAACAAGCCCCCACACCTATTGTGCGGAGAGTCAAGCTTAAGGAGTGTCCGCCGTTGCCGCTGGTTATGCCTGATCCGGAAGGTTCTAAACTTCGTATGATACAAGGACACGCCTTCCTTGACTTCCCCGTCAATGAAACGGTCATTTATCCGGAGTACCGCAAGAATCCTGATGAACTTGCTCGTATTCAAGCGTCGATAGACAGTGCCCTGTTCGATAAAGCGGTCATTATCACTCGTATTTCTCTTCATGGCTATGCTTCTCCAGAGAGTCCCTATAGCAACAACACCCGTTTGGCAAAGGGACGCACCGAGGCACTCAAGAATTACTTGATACGTAGGTATAACTTCAGCTCGGATGTTTTCAAGACCAGTTACACCCCAGAGGACTGGGAAAACCTGCGCGGTTTCCTGACAGAGACAGATTCACGTAGGGTGAAGGGTGATTTCTGGTACGACAACAAGGAGTATATGGAAACGCCTGAAGTACCAGAGGAGGTCCTTCAGCACCGCAATGAACTGCTTCGCATCATTGGGCGTGATATTGACCCTGATGTCAAGAACGAATTGCTGAAGAAAGTCGGGAACGGTGAACCGTACCGCTGGTTACTCGAGAATGTCTATCCGGGTCTGCGTCATACTGACTACATTATTGAGTATAAGATAAGACCGTTCTCCGTAGAAAAGGGACGTAAGTTGATTTATACTCATCCCGAGGGATTGAGTCTTGAGGAAATGTACAATGTGGCCTTGAGTTATGATGAGGGGTCTGAAGAATGGCTTGACGCATTGCTCATTGCAGTCAAGCAATATCCCAATAATGAGACTGCCAACCTCAATGCGGCCTGTGGCTGCGTGATGACCAATCGCTTCAATGATGCAAAGAAGTATCTGAGCAAAGCAGGAGATACCAATTCTGCACAATATGTATCTGATGTCATCAAGGCAATGGAAGGTGATGTTAATTGGAAGATTGAACGTAATAAAGTCATTTTAATTAATGAAAAACAACAAATAGATAATAACAATGAATAACACAAAAATCTGTGTCATAGGTTTAGGCTATGTTGGCCTGCCTTTGGCACGCTTATTTTCTACAAAATTCCCCACTATTGGTTTCGACCTGAATCAGAAGCGTGTAGATGCTCTCATGACAGGGCATGATGACACACTGGAGGTTTCCGATGAACTTTTGCAGGATGCCATTAACAATCATGGTTTTGTTTGCACAACTGATTTAGAGAAAATCCGCGACTGCAATTTCTATGTCGTGGCTGTCCCCACGCCTGTCGATGAAGATGATTTCCCAGACCTGCGTCCTCTTTTAGGCGCCAGTGAGACTGTGGGTAAGGTAATCTCAAAGGGAGACATTGTGGTCTATGAGAGCACGGTATATCCGGGTGTTACAGAGGAGGAGTGCCTGCCCGTCGTGGAGCGTGTTAGCGGTATGAAGTTCAATGAGGACTTCTTTGCCGGCTATTCCCCTGAGCGTATCAATCCGGGTGACAAAGAGCACACGGTGGAGAAAATCCGGAAGGTCACATCGGGTAGTACGCCAGAGGTGGCAGACATTGTAGATGGCGTGTATAATGCTGTGCTGATAAATGGCACCCACAAGGCTCCCAGCATCAAGGTGGCCGAGGCATCGAAAATTATCGAGAACTCGCAGCGTGATGTGAATATTGCCTTCATGAACGAGTTGGCTCGTATCTTTAACATGATGGGCATTGATACACACGACGTTATAGATGCAGCGGCATCCAAGTGGAATTTCATCAAGCTTTCTCCTGGATTGGTGGGTGGACATTGCATCAGCGTTGACCCTTACTATCTGATTCAGAAAGCCCAGGCATACGGCGTTTGGCCACGTATCATGATGAATGCCCGCAGGCTAAACGACACGATGGGGGATTATGTGGGCGAACAAGTCGTTCGGATGATGAACCTAAAAGGTGTGTTGGTGAAGAATTCAAAAATCCTCATCCTCGGTATTACTTTCAAGGAGAATTGTCCAGACATCCGTAACACGAAGGTTGTGGACATTTATTCCTCGTTGAGTACATATACTTCCAATATCACCGTATATGACCCTTGGGCCAATGCAGAGCATGTGATGAAGGAGTACAAGACCCCAATCGTGAACACGCTGCCTGAAGGCAAGTACGATGTGGTCATCCTTGCTGTTGCACATAAGGAGTTCCTCAACCTTGACATCAAGTCGCTGCTCAACGAGAATGGCCTTGTCTATGACGTGAAGGGAATCCTGCCGCGTGACATCGTGGACGGAAGACTGTAGTGGTGAAGATGTCATATTAGTTAAGCGGCACTACCGAAGTCAGGTGGTGCCGCTTTTTTTAATAACAGTTTCTCGTTCTACCCTCGTCTTACTCTCGTACCAGGCTCGCTCTACCCATACTATAGGCATACTCGTTGAGTATGGGTAGGAGCAGGGTAGAGTATGGGTAGGAGCAGGGTAGAGTATGGTTAGGAGCAGGGTAGAGTATGGCTAGGAGCAGCTTAGAGTATGGCTAGGAGCAGGCTAGGGTATGCCTAGGGTATGCTTAGAGTATGGCTAGGGTATGCTTAGAGTATGCGAAAACGGGTTGGATGGTGCGGAAAATGGCATTGTATGTGGTTTTTTATTTGAAAATTCATTACGGATTGAAATAAAGTCGTAT
>Ga0310690_10012553_pt1 | contig 10391 bp, 5 predicted proteins | sample AusTroGonzalo_MG_2_FD_207661 | JGI IMG/M metagenome (GOLD analysis project Ga0310690, IMG submission 207661) | Bovine rumen microbial communities from tropical cattle in Woodstock, Queensland, Australia - Gonzalo_04 (v2) (version 2) | ecosystem: Host-associated > Mammals > Digestive system >...
CAACGCCGCTTCCCTGGAAGCCGCGGCGGACCTGATGGACGGCGAGCTGTTCATCTCCTGCGAAGGGTTGATGGGCTACCTGTCCAGGGATGAGCAGGAACAGTTTATCGGCGGTATCCGTGCGGTGCTTGCGAAGCACGGCGGCGCGTGGTACACAACCGATTTCGGAGTGGATTATGAGCAGTTCGCCGCCCGCAATATGCCGAGCCCGGAAGCGGCGGCGCTGTACCAGACCGCAAAGAAACAGTCGATGCAGCAGTCCAATATCTTTAACGGCGTCTTTGTTCTGAAAACAGAGGCCGAAAAACAGGCGTTTCTGGAAGCCAACGGTCTAAAGGTGGAGAAGCTGCCCTTCTATCACGGGGATGAAAACCTGCAAATGCTCCATGCCGTACTGCCGGAGAAGAAGGACGCCATGCTGGACCAGCTCGGCAAATCCACCTTCTGGAAGTTGACCCTGGACACCTCGGCCTCCGTCCGGGAGAAAATCGCGGGAGCCAAAGAGGTGGACAACCTGCGTATTGATTACGCCGTGGAAGGAAACGTGCTGTCGTGCAGCCCTACGGGCAGGATCGACACGATCAGTGCGCCCGTGCTGCTGGAAATCCTGGAACAGAACGGTGACGGTCTGAAAGAAATGAAGCTGGACGCCAGGAATCTGGAGTATATTTCCTCCGCAGGCCTTCGCGTACTGTTGATGGCGGTGAAAAAGCTGGGGAAGGTAACGGTGAGCAACGCTTCGGAGGCGGTAAAAGAAATCTTTGAAACCACCGGCTTTGACCAGATGATGTCTGTAGAATAAGAAACAGAACCACTATTGAGCTTTTGATTGGATTGCCGGCAAAAGGAAAGTCATATTGGACAGCAGGCTGACTTTGATGCTATAATCCACACAACAGAATACTTCTGACACTGACCCCCGGTTGGCGGCGTTGACTTGCAATTAGCGCCGTTGGCCGGGGACAGACAATTTAGGACCGTATTCTGTACCGTGTAGTCGGAGGAAAGATGCCTTGAGCGGTGGCCGTGATAACAAAGAACCATGAATAGCCTGATGCGTTCTTCGGTTTTCTCATGAGTAAACACTCCTTCTGGACGAGGTGGTTTTGCCCGGTCGGGCGTCCCGCCTGTGGTATGTTTGCTCATGAATCAGTGAAAAGCAAGGTCGTTTTCAAATATCATATTATCCCATTGTTGACAAACAAAATCTCCCGCCCATTCCTTGAAAAGTTATGGGCGGGATTACGTTTTGGCTTATCCCTTTGCGGGGAATCAGTCGTCCACCTTCAGGGTGTCCACGATGGCACTGATGGTGTCGTCGCGATTCTGGGCGGCTTCCTGGTCGTCAAGCTCAGAGGTGGCGATGATGACGGTCAGTATATCCTCAACATCGCCGTCGTGGTCGTACACGGGGGCGATGAATACCGTCTCGGTCAGGCCTTCGGTAGTGGCGCTGGTGGTGACGACATCCTTGAAGTTGGCCCAGGTGGGCATGGACTCGAAGGCGTCGGCGGCGATGCCCATGCTCTCGGCGAGTTCCTCGCGGGTGGGGAAACCCTGGCCGTCCGGCAGGTCCGCCAGCTGGATGGTGATGTAGCCGTCGCCCCAGGCCTTTTCCTTGTAGCCCATGACGATCCGGTGCTCGTCATCGTTGTGCACCTCGGAGGTGATCTCGATGGCGTTTTCGTCGTACTCAAACGCGATGTCGTCGTCGTGGCGGTAGGTGGCCGCAAAGGCAGTGGCGCTAAAAGCCAGGATGGCAACCAGCAGCATGGCGAGAATCTTCTTCATATTAAATCCTTCTTTCTTTGGTCGTTGGTTCATTGCTTTTGACAGGGACACTATAGCACGGCAAGTGTCACAGAACCGTCACACAGGCCGCCGCGGATCGCAAAATTGTATATGAATACTGTGTCATCCTGACTTGAAATAACTACAGGAATAAGGTAAAATAAGACAGAATGATTTCAGTAAAGGTTGTATTTACAAATGGAGCAGAAAGAGAAAAAGTATGAAGGCGCCATCGACGCCGGCCGAAGCGTGCTGGATATCGCGGCGGATATGGAGAAGCGAAAGGGATTCCTGCGCCACCTGGAGGCTACGGGGAAAAAGCTCCATGAACCGGAGCAGTATGCCGAAACGGAGGCCTATGTCCTTTCGGACGATTGTGTGCAGGATTTGAAGCGGCTGAAGGCGGGGGATTACTTCTTCGCGCCGCCGTTTCATTACCGGGTGCCAAAGAACGCTTCCGGCAAGATGCGGGACGTCTACGCATTCAAGGGGCGGGATAAGTATATGCTGCGCCTGATCGCTTGGGTGATGCACGATTTTGATGACGAACTGTTGCCCGACGGACTGTATTCCTTCCGGCGGTCGGTGCAGGCGCGGGACTTTCTTTTTAAGGTCCGGGAGTTCAAGGGCTTTGGGGATCACTACATCGTCAAGGCGGACGTGTCAAACTATGTGGGCTCCATCGTCCCGGAAAAGATCATACCCCAGCTGGAGGAGATGTGGAAGCACGACCCGGCCCTGCTGGAGCTGTTGAAATTCCTGCTGCTTCGCAGGGAGTGCATTGACAGGGATGGCAATGTGGTACGCTGCGAACCTGGAGGAATGGGGGGCATCCCCGTCGCTAACTGCTTCATGAACGTGTACCTCACGGACGTGGATCGGTACTTCTACCCCCACGCGCCGCTGTACAGCCGCTATTCCGACGACGTGGTCATACTGGCCAGGGATCGGGCCGAGGCGGAGGCCTATCGGACGCGCTTCCTTGCGTTCCTGGAGGAGCGGCAGCTGTCCACCAATCCGGAAAAGACGCGCCTGGTGCCGCCCGGCGAGCCTGTGGAGATACTGGGTTACAAGGTCACGGGTGGCGTTATCGACATCTCCGATCACGCCATGATGAAGATCAAGCGCAAGCTGCGCATCCGGTCGAAGCGCATTCTGCGCTACAAAAAGGAAAATCACTTGACCGACGCGCAGGCCGCGGAGCGGATGATCAGCTACTGCAATTATGCGCTTTTTGGGAACGGAAAGAAGCACGAACTGTCCTGGGCACGCTGGTATTTCCCGGTGCTGACCACTGTCGACGGCCTGCGGGAGATCGATCGTTATGCCCAGGACGCGATTCGGTATGTAATGTGCGGCACCATGCGCGACAGCCGTTACAAGATCCATTATGATGATCTGCGGTCGCTGGGCTATCGAAACCTGGTGCATGCCTACTATCACTTTGACCCTGCGCTGAAGGAGACTGCGGCGGAGGGGACCCCCGGGAAATCCGACTGACGCGGGTTTCGACTGAAAGACCGCAAAAAAAGAGAAGGGGTATTTTCAGCCCGGCGACAACATCGGCTTCGGCATTCGGCCGTTCCCAAAGCCTTTTGGAGAATGCCTGTCCGATGCGCTGGGAACACGGTAAACCGCACCCTTCTCGCCATGGATTATAGCATAACCCGGGGGAAAATGCAACCCTGTTTTCAAAATAGATAAGAGAAATGGCAGGTTTAAAATAACCAAAAAAGAGAAGGGGTATTTTCAGCGTAGTGACAACATCGGCTTCAGCATTCGGCCGTTCCCAAAGCCCTTTGGTGAATGCCTGTCCGATGCGCTGGGAACGCGGATGAACGCGCCCTTCTCAAAAGGCATTATAGCATAGCCCGGCGGAAAGTGCAACGCTGTTTTATCTATAACCAAATAACCTGACAGGTGGGGCTGACTATGAAAATACCAGTGGTCATACAGATGCAACCGGGTGAAAACGGTGCCGCGGCGCTGTGCATGATGCTTGGCTATTACAAAAAATACGTTTCGCTGGAGGAGATGCGCGAGGTCTGTATCTGTTCCCGAAACGGGTCAAGCCCGCAGCAAATCGTCCAGGCGGCGAAGCAGTACGGCATGGACGCCTCGGTGACGCAGGTACCCGCGTCTGACCTGCCATCGACGCCCATGCCGGCGCTCGTTACATGGCGGCGGAAGTACTATGCGATCGTTAAATCCATTCGAAGGGGCATCGTCACCGTTGTGGATCCGTCCAGCGGCGAATACAAGCTGACCTGGGAGAAATTTCAGAAACTCTACGCCGGCAACCTTATTTCGCTGAAAAAGGGCGAAGCCTTTGAACCTGGCGGAAAGCGGGAGCCCCTGATTTCGCTGATTTGGGGACGGCTCAAGGCCCTTAAGTGGCCCTTCTGCATCCTTGGGGTGCTGACCGTGCTCTGCGTGTGGCTCAACCTGAAGATGACTTATATCCGTTCGGATTTCATGGACGAGGTGCTGGGGCAGGAGGGGAAGGCAAACGCCGGCATCGTTTTGCTGCTGACATACCTGACGGTACTGTTGCTGTATACGCTGTTTTCGATGCTGAAGACCTGGTTGGCGAATAAGGCCAGTCGGGACACCTCCGGCCGCTCGGGCAGCCTGCTGTTCAAGAAGATTCTCGATCAGCCGCTGCACTTCTTCGAACAGTACAGCGCCTGGAACCTGATATCAAGGATCAACAGCAATATGACGCTGGACAATACCATGATCACCGCCCTCGCGCCGCGGATCGTGGACGCGGCCATGACCATGGTGTATATCGTCAACCTGCTCAGCAACGAAAGGACCCTTGCCCTGGCCTGCCTGCTGCTCGTGATCCTCAGCACGGCGCTGACCCTGGCAATCCAGACCAGGAGCGCCATCATGTCCCGAAGCATGGTGAGCAACGGGACCGCGGTCTCATCCTCGCTGCTCAACGGTATGAACATGATCGAGACCATCAAGTCCACCGGTTCCGAGCGGGATTTCTACAACAAGTGGTACGAATACCAGACCCGCTACAATCAGAGCCGCATGGGGCGCTTCAAATATAGCATCATGGCCTCCACGGTCAGCACCGTCAGCCAGGGCTTGCTTACAGTCACCCAGCTCTTTCTGGGCGCCTGGCTCGTCACCCGGGGCAGGATGACCCTCGGTGCGATGGCGCTTTTCCAGTCTATCCTGAACAGCATGATTACCGCCATCAACCACAGCCTGGATACGGTGGATACGCTTCAAACGATGCGCACGGACATCGAGCGGGTCAATGACATCAACCACCGGGAATCGAACATCGCGATTCCCCTGGACGAAGCGACTTATGGCGAGCCGAACAAGTTGGACGGAAGCGTCAGGGCCAGCCATCTCTGCTACCGTTACAATCCCGGGGACGCGCTGGCGGTCGACGACGTGAGTTTTGAGGTGAAGCCCGGCCAGATGGTGGCCATTGTCGGGCAGACGGGCTGCGGCAAAAGCACGGTCCTCAAGCTGCTCGCAGATCTGTATACGCCGGAATCCGGCGAGATCCTCTACCAGGGAATGCACCGGCAGGAGATCCCCGACGTGGTGTTCCAGGCCTCGGTGGGAACAGTGGACCAGGAAGCTGTGATGTTCGAGGATTCGATCTACAACAACATCCGGATGTGGGACGATACCATCGAGCAGTTTGAGGTGGTGATGGCCGCCAGGGATGCCAGGATCGAGGAGCGCATTCTGCGCAACATCGGGGACTACAGCGCCATCATCCTTGAAAACGGGCGCAATTATTCCGGAGGGGAGCTGCAAAGGCTCGAGCTGGCCCGGGCGCTGGCCCATGAACCGACGCTGCTGCTGCTGGACGAATTCACCTCCGCGCTGGACGCGCTGACCGAGGACAAGGTGATGAAGGCAATTCGGGACAAGGGAACCACCTGTGTGATCGTCGCCCATCGCCTCTCTACCATCGTGGACTGCGATCGGATCTATGTGATGGAACGCGGCCGCATCGTGCAGCAGGGTACCCACGGGGAGCTGTACGCGCAGGAAGGACTCTACAGACAGCTGATCGAGGACGGTGACAACGGAGATGGGAATCTATAGCGATGTCATCCGCAAGCGGGATGAAAACAACCGGCTGCTGGAGGAGTATGCCGACCGATCCCTCTGGAAGAACGGAGACGCCCTCCGGCCGGAGGACGCGGTGAGCGATGCCCAGTCGGTGGTGCTGTACATTCTGGACAAATTCGGCCTGGCCGCCAATCGGCAGCACGGTATGGTTGACGTGGAGACGATGATCGAAACGCTGCTGGATCCGCTGGACATCATGTACGACTACATGGATGTCGTGCCGGATTTCCGGGAGAGAAAGACGAAGTACATGCTGGCGTTCAGAGAGGACGGAAAGGCGGTCGCGCTGTTTCCGTCGCTGTTCGGGTATCGGTATTACTGCCCCTCGGATTCGAGCAGCGGGTTTGCCACAAAAAAATACTGCGGCAAGCTGAAGAAGGGCTGCTATTCCTTCCACAGGCCGCTGCCCGAGGGCTCGCGCACCATTTGGACATTTGCACAGTATGTGTTGCGGACGCTGGATACCTGGAGTATTTTTCGGCTGGTTGCGGCGACGGGTCTGAGCACACTCCTGGGCCTTGCCATTCCGGCTATCAGCGAATGGGTCTACAAGACCTATATTCCGAACCCGACGGAAGCAGGCGCATGGTTCGCGTTGGCGCTGGCGCTGTATCTGTCCGTCGTCGTTGCCCGCGCGACGTTGGGAACGATCAAGTCCGCCATACTCTCGTCGGCAAAGATTCGGGTTTCCACGAGTGTCCAGTCCGCGGTGATGGCCCGGATACTGAGCCGGCCGCTGTCGTTTTTCCAAAATACCACCTCGGGCAGGATATCCACCCGCATCAATAACTGTACCAGGCTGTCCGAGATGCTGCTGGACATCGTGATGGACGTGCTGTTGAATCTGTCGTTCTCGATGGCCTATCTGTTTCAGTTGAGAAACCTGGAGCCCGCGCTGTTCCTGCCGGCCGTCATCTTCCTCGGCCTGCGCATCATCGTGTCGGTCTTCAGCGCGATAACCAATATGGTCAACCAGTCAAAGCAGATGAAGGCGGACGTTGACAGCAACGGCTTCTTGAATTCGACCATCCGGGGCATCCAGAAGATCAAGGTGACGGGCTCGGCGCAGATCGTGTACGCCCAGTGGTCCGAACACTACAGGGAGCAGCTGTTTTACACGTACCGCAAGCCCTTCTTTCTGAAGTACAATGGCGATATCATGGCAGCGATGACCACGCTGGCCACGGTGGTTTTGTTGTGGCAGGCCATGAGGAGCGGGCTCACCAGCGGCGATTATATGACCTTCACCTCGGCTTACGCGCTGATCGTCACCGCGGTTGCCGGTCTGACCGACATCATGCAGAACATGTTCCTCGTGCGTGCCCTTTGCCAAAACGTAGCCCCCCTGCTGGAGAAGGGGGACCAGACGCGGCGGACCACCGAATATGTGTACAGGCTCAAGGGACAGATCCGGGCGGAGAACATTCGCTTTGCCTATCCGGGCGACCCCCGGGGCTGTCTCGACGGCGTCGACATGCATATTATGCCGGGGGAGAAGATTGCCATTGTGGGGGAGAGCGGGTGCGGAAAGAGCACCTTCCTGAAGATACTGATGGGCATGGAAAAGCCCGACGACGGAAATGTGTTCTACGATGAAGAGTCGATGATGGGGCTGAACACGAAATCCCTCAGGCGGTGCATCGGTTCCGTATTCCAATTCAGCCGGATGTTCCCGGGGACGATCTTTGAAAATGTATGTTTGGGCAACGGGGGCCATCCGGACGAGGACAAGGTCTGGGCGGCGCTGGATTTCGTGGGCTTGGGCGACTACGTGCGGGACCTGCCGCTGAAATTGGATACGGAGATTTCAGAATCCAATTCCTGCGGCTTCTCCGGCGGTCAGCGCCAGATGCTTTTGCTGGCCCGCGCCGTGTTGAATCATCCCAGCGTGCTGATCCTGGACGAAGCCACTTCCGCTCTGGACAACATGAGCCAGGAGCACGTGCTCCGGAATATCCGGGGCATGCGCGCCACGGTCATCATGGTAGCCCACCGGCTGTCCACGGTGGCGGGCTTTGACCGGATCGTCATGTTCGCAAATGGGAAAATCGTGGAAGAGGGCAGCTATCAGGCGTTGATGCAGCAGGACGGCGCGTTCGCGGCACTGGTGCGAAAACAGCTGATCCAAAAATCATACTGAGCTATTCCGCCCGGTAGACCTCATTGATGAAGTGGGGGGCCGAGTCGACATTGAGCAGGCCTTCGTTGCCCGCGGCTTCCCGCACCAGCACCCGGATCGCGCTGTCGATATCGACCTCGCTGTGTTCAATGAGACGGGGGGTATCGTACCACGCGACAAAGGGATTGGACATTTCATCGCCACGCTTTCGGTCCATCGTGGCGATGTATTCATTTAAGGCCACGCGCAGTTTTTTGTGTTTCCAGCCTTCCTTCCAGACGCCGTTTACGTAGAGGGCTTCGCCGTCCGGGGTGACGAGGGCGTTGATGCCTTCGTCCGTATAGTAGCAGTCGACGCCGACCACATCGGTCAGGAGGATATTGCCCCCCGGGGTCATTGAATATTCCAGGGCGGTCAGCAGCTCTTCCCAGGTCAATTCATAGCAGCATACGATGTTCTCGCTGGGGAACATTTTATAGAGGTCACTCAACCTGACCGTTCGCTTGCTCTCACCGGGCTCGATGGCGAGGTCTATCCGCAGCCCGCCCGCATTCATGAAGCCTACGTCGGCATCCACGGCCCGCGCGAAGATGGAAGCCACCCAGTTGCCGCAGTTGGACGAGCGATCCCGGCTGTTGGGCAGGTTTTGGAATCTGAGGATAGGTTGCGTGATGTAGCCGATCTCACTGGACAGGAAATCCGACACTGAGTCGACCACTTCATCTGTCAGCTGGACGACTGCCGCGTCCAGTTCTTCCGCGTTCCCGGGCTTGCTCAACAGCTTTTCCGGATCGGCATCGGTCAGATGGATGCGGGCGTTTTCCACGCCCATAAACTCAGGATGCTCCGCCGGGCATTCAAAGGCCAGCTCTGCATAGGCGTAGGCCTTGCCGTCGCATGAGGGATCCGTGTACCACAGCCCCCAGGCAGTTCTTCCGACGATTTTTTTGTGGATATGACCGCCGAGCAACAGGTCGATGGCGGTATCCTCACCGAGATCTTCCGCGACGTCGATCGGACTTTCATGAACCAGCAGTATCGTGGCATCGCACCGGCCGTCAGCTTCCAGCTCCCGGGCGAGGGCGTTGACATAGTCAAAATCCGGCTTGATCGCATAGCCCAGGTCGGAGAAATGCGACCGGATGATGCTGTTTCCATAATCTCCCGCCATGCCGATGACGCCGATCTTCACGGGCAGCTCATTTCCGAGGCGGTCCCGGGCCGTTTTGTCGAGTATGACGTAATCCCCTGCGAAGGCCAGCTTTTCTCCGTTCTGGAACAGATTGCAAACCAGGACCGGCGTCGTGTTGACGCCTTTGTTGCCCAGAAAGTTATAGTCCGGCATGGTGCCGTCCGGATCGACCGTGTGGTCCAGGTGCCAGTCAAATTCATGGTTTCCAAGGGCTACGGCGTCATAACCCATCAGGTTGTAAGCTGCGGACAGAGAACCGCCGTTAAACCGGCTTGACAGGGTGTTGCCCTGGTAGATATCCCCTCCGTCCAACAGCACGGCATAGTCCTTCCTGGCATCGGCACCGTGTCCCCTCACATCCTTTACCTTGTCCGAAATGTAGGCCAGCAGGTACTGGGTATCGTCAGAATCAACATCGGCCAGATAGCCGTGGGTATCCGAGGTTTCAAATACGGGCAGCAGGTAGTAGGCGTCCTCTTTGATGTTCTCGCCGGGAACGCTGTTTCCCAGTCGATAGAAGGACAGGTCGAACATGTAGGCGTCGGACTGATCCTCCCTTGGATAGAGGCTGAAACAGGCTCCCTGGGGGTAGTATTCAATATAGATATTGGAAGAGGGCTCCCCATTGTAATACATGACGGCGCGGGGGTTACAGATCAAGCAATCGTCGATGACGCGCCAAAGGCCGTTCGGGCCGGAATCGGGGGCATAATACAGTTTGCCCCCCTCGTCCGAGGTTATCAGATAGCCATTTTGGCATTTCAGGCAGATGTCTCCGCCCTCCTGCGGCTCGAATTCAAACACGGCGACCTCCGGGGCTATGGCCGTCAACACCTCCCGGGTGTCGGTGTGCGCCAGGGTGATATCCGCGAGGGAGAGCTTGTCCCGCAGCGTATTCAGGGAAAACGCCGCATTTGCGTTTTCGCTGACGATCACAAACCTGTCTCCGGGCGCCAGCTGTGAAAAGGGGACCTTCTCAGCGAGGATTTCGCTGGGTGCTGCAGCCTCGGCCAGGACAAGGCCAAAGGGATATGCGAGCGTGAAGAGACTGGCCAGGGCGATGCACAGCGCGATCGCTTTTTCTTTTGCCTTCATTTTGAGACCTCCTGTTCGTATACGCCTGTTTGGGTTCGTCGCTCTGTCAACCGTACGCATTTATCATGATGGAGAGAT
>Ga0310690_10012554_pt1 | contig 10390 bp, 1 predicted proteins | sample AusTroGonzalo_MG_2_FD_207661 | JGI IMG/M metagenome (GOLD analysis project Ga0310690, IMG submission 207661) | Bovine rumen microbial communities from tropical cattle in Woodstock, Queensland, Australia - Gonzalo_04 (v2) (version 2) | ecosystem: Host-associated > Mammals > Digestive system >...
CTCTGCTGTCGTGAAGGTCGAGGGTCCTGTGAAGATTTCGTTCGGAACCTGTGCCTGGGGCGGTAACGTCACCGTGAAGGACGCCACAGGTGCTGAGGTCGTACCGACCTTCACCACCAACACGGGTGCCTGCTACCATCAGAACAAGACCCAAAACATCGTCTCTGCCTACTACAAGGGCGAGGCTGCCACGCTGACGATAGCCGGCGGCAGCTATGTTCCTTACTTCGCCGTCGAGGCCGTTGACCCTGCTGACATCCCGAACGATGCCAAGGTGACCTTCAGCATCGCCGGTGTGGACTGCGAGGGTGTTGCTCCCGCAGAGATTACCGCAGAGATCGGTTCGACGATTACCATCCCCCTGAACCGTACGCTCTATGTGGATGCCGAGACGCTGACGGCATGGACCGACGGTACCAGGCAGTACAAGCCTGGTGACGAGTTGACCGTGAATGCCGACGTGACGCTGACCCCGATATTCACTGAGAACGCTGATCCCGGCGAGATAACCGAGCCCACTACAGTTGTCTGGGACTTCCAGCAGAAGAACGGGGCCCCGGTGCTGAACTACGGCTCTAACAAGACGGGCATCTATGTGACCCAGGGCGTCATCAATGGTATCTCGTACGATGCCAAGTTGTCCTTCGATACAGGCAGCAGCGGTAAGATTGCCAACGGCGGCTGGCAGGACTGGTGCCAGATGAACAACGGTACCAAGCTGACCGTTGAGGCACAGAAGGGCATGACGGTGTCGTTGGAGTCTTACAATGCAACGACTACGACGACCATTGCCGGTTCTACCAACTACACGACTGAAGGTAATGTGGTGACCTACACCTACGAGGGTGGCGACGAGACCATTGACATCGTGATTGGCGACGGTTCTTACTTCCGTTATGTGAAGGTGGTCTATCCCGTTCCTGAAGAGCCTGCCGAGGCCAACTACTATGTTGTCGGCAACATGACCGAGTGGAAGCCTAAGGCTGAGTATAAGATGACCCTTAACTCAAAGGCTGATACGGAGGAGTACATGTTTACGATGGACCTGACGACGGAGTCTCAGTTCAAGGTTGCCAGAAGCGACGACGGAGAGACCATCGATGACGAAGACTGGTATCCTTCTGGCATGAACAACAACTATGGTGAGCATGGTGAGATTACTTCCGACGGCAGTTACACCATCTACTTCCGTCCCAATGGCGACGGTGGCGATGACTGGTTCTACAAAGTTATTTATGTTGCCAAGGAAGAAACACCTTCTTCCGTCGAGGTTGCCTACTCCTTAGGCGACGTGGAGTGCGAGGGTACAACGCTTCCTGTCGGCGGCACCTACACAGCCGGTGACGACTACACCATTCCGGCCAAGAACTTCACGCTCTACAAGGAGGGCTATACGCTGACCGCATGGAGCGACGGCACCAACGAGTATGCTGCTGGCTCTACCATCAAACTGACGGAGAACCTCACGCTGACGCCGGTCTTCACCCAGAACGAGGTGTCGCTGGCCGACCGTACCGAGGCTGTCACCGTGAAGTTCGACTTCCTGCGCCAGAACGGTGCTCCTACCGTACAGTGGCAGAACGAGGAGAATCTGGTATGGGTGGCTCAGGCTACCGTCAACGGTAAGACCGTCGACGTGGCTACGCGCTTCTCTACCAAGCCTGGTAAGTTCAACAACACCAACTGGAACGACTGGTGCCAAGTTAACGAGGGTACCACGTTTGCCATTCCTTCCTGCAAGGATGCTGTCATCTCCATGGAGGCCTACGACAACATCACCACCACGACCATCGACGGTCAGAACGACTACACGCAGGGCAAGACCATCAGCTACACCATTGCCGGTTCTGCTGAGACGGTCGACGTCGTCATCGGTAACGGTAGCTACTACCGCTACATCCAGACCGTACTGCCCGTACAGAGCCAGGGTGGGGGAGAGACCTTCGACAATGTGGAAGCCCAAATCATCTGGCCTGCTAACAATCCGGATAAGTATGACGATTATACTGCTACTCCTGAAAGTGCATTCAGTACTATTGCCGTCAATACTGGCGACATCGAACTGACTGGTACTGGTACGGGACAGGCCAAGTATCCTGATGGAACTACTGTAACGTTTGCTAAGCTGAAGCCATCTGGAAGTACGACTGCTGTAGAGTGGACCGTCAAGCCTGCTGCCGGACTGACCTTCACTCCGACCAAGATCAGTGCTTACATTGCACGCTTCGGAACTGATGTCGAAAATGGTATTACTATCTCTGCCAAGGTTGGCGAGGAAGGCGAAGCTATCACTCTGGGTAACTTCACTGCTCCGCGCAATAACAAGTCTCAGGCTGATGATAAGTATGGTGCAAATGCTAACTACACCAACCAGTTTGTTATCGAGCTGACAGCCGAGCAGCAGGCAGCACTCGCTTCAGGCGAAGGTCTGCATATCTTCGGTACTGTCGGTGTTGGAAACACCAAGGAAGGTGGTTATGCTGAGGTTACTGTCGATGGACTAGTCAATGGCACAAAGGCTGATGTTGAGATGTTCACGCTGGCGCTGGCTGCCAATCCTGAGGAAGGCGGTACTGTCAGTGCCTATCCGAAGGCCGACGAGTACGAGGCCGGCAGCGAGGTGACTCTTACCGCTACCGAGAACTTCGGCTACGACTTCGTCAACTGGACCAACGCTGCCGGTGACGTGGTCTCCACAGAGGCTAAGTTCAAGTACACCGTGAACAGCAACGAGACCCTGACAGCCAACTTCAAGGCCGTCGAGACCTACGAGCTGGCACTGACTGTCGACGGCACCAACGACTACATGGTAACCGTCAGTCCCGAACCTGTGGTGGTCGATGGCAAGAACATGTACGAGGCTGGTACCACTGTGGTGCTCACTGCCAAGAACTACGAAGGCTTGGTGACCTTCACCAACTGGAGCGACGGCACGACCAACAGCGAGCTGACCGTGACTATGGACGGTGACAAGCAGATTACCGCCTACTACTCCGAGGCTGATATCATTGCCGGCTGGGACTTCTACAAGGCAGGTGCCAGCGGCCGTAAGGCTGACTTTGCCGCCCAGGACAACGATGCCGACGCCCTGAACCTGGTGAACACCGAGACCGGTGAGACCAGCAGCTGGCTCGACAAGAGCACCGAGGCTGCAGGTGGCTACGAGAGCTTTGCAGGTGCTGCCGTCAACTGGCGTACAGGCTCCGGCAACGGCGACGTAGGTCACTACCACTGGCAGACCAAGGTGAACGCCGAGGCCTTCGCGAACATCAACGTCCAGTTCCAGATGCTCTACAACTACAACGCCTACCAGCGTTATAAAGTCGAGTATTCTCTTGACGGTGAGGCGTGGCAGACAGTCGGTACCATCACCATGGAGGGTGCCAAGCTGGTTGCCTCCTACAACGACGCACTGCCTGAGGCCTGCAACAACCAGAAGGACCTCTACATCCGTATGATTGCCGATAGGGAGTCCAACATCGACGGTACGGCTTCTGCCAACGACGGTAACACGCTGGCCATGTTCTTCATCACCGGTTCGCCGAAGATCATCGACGACGGGCAACCTCCCGTCCTCGTGTCTTCCGTTCCTGAGAACGGTGCTACCGGCGCCTCTGCCAACGGCAAGATTGTGCTCACCTTTGACGAACGTGTCAAGGTAGCTGAAGGCACTGTGGCCTACATCAACAACACGGCTGTCAACAGCAACACGCAGAACCCCGTCACCCCGACCGTGAGTGGCAAGACCGTCACCTTCGAGTACAAGGGTCTCGACTATGCTACCCAGTATGTCTTCGAGTTGGCTGGCAACACCGTCAGCGACCTTACTGACAACTACATCGCAGAGTCCATCGCGCTGACGTTTACCACCATGGAGCGTCCTACCGTGACTCCCGCCCTGTACGATGCCGAGGTGTCCAACGTCGAGGAACTGATGGCTGCCATCAGCACCGCCAACAGCCGCAGCGACCAGAACACCCGCTACCGCATCTTCATCAAGAAGGGCGAATACACCATTCCGCTCTCTTCAACCATGAAGACCGTCAACGGCTACGAGGTGCCCGAGTGTATCACCTTCATCACCGGTAAGAACATCTCGTTCATCGGTGAGGACCGCGATGCAACCGTCATCACCAACGGTATTCCTGCCGACGCTACCTTCGCAGGTCAGTATGGTACCACCAGCAAGTATGATGGTATCGGCAATAGCGACGTGTTCCAGATCTCCAGCAATGCCAGCGGACTTTACTGGCAGGACCTCACCGTGTCAAGCGGTATGGAAGATGCCCGTGGCCGTGGCCTCGCTATCCAGGATAAGGGTACGAAGAACATCTACAAGAACGTGACGCTGTATGGCTATCAGGACACCTGGACGTCGAACAACGACAACGGTCTGTACTACTTCGAGGGTGGAGTCCTCCGTGGACGTACCGACTACATCTGTGGCAAGGGCGACATCTACTTCAACGAGGTAGAGTTCCGTCAGATCTATGGTGGCTACTGTGCCGTACCTTCGAAGCCTGCCAAGGTCGGTTGGGTCTTGAAGGACTGCACCATCAACGGTGAGGCCGGCATGGTCGGCAGTGAGATGAAGTCTGCCGAGTCTGTCGACGGCAACTACACGTTAGGTCGTCCTTGGGGACAGGGCACACCTGTCGCCGTCTGGATTGACACCAAGATGAACGTCGTGCCTTCAGCCATCGGTTGGAACGAGATGTCAGGCGGCTGGCCTGCACGCTTCGCAGAGTACAACTCGATGACCTCCACCGGTTCGCAGATCGACCTCTCCGGCCGTAAGACCGTCTTTGGCGATGGCCATGCCAACAACCCGATCCTGACCGCTGAGGAGGCTGCTGCCTACAGCGATATGTCGGCTATGTATGGCGACTGGGATGTCCGCTCTTGCACTGAGCAGGCTCCTGTTCCCACCAACGTACAGATTGCCGGCAATGTGCTCAGCTGGGACGACAGCGACTATGCCCTGTTGTGGGCTGTCTGCAAGAACGGCGACATCGTGGCCTTCACTACGGAGAACACCTTCGACGTGTCGACCTTAGAGGCTTCAGGTGCTCCGCGCCGTGCCGCCTCCGATGACAAGTACACCGTACGTGCCGCCAACGAGATGGGTGGTCTGAGCGATTTCTCTGACGAGGCCGTCGATGCTGGTTCTGTAGCCATTGAGAATGTCAACACCGAGCAGCCTGTCAGCACCGCTGTCTACACCCTTCAGGGTGTCCGCGTCGACAAGCCTGCCAAGGGTGTCTACATCGTCGGTGGCCGCAAAGTGGTGGTTAAGTGAGTGGTGACTAAGTGAGCGAAATGAGAGTTCCGGTTCTCATTTCCGAACATGAAGAAATTAGAGTGGAAGTTCAGGCTTCCACTCTAATTTCTTTTGTATGGTAACCAAATATGAATTTAAGACTCTACATGTGAGATTTGTTGGATTTCTGCCTCAAGGGGCACTTCCCTTTCTCTTCAAAACGAAAGAAGGGCGGCGGTAAACTTTCTATAGGAAAGAATCATGACAATCGCTTAGAATGATCAACAAATGTTAAAAGTGTGCCAAAGCTTGGCACACAGTGTGCCCGCCTTTGGCACACTGTGTGCCAAGCTTTGGCACACTTTACGATTAAGCCAATCAAATTTGTCCGTTAAGTAAAAAATCTGTACCTCTGACTCCGTCGAAGATTTGGCTTACCCACTTAACTTCTTCAGAAAGTTGAATTACTGTATAAAGGTAGTGTTACGGGAGAGTTAATCAGTGGAGAACCCGTAAACGTTTACGAGTGAAAAGGTGGGGAATATTTGCAAATACAGACAAATCTGCGTACATTTGCACATTATTTAAAGCTTTTTCATTAATTTATTATATTACAAACCAATTATTATCACATGCAGAAAAGAAGAATTCTCTTAGCCATAACGTTGTGTATGCTGTGGCTAACGGGCTTCGCCCAGAATGCAGTCAAGGGTACCGTCAAGGACAAGACGGGTGAACCCCTGATTGGCGTGAGCATTACCTATGGTCAGGGCCAGGGTACAGTGACTGACATTGACGGTAACTTCAGTGTCAGCGTACCTGCGGGCTCAAACATCAAGGTATCGTATGTAGGTTACAAGACACAGACCGTCAAGGCCGGTGCCAACATGAGCATCACCATGGAGGAGGACAACACGACGTTGGAGGACGTGGTGGTGATCGGTTACGGCACCATGAAGCGCCGCGACTTAACGGGTGCCGTGGCTTCGGTGACAGGTGAGACGCTGGCCAAGAATCCAGTGTCGAGTGTGGCACAGGCGCTGCAGGGTCAGCTGCCTGGCGTGAACGTCATCTCGCAGGACGGCCGTCCTGGTGGTACAGTGGCTATCCGCGTGCGTGGCGGTGGTTCCATCACCCAGTCGAACGACCCGCTGTACATCGTGGATGGTGTGCAGGTGAGTGATATCAACGACATTCCTGCCGACAACATCGAGAGCATCGACGTGCTGAAGGATGCTGCCTCGACGGCTATCTACGGTGCCCGTGGTGCCAACGGTGTGATACTGATCACCACCAAGGGCTCGAAGGGTGAGGGTAAGGCGAAGGTGAAGTACAACATGTACTACCAGATCAAGACGCCTTCGTACACGCCTGACGTACAGGATGCCTACGACTACGTGCTGCACAACTGGAGCTATGCGAAGGCTTACGGCGAGACCTACGGTGCCGGTGTGGCTTCCTATTTCGGACTGGGCAGTGCCAACGGCAACCATCTGAACGAGTATAGGAACGTCGGTACGCACAACTACGTGGACGACGTGATGGAGACGGCTCATAGCTGGAACCACGACCTTTCGCTGTCGGGCGGTAACCAGAATACGAAGTACTTTGCAGCGGTTAACTACGTGGACGACGAGGGTAACCGTATCAATACTGGCTTCAAGCGCTGGAATGCAAGTTTCAAGGTTTCGCAGAAAATCAACAAGTCGCTGACCTTCGATGCCGACCTGCGCTATAGTGAGATGAAGTTCGAAGGTACCAACTTCGACTATGCGGCCGGAAACTCGGTTTACGGCTATAAGCCTGTCGACAATCCCTTAGGCAGCGGCGAGCCTTCTGACCTCGGTATGGGTAGTGCCAGCGTGGAAGACTCATACAACCCCCTGGCCATCATTGACAACTACAGCAGCGTCACTAACCGCCAGCGCATCCGTGCCATGGGCACGCTGACGTGGAATGTGCTGAAGGGACTCACCGCCAAGACGGAGCTTTCGTTGGGTCGCAATTGGCTGAAGCGTGAGGAGTGGGACGGCGGTAAGTCGTCGAACCCCTACAATAAGGCTTCGCTGACACAGGGTGACGGCTACAACATCCGCTGGGCCAGCACGCTGAACTATCAGGTGCAGGGACTGGGTGAGGACCACAACCTGTCGATACTGGCTGGTAACGAGGTGCTGTCAAGCAAGTCGAACAGCAGTACGATGACGGGTGCCGGCTATCCTGCTGAGTTCACGCAGGACCGTGCCTTTGGCATGTTCAACATGTACAACATGGTGGATGAGTACTTGACGCAGACGCAGCAGGCCTCTGACTTCAACTATACTATCGGTGACCCGAAGCACACGCTGTCGTGGTTCGGCCGTATCAACTACGACTATCTGGGCCGCTACCTCTTCACTGCTACGTTCCGTGCTGACGGTAGCTCGAACTTTGCACCTAACAACCACTGGGGCTACTTCCCCGCTGCCGCTGCTGCCTGGCGCATCAGTGACGAGCCGTTCTTGGCCGATGCCAAGTCGTGGCTCGACAACCTGAAGCTGCGCCTCTCGTATGGTACATCAGGTAACGACAATATCGATGCCTCGCTCTGGAAGGAGTATTGGCAGCCGTCAGTGGTATGGACCAACGGCATCCGCAAGGTGACCTTCTCGCCAGGTGCCGTACTGGCCAACCCCGACCTGAAGTGGGAGACCACCGTTTCGCGTAACATCGGTCTGGACTATGGTTTCTGGAACGGCAAGCTGCGTGGCTCTATTGAAGTCTACTGGAACACGACGAAGGACATTCTCATGCGAGTACCCGTGGCCGAGTCAACAGGTCACAGCTACCAGTACCAGAACGTTGGCGAGACCTCGAACAAGGGTGTCGAGCTATCGCTCTTCTACGAGATTATCCGCTCGAAGGACTTCAATCTAAGCGTCAATGCCACCTACAACTATAATAAGAATAATGTAGAGAAGGTGGTCGAGGGTGTCAATGCCGACACCAACACCAACTGGGGTTCGTCGATGAAGCGCCCGTACAACGACTATATCATCCGCGAGGGTGAGCCTGTCGGTACCATCTTCGGCTATAAGTCGGCAGGTTTCTATACCGTCGACGATTTCACCGTTGCCAACGGTGTGTGGACACTGAAGCCCGGCGTGCCTGACATGGGTTCGAACGTCACCAACTATCCCGGTAGCGTAGCAGCACTCTACAACCTGCCTGAGGGACAGGTTGCCTTCCCAGGTATGGTGAAGTTCCAGGATACTGACAACGACGGCACCATCACTGAAGAGGACTGTACCGTTATCGGCCATACGATGCCGGAACATACGGGTGGTTTCAACATCAACGCCAACTGGAAGAGCTTCGACTTCTCCGCAGGATTCACCTATCAGATTGGCGGCGACGTGTACAACGCCAATGCTATGCACTCCATGATGGGTAACAAGGATACCAGCTTCGGCTGGAACCGTCTGGCTATTGTCTCAGACTGCTGGAAGATCTACGATATCGATGCCAACGGCGACCTGCAGCCCGTCACCGATCCCGCAGCGCTGGCAAACCTCAATGCCGGTGCCAAGTACGCACTGCCTTACGCTGAGTACGGACTGGTGAACTCAGAGTTTGTCGAGGATGCCTCGTACCTGCGCCTGAACACGCTGACCCTCGGCTATACGCTGCCGAAACAGCTGACCAAGAAGGTGGGCATCAGCAACCTGCGCGTCTACTTCACTGGTGGTAACCTGTTCTGCCTGACTGGCTATGAGGGCAGCGACCCCGACGTGAACACACGTCCAGGCGGCAACAACGGATTCCCCACGCCGAACTATGACTGGAACTCGTATCCACGTGCCAGAACCTATACTTTCGGTCTTAACGTTGCATTCTAAACATTATGGAGGTAAAAGATATGAAAAAGACATTATATTCAACACTGTTCGCAGCAGCCATCGTCATGATGGGTGCATCATGTAGCGACTACTTGGAGACTGACACGCCGTCAAAGGCCGACGCAGCCTTCGTCTTCTCCACCAACGAGACGGCACGTGCTGCCCTTGAGGGTGCCTACTCTTCATGGGTGGATGCCGCCCAGAACAAGGTGTTCGGCGACGGTCTCTTCTATGCTGCCGATGTGGCAGGATCTGACATCGAGCGTCACCCTGAGAACTTCAGCAACCAGCCTGGCCGCCACTATCCCGAGTGCTTCTACCAGAACGGTAGCTATGCCAGCGAGTATACGCTGCTGAGCTACCAGAAGGAGAACGACACCTACGCTTCGCTCTACGCCGTCATTAACAAGTCGGCCATTGTGGTCAGCGCTATCCAGGGTTCAGAGGGCTTCCAGGAGATGCTGGACGCAGGTGTCGAGTGTACCATGGGGCAGCTCTACGGTGAAGCTGTGGCCCTGAAGGCTACTGCCTACCGTGAACTTATCAAGTACTTCGGCGACGTGCCTTACATTAGCGGCAAGACCACAGACCATGATGGACTTGTGGGGCGCGACTCCATCTACGACGTCATCTTGGGTGAGTTGCAGGAGGCCGCTCCCGTTATGTACCGCGTCGGTTCTATCCCTGGCATCACGGGTAAGAACTATATGTCACGTACCTATGTGGAAGGTTTGATTGGACGTATTGCCTTAGAGGCTGGCGGCTACCAGACCCGTCGCGGCGATATTGCCCGCGTGGACGGTGAGGGTAACGCACTGACCTTCGAGAACATGGGTAGCGAGAACAATGGTGCCACCTACGGACGCCGTGCTGACTACCAGAAGTTCTACCAGCTGGCACAGAAGTACTTCAAGGCCGTCATCGACAACCCCGGCAGTGCCAAGTTCATTACGACCGACTCGCGTACACCAGCCAACCCCTATCAGGTGTTCTTCCAGCAGATGCACACCGAGGACGAGAACTACGCCGACGAGAGCATCTATGAGTATGCCATTTCGCAGGGTGGTGGTAACGATGCACGACCCTACTCTTTCGGTCGTCCTACCACTGGCGGCAGCAAGGACAATTACCCCTGTAAGAACTACGGTCAGGGTCGCATCAACCCCGCCTTCTACTATGGTGTATTCGACCCCGCCGACATGCGCCGCGACGTCAGCTGCACAGTGACGGCCACCAAGGGTGCCGACGGTAC
>Ga0310690_10012555_pt1 | contig 10389 bp, 10 predicted proteins | sample AusTroGonzalo_MG_2_FD_207661 | JGI IMG/M metagenome (GOLD analysis project Ga0310690, IMG submission 207661) | Bovine rumen microbial communities from tropical cattle in Woodstock, Queensland, Australia - Gonzalo_04 (v2) (version 2) | ecosystem: Host-associated > Mammals > Digestive system >...
TAGGTCTTCTCGGTTGGAGAAGTCGGCGCCGTATGCAGTGAAGAAATTGTGATGCGGCACGAATCTATCTCCCTTGAGTTCCCCTAGACGCACCCCTTCGGACAGGTATCGTATGGGAATGGTGCGAGATAGAGGATGAGTGGCATAATAGTTTTCTCCCTGTTTGACGACGGAACGTATTTCCTTATGTAAATAACGGTCGGTAAATTCGTGTATTTTCCGCAGTTCGTTCACGGTGACTTTGGAAGGAATGCTTTTTTTATGATACATCGTTTCACCGGGTTTTCTCAAAACGGCGAAGAACTGACCTTCGCCCGGTGCGACGTGGGGGTAGAATCGGCGCATCTTGTATTCACCCTTTACTCCGTCCGCCGTATACGGTATCACGTCTTTTTTTGGATCGAGGAGCAGCATTTCGTAGCGCTCAATCAGGTATTCTACAATAGCTTCATTCTCTTCCGGCGCGTAGGTGCAGGTGGAATAGAGGAGAGTGCCTCCTTCTTTCAGTGCGGGTAGTATTGCGTCGAGAATCTCGCGTTGTCGATCGGCGTTCATCGCATTGATGTTCTCGTTCCAAGCATCGATGGCGGCTTGTTCCTTGCGGAACATTCCTTCGCCGCTGCAAGGTAGGTCTGCGATGATGGTATCGAAGGTATTCGGGCAATATTTTCCGATGTCGATCGGGGGCAAAGAGGTGACCGCTACGTTCGTCAAGCCAAGTCGTTCTACGTTCTGCAGAAGGATCTTGGCTCTTGTGAAATTGATCTCGTTCGCAACGATGAAAGAGTCTGTTGAGGATAAGGCGGCGGCGATGGTCTTTCCTCCGGGAGCTGCCGCTACATCGAGCACTCTTTCTCCGATATCGGGCAGTCCGGCTACGGCGCTCATCGCACCCGGGTCTTGCATGTAGAAAAGCCCTGCGGCATGGTACGGATCCCCACCGACTTTTGCGTCGGAGAGGAGGTGCCTGCCTGCCGAGAAATAGGGAATAGACGTCGTTTTGTAAGGAAATAAAATGTCAAAGTCCGCTTCGCTTATTTTGGTGGTATTTATCAAAAAACCACGTGCAGGTGCCGTGCGGAAAGTGGCGAGATAATCGTTGAATCGTTCGCCCAGCATCTCTTGCATACGGCGTAGATATTTCTCGGGTAGATCTATCATGCGTTTATACTACCACGAATAATCGGAATTATCAAGTCGAGGAAGAGAGTATTTCACACTTGAAAGAATTCGTTTTTTTTATCGAATCATGTCGAATGAATGTCCTTCGACTTTTCTCTCGTTTTTTCGACACTTTTTTCTCTTGCGGCGTATTTGCGGAGGAAATATAATAATGAAAAAAAAGATTCGAGGTGTTTTATGGAGAAATGCGGATCCGAATTAAGAAGGCTCGCTCGATCGGCGAAGAACAGGATGAAGAACGGATATTGGCATGGTGCCGCAGGACAGGAGCCGGTGGCGGAAGAAGGACGCATCGGATACGCAGCTGAGGAAGAGATGTATGCGAAGGTTCGGGCGATGCTCTCCGCAGATGAATGCGTATTTGATCCTATCGGGCGTTTGATGGACGAAGACGCCTACGAGAAAATGTCCCCAACGGAGAAGATGCGTTACGTATTGGAATTATCCAAAATATACGTACGGTTGAAAGAGAGGTATTACAGAGAGAAAAGCCGTAAACAATAGTAGAATAAGCGCCGCATGTCGCATTTATGGAAGGGCGTGCGGCTTTTTTTATTGACAACGCGTGCGTGCGCCATATATAATATAAATAAATATTATGTTTATGCTTAAACTTTCGAGGAGGGACGTATGAAAATTGCGATTGGATGCGATCACGGTGGCATTGTCTTGAAATCCGCCATTATGGATTATCTTGCGGAGAAAGGTATCGAGTACGTGGATCTCGGCACCTATACTACCGATAGCGTGGACTATCCCGTCTATGCGAAGAAAGTGGCCGATGAGGTGGTGTCCGGCGCCTGCGATAAGGGTATATTGCTCTGCGGTACGGGTATCGGTATGTCTATAGCCGCCAATAAAGTGAAAGGGATCCGTGCGGCAGTGCTCAGCGATGAGTTCTCGGCGGCGGCATGTTCCGCGCATAACGACGCGAACGTGCTCTGCCTAGGCGGGAGAGTGCTTACTCCCGAGAAAGCCGTCAAGTTGGTGGATCTGTGGCTTACCACGCCTTTCGAGGGGAATCGTCACGCCAGACGTCTCGGATTGATAGCGGATTTGGAGAAATAAAATATGTTGAAAGAAACGATGGAAGAGATCCTGTCCGCAGAGAAGAAAGCGGAAGAGATCGTTACGGCGGCGAATGCCGAGGCGAAGGAAATTGTCGCGGCGGCTGAACGAGAGCGGGAGGCTATTCTCCTTGCCGCGAAGAAAGAAGCTGTGGATCTTATGCGCAGCTTAGAGAGTGAGACGCAGGCGCTTGCCGCCTCCGAGTCGGATGCTATCATTCGTGCGGGGACGGAAGAAGCGGATGCAGCATTTGCTTCGGCGGATAAGAAGGTCGCCAATGCGGCAAAGAACATAGCGGACGAGATATTTAAGAAATATGGCATTACTACCCTTTAAGAAACTGACGTTGATCGCACATTCGGCGAATGCCGAAGAAGTGTTGACTTTGCTTTCGCGCACAGGTAGCGTGGAAGTCATTTCCACGTCGGAAATAGAAGGGTGCGCTCGCGGTGACGCGACGGAACGGGCGGAGTATGCCGATAAACGTTTGGCACAGCTCTCATTTGCTTTCTCATTTTGGCGTGCGGAGAAAGTCAGACTCGGCAAGCTCGCCAAGAAACAGTCGGAAAACGATAAAATAACGAATTATCAGAAAAAGAAGGTTCCCCTTCTCGAGAAGATCCGTGCGGGTAAGCCGGAAGTATCTTTCGATACCTTCGATCGCATCCGTGAGGACGGCGAAAGCATTTGGTCCGTGGTGGATCGTTTGCAAGCCATCAGCGCGGAGCAAACTGAGCTGAGAGGAGAAAGCACGAAGAATGCCGCATTGAAAGAGCAACTGCGCTTTTTCGAGGATGCGGATATTCCTTTCTCCGAGATCAAGAGCACCAAGCGGGTGGAATACGTGCTCGGCTCTATGCCGACGGACGCTTTTATCAAGATGGATACGTCGGAGATGCCTTATCTCGTTACGGTGGATCTCGGCAGTCGTCAGCGTGTTTCGACCGTGTTCTTTGCTTATCCGACGACGGAGTGCGATTTTTATCGTGATAGGCTCGCCGCGCTCGGATTCACTCGCACCAATTTCGACTTTGCGGTAACGGCGAAAGAGAAGATCGCAGAATTGGAGGCGCGCGAGAAGGAGATATTTCGTAGAACGATAGAGCTCAGCGAAGAGGCTGTTACCTACGAGGATGAAGTGCGTCCGCAGATGGAGATACTCTTCGACTATTATCGCGTGGAGAAAGAGAAGTGCGCCGCCATAGACGCCACATTCCTCTCCAAGAGTACTTTTGTGCTTACAGCGTGGGTCCCGGCTCATATGGCGGAAGACACGGAGAAAGTATTGCAGGATTCCCACATCGTGTACTACAGCATATACGAGGATCCCAAGGATGACGAGAGTTATCCTACGCTTGCGAAGAATAATCCCGTTGTGGCGCCTTATGAAAGTATCACGAATATGTACAGCGCGCCTTCGCCTCGCGAGATAGATCCGAATCCTTTCGTAGCTTTCTTTTATTTTCTGCTTTTCGGACTTATGGTGTCGGATGCGGCATACGGTCTTATCCTTGCGATAGGCGGATTCGGCCTCTACGCGCTGAAGAAGCCCCGTAAAGGAGAAGGACAGCTCTTACTTATCATCGGAATGGGCGGTATCTCTACGTTTATTTGGGGCGTAATGTTCGGCGGTTACTTTGGGGAGAGTTTCTTCGCGCCCGTTATGTTCAATCCCATGGACGAGCCACTGAAGATGCTTATTCTTTCGGTTGCTCTCGGTCTTTTCCAGATCCTGTTCGGCATGGGCATTTCTTTCGTGCAGAAATGCAAGAACGGTAAGCCTGTATCGGCTATCTTCGGAGAAGGGAGTTGGTTTGTTTTCTTTATCGGTCTCGGTCTCTTTGTAGTTAGCGGATTGTCGGAAGGGCTGGCTGCTGTCAAATTGCCGGCTCTTATCGTGCTCGCCATCGGTGGCGCGGGCGTTCTCGTGGGCGGCGCTCTCGGAAAGAAGGGCGTCAAGGGGAAAGTCCTCGGAGCATTCGGCAACGTGTATAATATTACCGGATTTATGAGCGATATATTGTCCTATTGCCGTCTTTTCGGTCTAGGACTTGCCACCGGTGTCGTAGGCATGGTGGTGAACTTAATTGCGGGTATTTTACTCAAGATGATCCCCATTGTGGGTTACGTCATCTATCTTGTCGTTTTGGTAGTCGGGCACGTCTTCAATATCGCGATCAATACTCTTGGCGCGTACGTGCACAACAGCCGTCTTCAGTACGTGGAATTCTTCTCTCGTTTCTATACGGGCGGAGGACATATTTTCAAGCCTATGGGCTCAAGTATCAAATTTATTCATCTAAGCAATAAAGGAGGAAATCAATCATGACTTTAGGTACTTTTTTGGCAATACTCGGTGCGGCGCTCGCGGCGGGACTGGCGGGTATCGGTTCTGCGATCGGCGTCGGTATGGGCGGTCAGGCGGCGGCAGGTGTTACGAGCGAAGATCCGGATAAGTTCGGTAGCTGTCTTATTTTACAGCTCCTTCCCGGTACGCAGGGCATCTACGGGTTGCTGATTGCGTTCATCGTATTTATTAAGCTTAATGTTTTCGGTGGGATCAAGGCTCTCGAGATGTCGCAGGGTCTCGGCATTCTTGCGGGATGTATTCCCATCGCGGTGGTAGGCTTCGTTTCCGCCATTCATCAAGGTAAGGTGGCGGTCAGCGGTATGGCTCTCGTGGCGAAGCGTCCCGAAGAACAGAGCAAAGCCATCGTTATGGCGGTCATGGTAGAGACCTACGCCATTCTTGCTCTTCTCGTGTCCTTCCTTGCCGTATTCTTTGCGATCTGATTATGGCGAAGCAGGAATTGATCGATAAGATACTCTCCGACGCGGAGAGCCGTGCCGAAGAGCTCAGAAGCGAGGCGAAAGCGAAGGCAGACGCCCTTCTTGCCGCGGCGGAAGAAGAACGCGCCGCATTGATCGAGAACGTGCGAAAAGTAGCTGCTGCAGCGAAGCCGGACACGCTGAAACGTGCAAAGGCGATGGCGGAGTTGGAAGTCCGTAAGGTCATTCTCTCTCGTAAGCAGGCGGTCTTACAGAAAGCATACGATCAAGCATTTGAAGTGATCGCGAGAGACGGTAGATACGGAGATCTTTTGACGAAGATGATCCTCTCTGCAACCGAAGAGGGCGACAGGGTGGTTTTCGCCTCTTCCGACGTAAGCCGCATCAACGTGAAAAAGGTGATGTCTGCTATCGATTCGGGTAAAAAAGGTATCTCCGTCAGTGAGGAACAAGGCGCTTTTCGCGGGGGGATCGTCCTCCGTGGCGAAGCGTGCGACAAGAACCTTACCCTCGAACTGGAGCTTGAAGCTCTGCGTTCGTCGGGAAAAATGAAGTACGATACGTTATTTAAGTAATATGGACGCAGGACTTATTTATCAAAATGCGAAGATTAAGTCCAAAGAGTCGGAGCTCTTCGGCAAGGATAAGATCCAACGATTAGCCGATGCTCTTTCCGCGGAAGAGGCAGTTCGTATCTTGCAAGAAGGAGGATATCCTTTGGGGAATGATCCCGTCGAGGTGCTCGCACAAGCGGAAGCAGAGGCGGCTCTCTTCTTCAAGAGTACGGTGGTGTCGGGCTACGGATTGGAGCTCTTCCTTTTGATAAACGATTATCATAATGCCAAAGTTCTCGCCAAGAAAACGTACTTTTCAGGTAAAACGGACTGCTTGAAACCGGATGGCCTCCTCGATAAAGGTAAGATCGAAGAGGGCATAGAGAAGGATGACTTTTCGTCGCTTCCCTCGAATATGGCGGTGGCGTTTACCGATATCAAGAAGCATTTCGTGGACGAGACGCTCACGCCTTCTTATATCGATATTACGATGGATAAGGCGATGTTTTGTGCGATCTATGCGGATCTTCCCAAGGCGCACCCCGTCGTGCGAGAGTATTTCACCCGATTATCCGACTATACGAATATAGCGGTGGCGTGCCGTGCGAAGAAAGCGGGACTTCCCCTTTCCATCTTCGAGAATATGGTGGTGAAAACGGGAGAACTTCCTCTACCCGTCTTGAAGAAGATATTTGATCTCGGGGCGGAAGAGAGTGTGGAAAAAGTGTCCGGTCTCGGCGCGTATAAAAAGGCGCTTCTTGCCATGAAAGAAGGCGCGGCGCATTATGAGACGTACGTTGACGATGCCTTGCTTGCACCCATTAAGAAAGCAAGGTTCGATATGTTCTCGCCGGCTGCGGTCATCGGGTTTTATCTTGGGAAAATGCGCGAGATCAAGAACGTTCGATTGCTCTTTGCCAAAGTCAATAACGGCGTAGACAGAGACGTGATCAAGGTCAGAATGAGGGAATTATATGTCTAAGAAGAGCAGTATTGCCGCACTTGGCGACGCAGATACCGTATTTGCCTTCAAGGCGGTAGGGGTGGATACCTACGTCGTTACGAACGAAACGGAAGCAAGAGAAAAGCTTCGTTTGCTGGCGCGCAATTACGATATTATATTTATTACGGAGCAGCTTGCGGAGAAGCTGCCCGATTTACTGGCGCGTTATAAAGCGCGTGCCTTCCCCGCCGTGATCCCCATTCCTTCCTCGCAAGGAAGCACGGGGTTCGGCAGACGCTCCATCAAGGCGGACGTCGAAAAGGCGATCGGAACGGATATTTTGCAAATAGAGGAGAACGGAAATGACTAATGGAAGGATCGTGAAAGTCGCAGGACCGCTGATCGTAGCGGAGAAGATGGCAGACAGTAAAATGTACGACGTCGTGAAGGTCAGCAAGGAAGGACTTATCGGAGAGATCATCGAACTGCGCGGCGATAAAGCATCGATTCAGGTGTACGAGGAGACCAGCGGACTCGGCGTTGGCGAACAAGTAGTCTCTACGGGTGAGCCTCTATCCGTTGAACTTGCACCGGGACTTATCGAAAGTATTTTCGACGGTATTCAGCGTCCTCTCGTGAAGATGAGAGACTTGTCGGGCGGCAGGATCGGCAAAGGTCTTCAAGTGGATTCGCTCGATCACGAGCGCAAATGGGACTTCATACCGACCAAAAAGGTCGGTAATCGCGTGAAAGCGGGAGACGTCCTCGGCGTCGTGCACGAAAATAGCCTTATAGAACATAAGATCCTTGTCCCGTTCGGGGTGGAAGGTGAGATCCTATCCATCGAAAAGGGTGCAAAGACCATCGTAGATGAGATCGCGTTGATCGAAACGGTATCGGGCAAGAAGAGCGTTAAGATGCTCCAAAAATGGCCTGTGCGTCGTCCTCGTCCGATCAAAGAAAAACTTTCTCCGTATATGCCCATGGTGACGGGTCAGCGTGTTATCGACACCTTGTTCCCAGTAGCGAAAGGCGGCGTCGCGGCAGTGCCGGGTCCCTTCGGTAGCGGTAAGACCGTTGTGCAGCATCAGCTTGCCAAATGGGCAGATGCGGATATCATCGTATATATCGGATGCGGCGAGCGCGGAAACGAGATGACGGACGTTCTGAATGAGTTCCCGAGCCTTATCGACCCGAAATCGGGCGAACCTCTTATGAAGCGTACGGTACTCATTGCCAATACTTCCGATATGCCTGTGGCGGCGCGTGAAGCGTCTATCTATACCGGTATCACCATTGCGGAATATTTCCGTGATATGGGCTATAATGTCGCCATCATGGCGGACTCTACGTCCCGTTGGGCGGAAGCACTTCGTGAGATGAGCGGCAGATTGGAGGAGATGCCCGGTGAAGAGGGCTACCCTGCTTATCTTTCCAGCCGTTTGGCGGAGTTCTATGAGCGTGCGGGTATGGTGAAAGTGATCGGTACGGAAGATACTACCGGTTCCATTACGGCGATCGGCGCCGTTTCCCCTCCAGGCGGAGATCTCTCCGAGCCGGTCAGTCAGGCGACGCTTCGTATCGTGAAGGTATTCTGGGGACTTTCTGCACAGCTTGCTTATAAGCGTCATTTCCCGGCGGTGGACTGGCTTACCAGCTATTCGCTTTACAGTGACAAACTAAACGAATGGTTCGACGAGCACGTGGACAGCGACTGGGAGAAGCAGCGTGCGGCGGCTATGCGTATTCTGCAAGAGGAAGCCTCTCTCGATGAGATCGTTCGCTTGGTAGGTATGGATGCGCTTTCGCAAGAAGATCGTCTTACCATGGAAACGGCGAAGTCCATCCGTGAGGACTATCTGCACCAAAATGCATTCCACGAAGTGGATACCTATGCTTCGTTGAATAAACAGTATAAAATGCTTCGGTTGATCCTTCTTTCGGACGAACTTGCCCGTGATGCCCTCGTACAGCGTGTGGACATCGAGGACATTCTCGCACTTCCCGTGCGCGAAGAGATAGGCCGTAGTAAATATATCCCCGAAACCGAGATGGAGAAGTTCGACGTCATCGAGAACAACCTCAAACAGGCGATGGCGGCGCTCATTTCCGAAGGAGAGATTTGATATGGTGAAAGAATACAGAACGATACGTGAAGTCGTCGGTCCTTTGATGCTTGTTGAGGGCGTCAGCGGCGTTACTTACAATGAGCTCGTGGAGATCCGCCAAGAAGACGGCAATATGCGCCGCGGCAAAGTCCTTGAGGTAAATGGGGACAAGGCGCTCGTGCAGCTTTTCGAGAACTCGCAGGGCTTGAAGATCAGCACGTCGAAAGCACGGTTCCTCGGCAAGAGTATGGAGCTAGGCGTTTCCGCCGATATGCTCGGCAGAGTTTTCGACGGTATCGGCAGGACGAAAGACGGCGGCCCGGATATTCTCGCCGATAAATATCTCGACATCAACGGACAGCCCATCAATCCCACCGCGCGAGACTATCCCGATGAGTTCATTCAGACGGGTGTTTCTGCGATCGACGGACTCAATACCCTCGTTAGAGGGCAGAAACTTCCCGTGTTCAGTGCTTCCGGTCTTCCGCATGCGAACTTGGCTGCGCAGATCGCCAGACAGGCGAAGGTGATCGGCTCGGACGAAGGAAACTTCGCCGTCGTATTCGCCGCCGTCGGCATTACGTTTGAGGAAGCGGATTATTTCATTCAGGACTTCAAGAGAACGGGTGCCATCGACCGTACGGTGCTCTTTATGAACCTTGCGAATGACCCTGCCATCGAGCGTATCGCGACGCCGCGTATGGCGCTTACTGCGGCAGAATATCTCGCCTTTGAGAAGGGGATGCACGTCCTCGTTATCATCACCGATATCACGAACTACGCCGAGGCGCTTCGTGAAGTCTCTGCGGCGCGTAAAGAAGTGCCGGGCAGAAGAGGTTATCCGGGATATCTCTATACCGACCTTGCTACGCTTTATGAGCGTGCGGGACGCTTGAAGGGGAGCAAAGGCTCTATCACCGAGATACCCATTTTGACGATGCCGGAGGACGATAAGACGCATCCGATCCCTGACCTTACGGGTTACATTACGGAAGGACAGATCATTCTTTCCAGAGAATTGCATAAGCGCGGCGTTGTGCCCCCGATAGACGTTTTGCCTTCCTTGTCACGTCTGAAGGATAAAGGTATCGGAAAAGGGAAGACGCGTGAAGATCACGCAGATACTATGAATCAGTTATTCGCTTGCTATGCAAGGGGTAAAGAGTGCAAGGAGCTCGCGGCGATCCTCGGTGAGAGCGCTTTGACCGAAGTGGATAAACTGTATGCGAAATTCGCGGGAGAATTCGAGAAACGATATGTTTCGCAGGGATTCCGCAAGAATCGTACCATTGAAGAAACGCTGGATATCGGCTGGGAGTTGCTTGGCATATTGCCGCGTTCCGAGTTGAAGCGTATTAAAGACGTATATCTCGATAAATATTACAAGAAGGCGGAAGAGAACTGATGGCTTCGACGAGAGTGAACCCCACACGTATGGAACTTACGCGCCTGAAAGGGCGCTTGAAGACCGCTACGAGGGGGCACAAACTGTTAAAAGATAAGTCGGATGAAATGATCCGTCAATTCATGCTCCTCATTAAGAGGAACGTGGCTCTTCGCGCACAGGCGGAAAGCGCTCTGAAAAGCGTTCTTTCGGACTTTATGCTTGCGAAAGCGGTGTCATCTCCCACCGAAATAGAGGAAGCTGTATCCGTTCCCGGGAAAAATGTAAAGGTGACCTCCGCGTCCAAGAACGTGATGAGTGTGGAAGTGCCCGCCTTTATCGTGGAAACAGATGGGAAGG
>Ga0310690_10012557_pt1 | contig 10387 bp, 8 predicted proteins | sample AusTroGonzalo_MG_2_FD_207661 | JGI IMG/M metagenome (GOLD analysis project Ga0310690, IMG submission 207661) | Bovine rumen microbial communities from tropical cattle in Woodstock, Queensland, Australia - Gonzalo_04 (v2) (version 2) | ecosystem: Host-associated > Mammals > Digestive system >...
CATTTTTATATCATTTGTCACATTCTTCGATCAATTGGGGGTGGGCTTTTTACATTCCGTCTCAGACGCTGATAGCACTCAGCCTTCCTTTTGGAAAAGACGCTTCGAAAAAGCCTCACGAAGTCCCTGCGAGCATTTAATGGTAAAAGTCCCTTGGGCAAGGGACTTTTTACCCAAAATCCGAGTCCCTTGAATATAAAAAATCGGCGCACTGCAATGCGCCGATTATACTCTTGAAAAATGCTCAGTAAACGATCTCTTTTGTCTCGATAGTGCCACCTCCGATCAAGGTCTTCATAAAGGTGACCATCTCTTCCAATACCGGCTTCGAGCTCTTTTTTCCAAGCACGAGATACCAACAGTGGAAGTCCTTCTTTTTCGTGGAATAATAGGAAACGTAAGGAATATTATTCGCCTTCAAGACGTCGATCAACTTCTCACCCTGCCCCATACAGACGATATCACCTACCGTATGAATGACAAGCGCGGGCGGAAACTCGGGTTTGATCCACTCAAGCACGTTGATCTCCTTCTTCAAAGGATAGTTGTCCACATTCTCTTTTACGTGCGTATCTATGCCAAGTACTTCATCTCCGATACCGTGTGCTAAGTCGAAAATAGTCTTTGTGGTCAGCGCATACATAACATCGTACGGTCCACATCCGAGCATAGCACCTTTAAACTTCACGTCAGGGCGCACACATCCGAGCTTCTCCGCAAGTTCTTCATTCTGCAATATAGCGATGGAATGTGCAGCGATCTGCGCACCCGCGCTATCTCCCATAATATACAGATTGTCCATATCGAACCCATATTCATCCGCATGATTCTTGACCCACTCTATCGCCTTCAATGCATCGCGGGAAAACTGCGGAAAGGGCTTCTTCTCACCAGTGTGATATGTAATATTAACTACGCATACATCCAATCTATCAACAAGATAGCCTGCTATACCCTTTCTGTACTTCCTATCTCCCGCCATAAAGCCACCGCCGGGGCAATTTATGATCGTGGGGATCTTTACGCCGATCTTATCAACGTGGCGATACACGTCCAATGCGCATACTTTTGGAAATTCCTCGTTATAAACGATATTTTTCTGCACAGCAATGTTCTTGAATTTGTGATGGTTCTGCGGCCAATCAAACGCAATATCAACTACTCTGAATGCAAATCTTGGGAAAGACATACTTACGCCTCCGTTACCGTTATTTTTCCTGTTATTTTATCAACAATGCACAGTCGGGATTCCCCGAACGTATAGCCTATTATCAATGAGCCTTCGCGATATAATCCAAAATATCACCGATCGTTCTGACGGAAAGTGCGACCTCATCGGGGATCGTCAATTCAAAAGCGTCCTCAAACGCCATGATTAGTTCCACGAGATCCAAGGAATCTGCATGAAGATCCGCAATAAGATCGGTAACGGGCGAAAGCACCGCGCGATCCGCTTCAAAATGTTCACTGATGATACTGTATACTTTCTCTTCCATAACAATGCTCCTTATGCTTCTTCTATAAAACGTATCGTCCCCTCGCCCATAACGCAGATAAGATAATCTCCGTAATCAAAGTAAACGCCCTTTGGGGACTCTGCGCGCAGGATCTCCGTGGTGATCCCCGTGCGAAGGCGCTTCCCTTCCGCCTCTTTTGCGGTCCAAATTCTGTAAAAATCAAATAGACTGTCCGCCTTCTCCGTTGCGTAGAAAAGCTTCGACAAGCGCTCCACGTTACGTGGAACGGTGGTATCTTCTACATCCACGCCCACTGCAGTATGCGACACTGCAAGCGCTACAACGTCACCTTTATGCGAAAGAGAAACGTAAAGATCGGATCCTTTAAGAATAGGTGCGCCGTTTTCATCCTTCTCGATCGACTCGGCTCCGAGCTCCTTCACGATAGACTCCACCTTATTCTTTTGGGTGATAAACAGAAGAATATCGCCTTCCGACAAACTGTAACTCATTGTTCCTCCGTGTTTTGCGGCGCCGTCGGTTCTCCCGACGCCTTGCGGACTGCCATACGCTTCATGGAAGGCAACCGCGACTTATCTGCAGGCACAAAGCGGAAATTACTGCCATGCCATTCAAAGGCGAGGCTCCCTATCTGTCCGTTTCTGAACTTCGCGATAATAAGCTCAACGATCGTATCATTGGGATCTTGATCCTTCTCCTTATAGAGGAAGGTAACGATATCGGCATCTTGCTCTATGGAGCCGCTGTCACGCAGATCGTGCAACTGCGGCTTGTCCTTATTGATCTCCGCACTTCTCGACATCTGCGAAAGCACGATGACAGGCGTATTGACTTCTTTGGCAAGGAGCTTCATTCTGCGGCTGATCTCCGCTACTTCCTGCTGACGACTTTCCTTACCGGGATAGGTCATAAGCTGCATATAGTCGATGATGATGAGATCGATCTCGCATTTATGCTCGATCATAAAACGACGACACTTCGCAAGGATGTCACCGGGCGTCTGCAGAGTAGTCTGATCTACGTAAATATGACTCTTCCAAAGCTGCTGACGAGCGGAATTCAAAGCAATGAACTCATCCATCTCGAGCTTACTCTTGGAGATACTGGTATTTTCCACACCCGTGATGGAACACAACATACGTTGCACAAGCTGATTGGACGCCATTTCGAGGGAGAATATCAAGATATTCTTATTCTCATCACGCAAGGCGATATTCGTGGCGATATTCAATGCGAACGCCGTCTTACCCACGCCCGGGCGGGCGGCAAGAATCACAAGGTCGCTACGCTGCAAACCGTTGGTCACGTAGTCCAAATTAGAGAACCCGGTCAAAAGCCCTTTTGCAGCGTCGGGATTGGCGTGCTGTTCTTCGATACGATGCATGACGTCATCCACGATCTCTCCGACGGGAACGAGAGATGAACTCTCTCTCGCTTGCGTAACGGAAAGGATCTTTTGCTGAGCATAGGACAGACTTTCTTCACCGTCCTCCGACTCATACACATTCTCCGCTATGTCCTTACTGACTTCCAAAAGGGCGCGCAACAGTCCGTCCCTCTTTAAAATGTCGACGTAATATCCGCAACCTGCCGCGCTGGGTATAGAGGATGCCAGCGCAGAGATATAGGGAAAGTCTCCTGCTTCCTCCAAGGTACCTTTAATGCGCATCTTATCCGCAACGCTGACGATATCCAACGGGTGGCTCTCAAGATAGAGCTCCTTCATCGCGGCAAAAATAGCCTTATGCGCCGCCTTGGAAAAGTCGGCTTCCGTCAGTCGCCCCAAATGCTCATTCGCCGCCTTTCTGTCGATCAAGAATGCGCCGAGCACACTTTTCTCCGCTTCGATACTTTCGGGATATGTACGTATTTTCTTCTTTTCTTTGTTCCCAGAGGGCATATCGGCCTCCTTATTCATCCTTTTCCGACGTTACCCCTTGGTCGGGGACGACGGAACGAAATTTTTCTTTATACTTCTTGTTGCTTACAACTATTATAACAAATATAGCTGCTAAGCTCAATACGAAAATACAAATAATCACAACATATATCAGCACGTCATTCAAGAAGAACTGCGTAATGACGATCTCTTGGTCCTCGTCAGGAGCTAATTTCCACGTATGATAGTACAACCCATTCTCCTCTTTTACAGAGTCAGCATTGGAGGTCGTACTCTTATATCTCGTACCGTACACATAATAAAAGTCGCAGCCTGCGAAAGTGACGTCCTCGTATCCGTCCCCGAGAATAAGGCGCGCTTTCTCAACGAAGGCATCCGAATAATAATCAAAAGAAGTGTTTTTATAAGCTACAAGTATACCTTTATTCTCCTTCTCCTGTGGCGGATCGACCTCTTTCCCCGTACGTCCGAGGGCGATATAATAATCCGCAACGGAAGGATACGTTACACGAAGCTCCATGACACCCGCCGTGCTCTCATCCAAGACGGAAATGCTCTCCCAAGAATTCTGCTCTACAAGCTCGTTGAACACTCTTTTCGTCTCCGTCTTCACGACGTCGGCGTCTTCCGCCGTCGCATCGTACTCAAATCGATAATCATTGTGCACTGCACCTGCCGTATCTATGTAATACGAATAGGTAAAGGACTTCGCACAACCGCAAAGCATTACCGTCATAAAACATATCAGCAAGAGTACGAGCACCGATTTCTTCATCATATCGCGGCAAGTTCCTCCACTGCACTCTTAAATAATGTCATTGCTTTTTCAAAAGGCTCCTGCGTGGTAAGGTCTACCCCTGCTACTTTCAAGATCTCAAGAGGCGGCATGCTTCCACCAAGGGACAAAAAGCGCATATAGCCTTCAATCGCCCCGGACTTCTTCTCAAATATATCCGCGGAGATCGCCGCCGCAGACACGATACCGGTAGCATATTTGTACACGTAAAACGAATTATAAAAATGCGGGATACGAGCCCACTCGTACGAAATAAGCTCGTCGGTAGGTCCTTCTCCGTAGTACTTCTTATTCAAAGCGGAGTAAATGTCGCAAAGATCCTCCGGTGTGACCGTTCCCTCCTTCTCCACCTTCTCGTGCGCCTGCAATTCAAACTCGGCAAACATCGTCTGGCGGAAGAAAGTCGTGCGGAACATATCCGCAAGGTAAGAAAGCAGATAAGCTCTATCCGCCTTGCCTTCCTTCAGAAGATAGCGGAAAAGAAGCATTTCATTCACGGTAGACGCTATCTCTGCGACAAAGATCTCGTAGCCTGCTTTAGGATGAGGTTGCGCCGCATCCGACTTGTACGAATGCATTGCATGACCGAGTTCGTGCGCGATGGTAAAGATGTCATGGGTCGTTTCTTTATAATTTAATAGTACATAAGGATGCGAAGTATACGTTCCCCAAGAATACGCGCCGCTACGTTTATTCTCCGTCTCATATACGTCGATCCAACCTCCATCCCGCGCTTCTTTGAGAAGAGAAACGTACTCGTCCCCTAGGCAGGACAATGCGCGGATCACAAGATCGTAAGCCTCCTCGTAGGAAAGCTTTAAATCTGCGCCCGTTACGAGAGGCACGTGCATATCGTACATAGTCAAAGCATCAATTCCGAGTTTCTTCTGACGAACGGAAAGATATTTATGGAGATCGGGAATGCCTTTATTCACACTTTCAAGAAGATTCTCATAAGCTTTCACGTCTACGTTCTCCCCGTCCATAGACATCTCGAGCGCGCTCTTATATCCGCGGAAATAGGCGTAAAATTCATCCTTCTCGATATTGCCGAGATAAAGCGCACCGATCGTATTGATCATCTCTTTGTAGGCAGTGAACATACTTTCGTATGCATCATGGCGCACCCGCCTATCCGGACTCATCAAAAGTTCGCTGTATGTGCCGTGCGTGATCTTCACAGTTTCACCATTCTCGTTCGTAACGTCCTTAAAACGAACGTCTGCATTATCGAACATCGTGAAAGCATTCTGGTATCCGCCCGCCACCTGAGCCGCTTTTGCGAGGATCTTCTCCTCTTTATCCGAGAGAAAACGTTTGCGATTACGCGCCAGCTCTGTAAGCGAATAGGAATAGTCTGCAAATCCCTCCTCTTTCGACAATGCGACAAGATCTTCCGCTGTAAAGGAAGCAATGATCTCGGGCGTAATGAAACTCGTCGCGGCGGAGATCTCCGCACTGAGCGTACGGATACGTCCGACCCTACTCTGCGACTCGGCAAGAGCGGTATCCTCATCCTGTTTCATTTTCGCGAAAACATAGAGATTCTCTAATCGGATAGAGAGAGCAGTTTCTTCCTTAAAACAAGCCAATAAAGACGCTTTATCCTTCAGCGTGCCTTCATATCTTTTCAACGCATCCTTTCCCTGTAAAAGCGACTCGTATTCGCACTCCCATTTGTCGGCAGGCAGAATGCTGTCAAGACTCCACTTGTATTTCGCGCCTACTTCACTTCTTTTCACTTTATGCCTCCAACTTCTGATCGCCGAGTCCGATCCACTTCTTCTTGCGGAACCATTCGCTCACGCCGAAAGAAACACCTGCGGGGATAACAAACAGACAGAGTATCACCCCGATCGCGATCTTCCAAGCGGGGATTGCCGCCGCTTGCGACGCGTCGATGGCGCCGAACACGCCCACAAGTCCCGACGTACCCATACCGCCGCCTGCTGCATTACATCTGAGATCGAGGAGCACCGCCACCAGTCCCGATGCGGCGCTTGCAATGATCTCGGGCACCATAATAATAGGCTTTTTCATAATATTCGGAATCTGAAGCATACTCGTGCCGATCCCCTGCGAGATCAGTCCCCCGACTCCGTTCTCACGGAAGGACGCTACAGCAAAGCCGATCATATGCGCCGCACAGCCTGCGACAGCCGCACCGCCTGCAATGGACAGCGCGTCCACGTATTCTGTAGACACCGCCGCCGTAATAGCGATCCAGATAGCCGCGGAAGAGGTAGGCATCGTCAGAAGTATACCCATTACCACCGCTACGAATACGCCGACGATGATCTTCACCGCGACACCCGCTTCGATGGCTAGCGCGATGCCCGTGCCGAGTAACTCAATGAGTTTAATGAAAGGCCACGCAAGAAAAATGCCCACGAGCGTGAGGATCATCATTCCGAGCGGAACGAGCACGATATCCAGCTTAGTCTTTCCTACGTACAATTGTGCTATCTCAATAGTGAGAAGAGACAAAATGTACGCGCCGATGGGATTTCCGGGCGCATTTTGAAACAAAAGTTTGATACCTATCAAAGCCTCGATATCTCCAATGAAAAACGAGAAAGATGCGCCTTTGACAAGTACGTTCACAAAGGCGGAAGCAAAAGCGCCTATCATGCCCGTGACTGCTGCAGTGAAAACAACGAGGGGATTCGCTTTGAGTTTGTAAGCGATACCGACGCCGATACCCGCGCCCATTAAAGACTTGGCGATCTTCGCGATAAAGTCCAACGTATGCGCGAAAGCGTTGTCGCCGCACCAAGAAGCGATCTGTGCGAGGATCGTACCCGCAATAAGCGTACAAAAAAGTCCTTGCGCCATACCCGAAAAAGCGTCGATAAACCAACGCTTGCTGAGCTTTTTCACTATACCGATGGCATCGTCCTTCTTCGGCGCCTCGCCGGTCTCTGCGGGGGCTTCGAGAGAAGTAACCTCTTCCTGCTTTGTTTCTTCCATTTTTATCTCCTCGGTCGTTACTCCGACCTTCTTTTTAAGAAGACTTTCGTCCTCCAAGCTTATTCTTTATACACGCTTCGTACAAGAGCACCGTTCCCGCCACGCCTACGTTTAAGGAATCGCACCTTCCCATCATGGGGATCGCCACGTAGCCAACGTCCTTATCGTACCATATTCGACTGATACCGTAGCGCTCGCTCCCCATAACGAAAGCCACCCTCGTACCGAGGGGCAATTCGTAGTACATCTTCTCCGCACGACTGTCCGCGAGGTAGATGGTAAAGCGTTTACTTTTCAAAAAATCATAGCAAACGTCAACGCTCTCGAACTCGATGATGGGCACGTGAAATGCCGCCCCCATCGTACTGTGAATGAATTTCGGGTGAGTAAGACGCGCCTTGCGATTCACGATAAAAACAGCGTCCGCACCCGCACCGTCTGCCACACGTACAAGCGTGCCCATGTTGCCGGGGATCTCCACCCCGTCCAAGATAAGAACTACCGCTTTATCGTCGAAAGACAGATCGCCGAGGGCATATTCTTTCATGTAACAGATCGCAAGTACGCCGTCCGGCTTATCCTTTTCCGCAAGTTTCTCAAAGACCTTCTTGCTGACGGTATACGCGTGCTCCGCAGTGGGAAGCATCTCTTCGATCAAAGAAACGCATTCATTCGTATAGACGCATTCGGGAGAAACGATCAAAGAATCAACGCGAAGATGAGCGTCTGCAGCGATCTTTGCAAGCCAAAATCCCTCCGCAACGAAGAGTTTCTTGGGATTGGGCTTCGAATTCGCGGCAATGGACTTCACCAAGCGCACGACGGAATGGGTCTCCCCGACATTGAGCAGTCGATAGGAAGACAATATTTTTTGGAGCTTCTCCTGTACGTCCGCCATCTTACTTTACGATGAAGTTAATGATTTTCCCGGGCACATAAATAACTTTTACGATATTCTTACCCTCAAAATTCGCAGCGATCGAAGTAGTCATCACAGCGGCAACCGCGTCCTCTTGCGTAGCGGTGCGTGCCAAAGTAACGACGCCTTTCAGCTTGCCGAGGATCTGCACGGGAATGTCCACTTCGTCCGAAACGAGCAAACTTTCGTCATGCACGGGCCAGCTACTCTCTGCGATAAGCTTCTTATTTCCGATCGCCTCGTTGATCTCCTCAGTGACGTGCGGCGCCACTGGATAGAGAAGGGTCAAGAGGGTCTCGAGCTCGCCTTTCGTAATGTAGCCGTCACCGTACACTTCATTGACGTAGCCCATCATCGCGGCGATGGCGGTATTGAATCCAGTGGACTCGTAGTCTGCAGAGACTTTCTTGATCATCTTATGCGTGCTCGCCATATGTTTCTTGCTGTAGCCCGCCTCGTCGGTCATGATCTCAGGGAGACGCCATACTCTCTCGATAAAGCGCTTACATCCAACGATGCTGTTATCCGACCAAGGCGCGGGGCGCTCGTAATCGCCGATGAACATTACGTAAGTACGAAGCACATCGCTTCCGTACTTATCGATGCAATCATTGGGATTGACGACGTTGCCGAGGCTCTTGCTCATCTTATTGCCGTCGCTACCGAGCAAGAGACCTTGTGCAGTACGTTTCTTGTAAGGTTCCGCATTGGGCACGACGCCGATATCATACAGGAATCGATTCCAGAAACGAGAATAGATGAGGTGGCGCGTTACGTGTTCCATTCCGCCGTTATACCAGTCCACCTGTCCCCAATATTTCAGTTTCTCGGGATCGGCAAGCGCATTATCATTTTTGGGATCGATATATCTGAGGAAGTACCAAGAAGAGCCCGCCCACTGCGGCATGGTATCCGTCTCACGCTTCGCCGCACCGCCGCACTGCGGGCAGGTGCAGTTCACCCAATCGGTGACTTTCGAGAGGGGCGATTCGCCGGTATCGGTGGGCTTATAATTCTCAAGCGGGGGAAGTTCCAACGGGAGTTGATCCTCAGGAACGGGGACCATACCGCACTTGTCGCAATACACGATGGGAATCGGTTCGCCCCAATAACGCTGACGGTTGAACGCCCAATCTTTCATATTGTAATTGACCTTCGCAGTGCCGATGCCTTCCTTCTCAAGGTATTTGATCATCGCCGCGATGGCATCCTTCACCGTCATGCCGTTCAAGAACCCGCTGTTGATCATCGTACCGTTATAGATGTCGGTGTAGGCTTCTTTCTCCAGATCCACCTCACCGTCGATGACTTGCACGATGGGAAGATCGTATTTTTTCGCAAAATCGTAGTCACGCGTATCGTGCGCGGGAACAGCCATGATCGCGCCGGTACCATAACCCATCATGACGTAATCAGCTACGAAGATGGGCACTTTCTTCTTGGTAAGGGGGTTGATAGCGGAGACTCCTTGAAGCATCACGCCCGTCTTATCCTTCTGAAGCTGCACGCGCTCAAACTCGTTTTTACGGCGAGCCGCCTCGCGATACGCCTCCACTTCCGCCATGTTCTTGATCTTGTCCTTATTCTCTTCCACCAAAGGATGTTCGGGGGCGATACACATAAAAGTAACGCCATATACCGTATCGCAACGCGTGGTAAAGACGCGCAGCTTCCCGCCCGTAGTCACGTCAAAGTCGATCTCCGCGCCGTAGCTTCTGCCGATCCAGTTCTCCTGCTCCGTCTTGACGCGGGGAAGGAAATCCAAGCCGTCCAAGCCCGAAAGAAGCTTATCTGCATAATCGCGGATCTTCAAGAACCAAACGTCCTTCTGCTTCTGGACCACTTCGTTACCGCAACGATCGCACACACCGCCCTGCGACTCTTCGTTGGAAAGGACGACCTTACAATTCTCGCAGAAATTCACGTAGGTATTATTGCGATACGCAAGACCGCGCTTGTACAGTTGCAGGAAGATCCACTGCGTCCACTTATAGTAGTGGGGATCGGTGGTGTCCACCGTTCTGTCCCAGTCAAAGGAATAACCAACTCGCTTCAACTGGCTTACAAAAGTATGAATATTCTTGTCCGTGACAAGACGGGGATGCTGATTGGTCTTCATGGCATAATTCTCGGTGGGGAGACCGAATGCGTCCCAACCGATGGGGAATAACACGTTATACCCTTGCAAACGTCTCTTCCTCGAGATAACTTCCATCGAGGTGAACGCGCGAATATGTCCGACGTGCAAGCCCGCGCCCGAAGGATATGGAAACTCTATCAAACCGTAAAACTTCGGCTTCTTGTCAAAGTCCTTCGCTTTGAAG